>Ga0209085_1000277_pt1 | contig 38843 bp, 35 predicted proteins | sample C_131016_EF_Meta_FD_187310 | JGI IMG/M metagenome (GOLD analysis project Ga0209085, IMG submission 187310) | Freshwater microbial communities from Lake Croche, Canada to study carbon cycling - C_131016_EF_MetaG (SPAdes) (version 2) | ecosystem: Environmental > Aquatic > Freshwater > Lake...
CCTGCCGATGGTCGAAGCCGTGGTGGCCGAGGCCATCGCCGCCCTGGCCTTCGAGGCGGTGGGCTGCATGGATATCGCCCATGCCATGACGCTGGATTACATGAAGACCCGCCAGCAATTCGGCAAACCCATCAGCAGCTTCCAGGCCCTGCAGCATCGGGCTGCCGATATGCTGGTGGCGCTGGAGCAGGCGCGCTCGATGAGCTTTTTCGCGGTGCAGGCTGCCTCCGACAATGACGCCGATGAGCGGCGGGCAGGGGCGTCGGCGGTAAAGGTGCAGATCGGCCGTTCGGCGCGGCTGGTCGGGCAGCAGAGCATCCAACTGCATGGTGGCATCGCCATGACGATGGAATATGCCTGTGGCCATTACTTCAAGCGGCTGACGATGAATGACAGCCTGTTTGGCGATGCCGATCACCACATCAAGGCGCTGGCCGATGGTGGCGGCTTGGTGAAAGCGGCTTGATTGCGGCATTCGGCCTGAGGATAGGCTGATATTATGGCCATCGGCTCCCGCAAGGGGGCCGATGTTGCCCTTTTGTGGGCTTGAGAGCAGACCAAGTTTGTCACGCAGGCCATAGTCTCCGCCAGAGAGGTTTTAGTCAGAATATTTATATTCTGAGGCAGTTTTCGGTCGCGAGAAATTTGCGTACAGAGATGGCGAGGAGGGTCATGCCGCATGACCACAGCCACGTCACCTGACAACACCACGCCGCATCTCGCCGATCATCAGGCTGCGGCGCGCCATGCGCTGGATGCCGGCCTGGCCGAAGCCGCAGAAGGCCGGCGGGCCGAAGCCATCCGCCACTGCCATGCCGCCCTGCGCATGGACCCCAAGCTCTCGGCGGCGCGCGATGCGCTGCGCGACTTGGGCGAAATCTCCCGCCTGATCAGCGAGGGCGATGCCGCCAATCGTCGGCGGCAATGGCCCGAAGCCGCCCTGGCCTATGCCCAGGCCCTGGCCATCGACCCGGAGTTGGCCGCCATCTGGGTGCAATATGGCCATGCGCTGAAGGAGCAAGGCCTGCTCGATGCTGCCGAGACCGCCTATCGCACCGCAATCGGCCATATGCCGCAGCCCGATGGCGATATTCATCTGCAGATCGGCCATCTGCTCAAACTGCGCGGCATGCTGCCCGAAGCGCGCGAGGCCTATCTCGCCTGCCTGGGGGTGGAGCCTGATAACCCGCATGCCAAGCGAGAGATTGCCGCCATGCTGGGGCGCCGGGTGTCGCGCCTGCCCGCAATCGCGCCCCCCTCTGGCGCGGGTGGCCGGCCTTACACAGAGGTGCCGCTGGCGGCATTACCGGGCGAGCGGATGCGCATCAGCCATCAGCACGGCCTGGCCTGCTTCACGGCCGAAGGCCCCGACCCGCAGCTTGAACTCGCCCCCGATGGCCCTGGTTGGCCCCTGCCCCCCGGCACCTATGGCCTGCTCTTCGAGGTGGCCGATGGCCGGGGTTTTGAGGGTGCCCCCACCCTCTATATCGATGAGGGGGAGGGGTATTCCGAAGCCGGTGCGGTGGAGCTTCGCCCGGTCAGCGCCGGTCTCTGGTTCCGCGAATTCGCCACCATAGCCCCCCTCCGCCGCCTGCGCTTTGACCCGGCGGATAATGCCGTCACCTTCGCCCTACTGCGGCTGCGACTGCTGCGTTTTGACCCACCCGCGCCCGCGCCTGAGGCGGGGCTCGCCGCCCATGCCACAGCGCTGGCCGAGGCGCTGCGCGGATTGCGCGCCGCGGCCGGGGATGAGCAAACCGCCCGCCAATTGCTGCGCGCGGCGCTGCAGGCAGAATGCCCTGAGGTGATCGATCCGGGCTTCACCGCGCTCAGTCTTGGCCATGGCGGAGCGGTGACAGAGCCGCGCTATGCTGAGGCCTGGCAGGCCGCCTTCGCCCGCGGCGAGGCCGGCCACGCCCCTGATTACGGCGCGCGCAGCGCCACCGCCCTGCACCATGATCCCGCCGCTTTGCAGGTCATGGCCTTCTATCATACCGGGATGCAGCGCTCGGACGAAACCGATGCCTGGCGTGGCCTGGGCTATACCGAATGGGCCGATGTGGCCAAGGCGGTGCCACAATATCTCGGCCAGTTGCAGCCACGCCTGCCCGGCGAGTTGGGCTTCTACGATCAGGCCGACCCCGCCACGCTGCGCCGACAGGTGGCGCTGGCCAGGCTTTATGGCGTGCATGGCTTCTGCTTCCAGCACCATTGGTTCAATGGCCAGGCCCTGCTGGCCGCGCCGCTACAAAATCTGCTGGCCGAGCCCCTGCTCGACATGCCCTTCCTGCTCTGTTGGGAGCATGAACCCTGGACCCGGGACAGGGAACGGTCAGCCCGTGATGTGCTGGTCACCCAGCAATGGGCCCCAAGCCAGCATGGCGCGGCCTTCTTGGCGATGCTGCCGGCGCTGCGCGACCCACGATATCTCCAGCTTGATGGCCGCCCGCTGCTGTTGCTGCTGGCCCGCCCAGCGGCGATCCCCGATTGCGCCGCGATGCTGGCATTATGGCGCCGGCTGGCTGTCGAGGCTGGCTTGGCGGGGCTGCGCATCCTGGCGGCCTGCGGTGCAGGGCTGGCAGACCCCGCGGCGCTCGGCCTTGATGGCGTGGTAAACAATCCGCCGGAGGGGCTGGACCTCACGCCTGTCACCCAGGCGCAGGCCTGGCTGAACAGCGAGCATTCCGGCCAGGTCTATGATTATGAACAGGCGGTGGCGGCAGAGATGGCCCGTCTGGCTGCCGCCCCGCCATCTGGGCCGCCGCGCTACCCGGCGGTGATGCCCGGCTTTGATGACGAGGCATTGCGGCCCGGCCGGGGCAACAGCTTCATCGGCGCCACGCCGCTGAACTTTCATCGCTGGTTGCGCACGGCGGCGGCGCATGTCGCGGCGCATTACCCGCCCGGGCAACGGCTCGTCTTCGTCAATGCCTGGAATGCCTGGGGGCAGGGCGCCCATCTCGAGCCTGAGGCGCGCTTCGGCTATGGCTTCCTCGCCGCCATTGCCGATGTGGTGGCGGAGCTGGCGCTGGATGCAACAGCGCTGCGCGACAGGGCGGCCCGGCACAATCAGGCCATGCCAGCCGCCCGCAGCACCGATACGGTGGTCTGCCTGCATATCTTCTACGAAGACCTGATTGAGGAATTTGCCGCCGTCATCGCGCAGGCCCAGCAGCGCTTGCCGCTTGATGTGATCGTCTCGCTGCCGGAGGCTTGGCCTCTGGCGGCGCTGGAGCGGCTGATTGCGGCGCTGCGGCCGGTCCATATTCTGGTTTGCCGAAATCGGGGGCGTGATGTGGCGCCCTTCCTGGCGGCGCTGGAGGTGGTCCAGGCGCGGGGGTATCGCCATGGCTGTAAGATTCACTCCAAGAAATCCACCCATCTCGGCCGTGGAGAAGCCTGGCGGCGGGCGCTGCTGGAGGGGCTGCTGGGGCCGGCCGCACTCACGCGTCTCGAAGAGGGCTTCTTTGCCGATGCGCGGATCGGCATGGCGGGGATGGGCGAGGCTTGGCTGTCGCTGGCCGAGCGCCAGAATATCGTTCACTGCGAAAGCCGCATGGGCGAAATTGGTGCCCTGCTGAGCCTGGAGGATGCGCCCATGCGTGGCTTCTTCGCCGGTACCATGTTTTGGTTCCGGCCCGAGGCCTTGACCGTCTGCGCGCGCCTATCCGGTCACGAAATTTTCGAACCCGAACTCGGCCAAGTGGATGGCATGGCGGCGCATGCCCTGGAGCGGCTCTTCGCCGTCATGGCAGAGGCCGCTGGCTTTACCGTGCTCAAGCTGTCGCTACCGTGACAGCCGCAGCGTGTTCGATGCGGCGATATCCGCTGCCGCCTTTTGCAGGTTCAGCAACTGCGTCGTCAGCGCGAGCACATGCAGGGTCAGGTCCTCGCGGTTATTATGCTGGGCCACCCAGTAATTGTCGCCACGATAGGCGGCGGAGAACCTGGCCTGCGCTGGCCGCTCGCGCCACAGCCGGAACAGCCGAGGGTTGCTGCGCGGCTGGGCGGCGGCACGGATACTGATGCGGTAGGGCACGCCCTGTTCCTCGCGCCGTTGGATTGCGCCGAGATATTGCAGCACCTCCTCTGCTGAGCGCAGATACCAGGCGATGGCCGGCACCGCAGGGCGGCCGCTGATACCGGAGGGCTGCTCCACCACCTCATCCGCGCTGCAGGGGTCGCCATCCTGCGGAATGCCGGCAACCTGTGGCGGTTCGCGGTCCACTGCTGCGGCAGTATAGACCCGGCGCCCTTGGGCATCCTGTGGCCCCGGTATGCAGATCACCATCTGGTCCACAGCGCGCATCAGGCGATAGCCCGGCCCATCGGCGCGCAGGCTAATGCCAGGTTCGCGCAATGCCGCCAACAATTCGGGCGCTGCGGCCTGCGGCTGGGTCAGCCTGGGGCCAATCGGCACGATGCGGGTGTAGCCGTTGAATAAGATGGGCCCATTGGCGGTCAATTGATCCACCACAGCCTGAAAACGGTCACAGGGTGGCTCGGCATTCAGCCCCTGGGCGGTGCAGGCAGCCTGCTCGGCCGGCGTGAGGTTGTTGCGATAGGCCGGATTATTGATCGCGCGCCTGCCTCCCGGGCCCTCATCGAAGCGCGAGACGAGTAAATAGAGCAGCAACTGGTCCGGCATATTGCGGTCCCACAAGACCCGGAACAATACGGGGTCGAACGGGCGCATCAAACCGCGGGCGAATTCCTGCCGGTCAAGCGGGCCGATATCGAAGCCCGGATTGGTGCTGCCATTGATGTTGGGGATTATCCCATTGCCTAATCCGGTCGAACCATCATAGCCGAGCGAAGCGCCCAGGCTGAAACCGCCGCGAATACTGCCAATGGTGGTAAAATGCAGCGGCGCCTCATCACGTGCCCGCAGGATATTCAGTACCATCAGCGAGTCAGCCGATTGCTCCACGCTGCGGTTGTAGCCGATGGCATGCTCGCCGATCGTCTGCTCCATGGAGCAGGAAGCGAGCAGCAGGGCAAATAGGCAGGCGAGAAATTTCATAGCCCCACCCTGCCAATATGCTGCGCTGCCGGAAAGGCTTGCTTAGATGGCAAGAGGCTGAATTTTTTTCGCCATATCGGCCCTTCGCCATAAATACCAGGCGGCGATGCTGCGATAAGGCGCCCATTCCTGGCCGATTTCAGCCAACGCCCGCGGCCGGGGCTGTTCCGCCAGCCCCGCCGCCAGCCGATAGCCCTCGCGCACGCCAAAATCATCCACCGGCAGCACATCCGGCCGGCCGAGGGTGAAGATCAGCACCATCTCAACCGTCCAGCGGCCCACGCCGCGAATGGCCACCAGCCGGGCGATGAGGCTCTCATCATCGAGGCCCGCAGCCTCGGCCAGGCTGGGCACCAGACCGGCCATGGATTTCTCGGCAATGTCACGAATGGCGGCCACCTTGGAGCCAGAAAAGCCGCAGCCACGCAACGCTTCGGGCGGCAGATCCAGAATGAACCCTGCGGGCGGAAACTCCGGCGCGGCATGCAGCGCCAGCAACCGGCCGAGCATCGCCTCGGCGGCGCGGCCATGCACCTGCTGATGGGCGATGGCGCGCACCAGCGCCTCATAGGGCTCGCGCATGGTCACTGCCATGGTGCATGGCCCCACCGCCTTGATGATGGGTTTGAAGAGCGGGATGCGGGCCAGTCGGGCCCGGGCTTTCTCATGATCCATGGCGGGAGGATAGCGCGGCGCGGAGCAACACGGCAGATTGTTTCGGCCAATGATTCTGCATGACCTAGCCGCCACCGAAACCCTTGCCCAGCACCTGGCGCGTCTGGCGCGGCCGGGTGATGCCCTGCTGCTGAGCGGCCCGCTCGGCGCCGGCAAATCCGCCCTGGCGCGGGCTTTCCTGCGCGCATTGCTGGGCGATCCAGCGCTGGAAGTGCCCTCGCCCAGCTATACCCTGGTGCAGAGCTACGCTCTGCCGGGGGGGGGGCAGGCGCATCATTTTGACCTTTACCGGCTGGGCGGGGCCGAGGAGGTGCTGGAATTGGGATGGGAAGAGGCTTTGGAGGGGATTGTGCTGGTGGAATGGCCCGAAAGGCTCGGAGCCCTGGCGCCGGCGGGTGCGCTGCGCATCGCGCTCACGCCGCTCGATGAGGATGGCCGCGAGGCACTGCTGACCGGCTGGAAGGGACGGCTATGATGTCCGCATTCCTAGGCCAGCACGGTTTTGCCCATGCCCGGGCCGAAGCCCTGCCCGCCGATGCCAGTTTCCGCCGCTACACCCGCCTGCATGGCGGGCCGGAGCCGGCATTGCTGATGCATGCCCCCCCGCCCGAGGATGTGCGCCCCTTCAGCGCCATCGCCCGTCACCTCGCTGCTGCTGGCGTGGTGGTGCCGCGCATCCTGGCCGAGGACGCCGAGGCTGGGCTGTTGATTGTGCAGGATCTGGGCCCCCGAACCATGGCCGAGACGCTGGATGCCGGTGCTGCGCCCGAGCCGCTTTACCTCGCCGCGGCCGAGGCGCTGGCAACCCTGCACGCCGCCCCGGTTATGCCCGGGCTGCCGAAATGGGGCGTGGCCGAGATGCAGCGCGCCACGGCGGCTACGTTCCTTGATTGGTGGTGGCCCGCAGCGCTGGGCACCCCGCCCGGTGACAGCCAGCGCGCCGGGCTGGATGCGGCGCTGGCCGCCATGCTCTCGCCCTTCGCGGCGCAAGGCTTTGTCCATCGGGACTTCTTCCCGGCCAATCTGATGCCGCTGGGCGGCGGCATGGGGCTGCTGGATTTCCAGGATGGCGCGCTGGGCCACCCGGCCTATGACTTGGTTTCGCTGGTGGAGGATGCCAGGCGGGATGTGGCGCCGGCGGTGCGCGCGGCGACGGTGGCGCGTTACCAGGCGCTCTCCAACATGCGCGATTTGGAAGCGGCGATGGCGGTGCATGCCGCGCAGCGGCATTTGCGGGTGGCGGCGCTTTGGGTGCGGCTGGCCCGGCGTGATGGCAAGACCCATTATCTGGCGCATGGCCCGCGCTGCTGGGCGCTGCTCGAGCGCGCCTTACAACATCCGGCCACGGCGCCGCTGCGCGATTATCTCGACCGCCATGTCCCAACCCATCTGCGGGCCAACCCGGCATGAGGGCGATGGTGCTCGCCGCTGGCCTCGGCCAACGCATGCGGCCGCTGACCAGCCAGACCGCCAAGCCGCTGCTCACCCTGCGCGGCCGCAGCCTGCTGGACCATGCCCTGGACCGGTTGGGCGATGCCGGCGTCACCCAGGCGGTGGTGAATGCGCATTGGAAGGCGGAAAAACTCGTGGCCGCCATGGCCGGGCGGACAGCGCCTCGGGTGCGGGTGCAGCTTGAGCCGGAATTGCTAGAGACCGGTGGCGGCGTGGCCCGGGCGCTGCCGCAACTCGGCACTGACCCTTTCTATGTCGTGAATGGCGATGCCTATTGGCTGGACGGCGCAACCCCGGCGCTGACCCGGCTGGCCCGGGCCTTCAACCCCGACACAATGGACGCGCTGCTGCTGCTGGTGCGCACCACCCAGGTGGATGGCAGCGTGGGTAGGGGCGATTTCCTGATGGATGGCTGGGGGCGGCTGCAACGCCCCGCACCGCATCTCGTGGCGCCCTATATTTTTTCGGGCATCCAAATCCTGCGGCCCGAATTGGTGGCGCCAGAGGCGGTGCGGCCGTTTTCGCTCAACCGCTGCTATGATCATGCGGCGGCAGCGGGGCGGCTCTTTGGTCTGGTGCATGATGGCGTGTGGTTCCACCTCTCCACCCCGCCCGATTTGGCGGCGGCGGAGCGGCGCCTGGCCCAAGGACTCGTATAGGCGCCGCTATTGCGGCAATTGCCGCGCCAGGCGCCGGGCCAGCAAATAGCCCAGCAGGCCCGAGAGAGGCGCTGCTGGCAACATCAGCAGCCAGCCGACATGTGCGCCATTGACCGCGAGGCCGAGGCCGACCCCCAGCATCAGCCCACCCAGCAGGCTGCCCAGCACCCCCGCTGTCAGGCCTAGGACAAGTATTTCCGCGCGTGTCACCATAGGCCCCAGTAGGGGGCGGGCCAGCAGTTTGGCAAGGGCCCGCTCAGCGCCGGAGCAGGATGTAATTCACCGTTAAATCCACCTCCACGCCATTGGGGTCGGAGCCGGGCGGGAAGGCTGGAAGCCGCGCGCCGGCAAAAGGCATGGAGGTGCCGGAATTCAGCGCGGGCGAGGCAGAGGGCCGGAGCAGCCGCACCTGGCGCACCGTGCCGTCGGGATTGGCGGTGATGCGCACCTGAACCGTGCCCGAATCGCCATCCTGAATGGCGCGCTGCGGGTAGCGCAGATTCTGGTCCAGCCAGCGGCGGAATGCGTTGGACCAATCGGGGCCGACCTGGGCGCCGCGCACCTGCACGGTGCGGTCTGGCGAGGTGCGGCCTTCCAGCAGGCGCGGGTCGAGGCTGAAATCGAGCGGCGCGCGCGGCCCTGTTGGGCGGCCCGGCGCAGGGCGCGGCTGGGTGAGATTGAAGCCCTCGGGCAGCACCAAGCCGGGCATGCGCGGGCTGGGCTGGGCCTGCTGCGTTGGTCGTGGCGGCGGGGTGGGGCGGGGTTGCGCCTGTTGCGGCTGGGCTGGCGGCGGCACGCGCGGCGGGGTGATACGCAGTGGCGTCGGCTGGGCCAGCAGGTCGGGCTGGGTTTCGGGTGGTGGTATTTCGGCCGAGAGCCTGGGCACCGGCTCGGGCGGGCGCGGCGGCAGATCGGCCAGCGCCGGCAAGGGCGGCGGCGGCGGCGCGGCCGGGGGCTGTGGTGTCTCAGCCCGTGGTGGCGCGGGCGGTGGTGGGGCTGCGCGTGGCGGCTCTGGGCTGGGGGGAGGCGGAATTGGCGGCGGCGGCACCTGTGCCGGTGGCACTGGCGGCAGCGGCATGGCGAGTTGCGGTGCCGGTGGTGGGCTGGGCGGCTGCGGCGGGCTCGGAATTTCTGGCGCGGGGGGCGGGGCTTCGGCGCGGGCGGGCGGCTCCACCGCTTCGGGGATTTCGCCCTCGGGGGCGCCGCTGGCCTGGGGCTCGGGCTGGCCGGTGTCAAACACCATTTCGATGGCCGGCGGCGGCAATGGCTGATCGCCGCCCTGGCGCGGCGAGATATCCAGCAGCAGGAGCGCCAGCACCAGGCCATGCAATGCCAGCGAGCTCAGCAGCGGCCAGGGCAACTGCCCCGCCTCGCGCCGGCGCAACCAGCGGCCGGTGGGCAGGGCCTCGGCCCATGATACCCGCATCTTATCCGGGCGCAGGCTGGGCGGCAGCGGATCGCGGCGCTGCCTTCTGCGGCGCCTGATGGCACCGAAGCGCCGCAGCTCTGACTTGCGCCGGGTTTCGTTCATTCAGCCCAAGGCATGGCGAAGGCCATCATGCAGCGCAACCCCGCATTGCGTGGCGAAAGGTTTCAGCCGCTCAACCCAGACCCATCGCCTGCCGCGCAAAGGCCCGTTTCAGCGGCCCGATCCGGTCCACCGCGGCGATCCCCAGGCGGCGGGCGGCACGCAGTGGCGGAAAGGCATTGCCGAAGAGTTTTTCCAGCGCGTGGGTGGCACCCAGCATCATCATCGCCGCTGGCCGGCGTGCTGCCTGATAGCGGGCGAGCAAAGCCGGGCTGCCCGGGTCCTGCCCGGCCGCGACGGCGGCGATAACCAATTCGGCCAGCGCCGCCACGTCGCGAAAACCGAGATTAAGCCCCTGGCCGGCGATGGGGTGGATGCCATGCGCCGCATCGCCCACCAGCGCCATGCGCTCGGCCGTGTAGCGTTCGGCCGCCATCGCGGTCAGCGGATAGGACCAGCGCTGGCCGATCACCCGCACCTCGCCCAGAAAACCGCCGCTGCGGCGGGCCAATTCGCGCGAAAACCCATCATCATCCAGCGCCAACATGCGCTTAGCGATGGCCGTCTTGTCGCTCCAGACAAAGGCCGAGGCATGCGGGAAGGGCGCGCCGGCGGGGGCGTGGGAGAGCGGCAATTGCGCGAAGGGCCCATTGGCCAGGAACATTTCCAGCGCCTGATTGTCATGCGGCCGCTCATGGGCAAAGGCGCCCACCATGCCGATCTGGTGGTAGTCCAGCCCGGTGGTGCGGATGCCGGCCTGGCCGCGCAGCGGGCTGCGGCGGCCCTCGGCGGCCACCAGCAATTGGGCCTGCACCACCTCGCCGGTGGAGAGTTTGAGTGTCACGCCCTCCGGCCCGCGGGAGGTCACCTCGGCGGTGGCAGGGGCGAAGACCGAGAGGGCGGGAAGATGCGGCAGGCGGGCATTGAGCGCCACCCGCAGGCTCCGCGCCTCCACCATCCAGCCAAAGGCCTCCTGCCCGGTTTCGGCCGCGCGGAAGGTCAGGCTGAGCGGCGAGGGCGGCCGGCCCGGTTCGCCATCGGCCACCAGAATGCGCTCAATGGGGCAGGGCGGCTCGGGCAGCCTGTCCCAAATGCCGGCGGCCTCAAGCACCGGGCGGGAGCCTGCGGCCACCGCATAGCAGCGGCCGTCAAAGGCCTGCATTTCCATCGGCGGCAGGGGTGCTGCATCGAGCACCGCGCAGGGGATATTGGCGGCTGCCAGTGCGGCGGCGAGCGTGGCGCCCACCGGTCCGGCACCCACAATCGCGACTGTTACATTCAGGGTCTGGGCCATGCGCTGTTATGTGGCCGCGCCGGGCCTTCCCGCTAGCCCCTGCCTGCATGTCCTGGCGTGCTGATGCACGGCTGCACAACAACTGTGCAATGACGGTTCGGCAAGCGGCTTGCGGGTGGTTGTGCCCCCTCGCACTTCGACAGCACCCGTGGCACGACCTGTGTTGGCGTCAATGAAGGCGCCATCATTTGTGGAGTCGGCAGCGATGAAGCTGGTCATGGCCGTCATCAAGCCCTTCAAGCTGGATGAGGTGCGCGATGCCCTCACCCCGCTCGGGGTCCAGGGGCTGACGGTGACTGAGGTGAAGGGTTTCGGGCGCCAAAAGGGCCAGACCGAGATTTACCGTGGCGCCGAATACCAGGTCAGCTTCCTGCCCAAGCTGAAAATCGAGGTCGCGGTCCCTTCCGAATTGGTCGATGCCGTGGTGGAAGCGATCGCCGCCGCCGCGAAGACCGGCAAGATCGGTGACGGCAAGATCTTCGTCCTTGATGTGGAGCGCGCGCTGCGCATCCGCACCGGGGAGACCGACGGCTCGGCGCTCTGACCCGCGCTGCCACGACACCGAGAGGGAAACCCACAGGATGAACAAATTTCTCCCCGCCAGCCTGGCACTTGCCGCCTGGCCAGGCCTGGCCTGGGCCGCCGAACCGGCGCTCGATGCCGGCAATACCGCCTGGATGCTCGCCTCCACCGTGCTGGTGCTGATGATGACCATCCCGGGCGTGGCCTTCTTCTACGCCGGCATGGTGCGCAAGAAGAACGTGCTGGGCACCATGATGCAGAGCTTCACGATCTGCGCCCTGGTGGCGGTGACCTGGGTGGTTGCCGGCTATTCCATCGCCTTTGGCAATGGCAACCAGTATATCGGTGACCTGACGAAGTTCATGCTGAATGGCATCAACTGGAACGGCCCTTTCATTCTGGGCGCGGGCATGGGCGGCGAATCGGAAGTGCCGACCACCATCCCTGAGACCGTCTTCATGATGTTCCAGATGACTTTCGCGATCATCACCGCGGCGCTGATCACCGGCGCTGTGGCGGACCGGATGAAGTTTTCGGCTATGATCCTTTTCGTCGTGCCTTGGTCGTTGCTGGTGTATTCGCCGGTGGCGCATGCGGTGTGGCACCCGGCCGGGATCATTTGGGCCTGGGGCGCGCTGGATTTCGCTGGCGGCACGGTGGTGCATATCAATGCGGGCATTGCCGGCCTGGTTGCTGCCTATGTGCTGGGCAAGCGCGTGGGCTATGGCCATGATAATATGTCGCCCAATAATCTGGGCTTGGCCATGCTGGGCGCCTGCCTGCTTTGGGTGGGCTGGTTTGGCTTCAATGCCGGTTCTGCCCTGGCGGCCGATGCGCGTGCGGGCATGGCCATGGCGGTGACGATGATCGCCGCGGCGGCGGGCACGCTGTCCTGGCTGCTGGCCGAGAGCGTTTTCAAGGGCAAGCCATCGGCCCTCGGTGCTATTTCTGGCGCTGTGGCGGGGTTGGTGGCCATCACCCCCGCCTCGGGCTGGGTCTTCCCTGGTCCGGCGCTGGTGATTGGCCTGGCCGCCGGCATGATTTGCTTCTGGGCCTCGACCAGCCTGAAAAAGGCATTGGGCTATGATGACAGCCTCGACGCCTGGGGCGTGCATGGCGTGGGCGGTGTGGTCGGCGCCATGCTGACCGGCGTATTCGCCGTGGGCACGCTCTATGTGACCGATGGCGATGCCGCCAAGGCCATGGCCTATTCCGGGTGGCTGGCTGGTAATGCCGATATGCTGATGATCCAGGCGAAGTCGATCCTGGCTGTGGCAGTCTATTCTGCCGTCGCCACCTTCATCTTGCTAAAGATTGTTGACGTCATGGTCGGGTTGCGGGTTTCCGAGGAGGAGGAGCGCGAGGGCCTGGATGTGACCCAGCATGGTGAGCGGCTGGGCTGATCGGGTTGGTCGGTGTCGTCGAAGGGCCGGGGCATCATGTCCCGGCCTTTTCGCATTCTGGGCCAGTTTGCCCTTCCCGCCCTGGCGGCGGGGGCGTAAGATAAATCTCCCCCCGGCTCCGCAACCCGATCCCAAAAAGGACCGGCTTCATGGCTCGTGCCGAGATAGCTGCCGCCGCTGGCGGTGAAACAGGGGGCAACCGCTTTGCCTCGCCCGCTGTCCGCGCCGCCTTTGCGCGCAGCGGGGCGCAGGTTGCGGGTATTTTCTGCGCCCTTCTCGGCTTGGCGATGCTGGTGGCACTCTTGAGTCACGACCCGGCCGACCCTTCGGGTTCCACCGCCACCGTGCGGACAGCCACCAATTTGGCCGGGCCCACCGGGGCTGCTGTGTCAGACACGCTGCTGCAGGCCTTTGGCTTCGCCGCCTTCCTGCCCGCCATCACCCTGCTGGCCTGGGCATGGCGGCTCTTCACCGAGCGGGGCGTGTCACTGCTGCCGGCGCGACTGATGGCGCTGCTGCTGGGCATGCCGGTGCTTGCGGCCGGGTTTTCGGCCTTGCCGCTCCCGCCGGCAGCGCCGGTGCTGGCTGGGGCCGGTGGTGCTTTTGGGCCGCTCATGGCGCAGGCCGCCACAGGGTGGCTGCAATCCGGCTTCGGCCCTCTGGGTGCGCTGGTGGCCAATGGACTTCTGGCGCTGACCTCAGCCCTGGTGCTGCTGGGCGCGCTGGGCTTTGCGCCGGCGGAATGGCGTCGCGCCGCCTTTGCCACGGCCGATGCCACCGCCCATGTCGCCCGCGCGGGTGCGGCACGACGTCACCTCGTCTGGCGCGCATTCTCTGTATTGGGGCGCTTCTGCCTGTGGATTTTTGGCCGTGGCCGGGGACGTGGGGTGAAGCCTGGCGCTGACCTCTCCAGCCTGCTGCGCGCCGCTGATGAGGCGGCCGAGCGCGCACCGGCGCGCCGTGAGCCCGCCTTGCCGCCGGTGGCGGTCGCCAAGCCCAGCCCGCGCCCATCCCCCCCTGCGGCCCGTGGGGCCGAGCAGCCCCGCCAAGCCTCACTCGAACTTCTGCTCGATGGCGGCATCACCACGCCGCCGCTCGACTTGCTGCAGCCCGCGCCGCCACGCACCAGCAGCGGCCCGGATGCGGCGGCCTTGCAGGCCAATGCCCGCCGGCTTGAGCAGGTGCTGGCCGATTTCGGCGTGAGTGGCGAGATCACTGATATCCGACCGGGCCCCGTCGTTACTCTATATGAGCTCGAACCGGCTCCTGGCGTGAAATCCAGCCGCGTCATCGGCTTGGCCGACGATATTGCCCGCAATATGAGCGTGGTGGCGGTGCGCATCGCAACTGTCCCGGGCCGCACCGTGATGGGTATTGAGCTGCCCAATGCGAAGCGCGAGACGGTGTATTTCTCCGAGATGATGGGCAGCGAGGCCTGGGCCAAGAACAACGCTCGCCTGCCGCTCGCCCTGGGCAAGAATATTGGTGGCGAGCCGGTGGTGACGGACCTGGCCCGCATGCCGCATCTGCTCATCGCTGGCACCACCGGCTCCGGCAAGTCGGTGGGCATCAACACGATGATCCTCTCGCTGCTCTACCGCTTCGGGCCGGAGGAATGCCGCTTCATCATGATCGACCCGAAGATGCTGGAATTGTCGGTCTATGACCGCATCCCGCATCTGCTGGCCCCGGTGGTGACCGAGCCGCTCAAGGCCATTGGCGCGTTGAAATGGACCGTGCGCGAGATGGAGCGGCGCTACCGCGCCATGAGTTCCATCGGCGTGCGCAATATCGCCGGCTACAATGAAAAGGTGGAGGCGGCATTTGCCAAGGGCGAGGTGTTGACCCGCCGGGTGCAGACCGGCTTCGACCCCGAGACCAACAAGCCGATGTTCGAGGACCAGACGCTGGCGCTTGAGCCGCTGCCGATGATCGTGGTCGTGATCGACGAGATGGCCGATCTGATGATCGTGGCCGGCAAGGAGATCGAGGCTGCGGTGCAGCGCCTGGCGCAAATGGCCCGTGCCGCCGGCATCCATGTCATCATGGCCACGCAGCGGCCCTCGGTGGATGTGATCACCGGTACCATCAAGGCCAATTTCCCGTCGCGGATCAGCTTCCAGGTGACCAGCAAGATAGACAGCCGTACCATTCTGGGCGAGCAGGGCGCGGAGCAATTGCTCGGCCAGGGTGACCTGCTTTTCATGCCCGGCGGCGGGCGGGTGGTGCGCGTGCATGGCCCCTTCGTCTCTGATGAGGAGGTGCAGCGCGTGGCCGATTGGCTGCGCGAGCATGGCGAGCCCAACTACATCGACGAGGTCACCGAGCCGACCGAGGATGATGAGAGCGGCGGGCTGTCGATGAGCGGCATCGCCGGCGCCTCGGATTCGGAAAAATCCCTGTTCGACCACGCGGTGGCGATGGTGGCGCGCGAGGGAAAATGCTCGGTCTCACTGGTGCAGCGCCACCTCTCCATTGGCTACAACAAGGCGGCGAAGCTGGTTGAGCAGATGGAAAAGGAGGGCATCGTTAGCCCGGCCAACCATGTCGGCAAACGCGAAATCCTGGTCCGCCGCACCGAGGATTGACCAACCATGCCGCAGCGCGCCCGTCCCTGTGCGGCAGGCCGATTGGCAGGCATGGTCGAAACCCTGCGCTGACACCCCATATCCTCGCCAAAGGACCCGTCGCATGACCTATTTTAGGGCGCTTGCCCTGCCGCTTCTCGCCAGCCTCGCGGCCCTGCCCGCGCTGGCGCAGGATCGGCCCGAGATTTTCCCCACCCGCGACGTGGCGGTGACCTATCGCACCAACGTCGAGGGCCAGCCGGCCGAAATTCGTATGGCCTGGACTGCAGCGCAGCGTCTGATGCGCATGGAGATACAAAATGGCCAAGGCTACCTCATCCTGAATCAGCAGACCGGGACAGGCTTCATGGTGATGCAGCCGACGCGCATGATCATGGAGATGCCGGCGGGGCAGGAGGCGGCGGCGCGCTTCGCCCATGCCAGCCAGACCGCCCGCTTCACCCGTGAGGGCAGTGATCGGGTGGTGAACCTGCCATGCACCAATTGGAAGATAGAGGATCGTGGCGAGACCGGGCGGGCCTGCATCACCGCTGATGGCGTGACCCTGCGCGCCCAGCCTGGCAATGGCCGTGGCGGTTTGGAGGCGCTCACGGTGGCATACGCAGCGCAGGATCCAACGCGCTTTGCCCGCCCGGAGGGTTTCCGCGACATGCAAATCCCCAGTGCGGCGCGGGCCGGTCCGGCGGCTGCAGGCGCCTTTCCCCAGCGCGGCAGCGCATTGCCGCCACCGGGCATATTGCCCCCTGGCGTGGCGCCACGCTGATGCGCCGCAGGACGCTGCTGGCAGCCGCACCGCTGCTTTTCACCCCTGGCTTGGCTTTGGCGCAGAATCTGGACCGCGCTGCGCTTCAGCGTGTCGAGGCCTATTTCAACGGCATGACGACGCTGCGCGCCCGCTTTCTGCAGATCGCGCAAAATGGCAGTGCGGCCGAGGGCACAGCGATGATCTGGCGGCCGAACCGGATGCGCTTTGAATATGATCCGCCCGAGCCCACCCTGCTGATCGCCGCCGATGGCCAATTCTTCCATTGGGACCGCGAACTGCGCCAGCCCACCGTGGTGGCGGTCAATGCCACGCCGTTGGGTGTGCTGCTGCGCAATCCGCTCAGCCTGTCGGGCGATGTGACGGTGCCGGCGATGGAGCGTGTGGGCGGCTTGCTGCGGGTCACCGTCTTCCGCACCGCGGCGCCGGGGGAAGGGCGGATTACCCTGATCCTCGAGGAAAACCCCATGCAACTGCGGCAGTGGGAGGTGCTGGACGCGCAAAATCGCCTCACCCGCGTCACCCTCACCCGGATCGAGACCGGGATACGGTTCGATCCTTTTTTGTTTGCCTTCAACGATCCGCGGTTTCGTGAGGAACTCGACCGAGCAAGATGAGGCTGGTTGAGCGCCGCCAGAATGGGGCGCGGCAAAACCCGCGCCCCCTTGTCCTGCTCAGAACAGCAGGCCCTTCTTCAGCATGCCATGCACGCCCTTCTCGCCATTCACCGTCTGGGTGACATGGAAATCCACCGCCAGCGAGCAGAACTGATAGGCATCGGCGGCCGAGAGGTTGGTGCGGCTGGTGATGAAGCCGATCATTTCCCGCAGCGCCTTCTTCATCGCCTCGTCGAGATCCTCATGCATGCCCATGGTGATGTAATGGGTTGGCGTTTCGGCGCGGGGGTAGAGCAGCTTCTCATCCTTGAGCAGGGTGAAGCGGAAATGCCCGGTCAAGCACATTTCTAGCGCATTGATGCACACCTCGCCATCGCCCTGCACGCCATGGCCGTCACCGGCCGAAAACAGCCCGCCTGCTACATGCACCGGCAGGAATAGGGTCGCGCCCTCGCCGATTTCCTTATTGTCGAGATTGCCGCCATGCGCGCGCGGCTCCTTGGTGGAGATGGCACCCCATTCCGGCGGCGGCGCCACGCCCATCACGCCAAAGAAGGGCGAAAGCGGCAGGGCAATGCCCGGGCCCATCGGGATGTGGCCGATGCGCTTCTCGCGATCCACCGGAATATGCAGCATGCGCTTATAGGGGAAATCCTCGGGCAGAGTGCCGCCCAGCGGCCGAAAGCCGCAAAAACCCCAGTCGCAGCCCAACTCAATTTTTTCGATGTCCACACGCAGCACATCGCCCGGCATGGCGCCCTTCACGGCCACCGGGCCGGTCAGGATATGCGGCCCCAGCCGCGGCGGCTTGGCGGCGTGGATGGCGGCCAGCGCTGGCGGCACCAGCATGCCAGTCGAGGGATCGGGCATGCCATCGGGTGCGCCGGAGACGCATTCCAGCACAACGAGGTCGCCGCTCTCCACCTCCAGCACGGGCTTGAAACTGGCATCGAAGGCGCCCCAGCGGATGGTCTCGGGCGTTGCGGGGATGCGATGGTCGGTGGGCATGAGCGGCTCCTTGGATGGTGTCGCCATGTTGCGGAAGCCGCGGTTGCGGTCAATTGCCCATGGGCGGGACGAAGGCCGCCCAAGGGTGGCGAAATGCCCAGCCCTTGCTCAGCCTGCCCGTGCCTGATCCAATCCTGATCGGGGGGCCAAAAAAACCCGCGGCTGCGTGCAGCCGCGGGTTGTCGCCGGAGGGGGCTTTGGCTGTCAGCGCGCGGGCGGATTGGCGGCGGCTGCGGCGGCAGCGCGCTGGGCTTCGCGCTCGGCGGCTTGGCGTTGGCGGCGGCTCTGGGGCAGGGTGGCGGGGTCAACATAGGTCGTCGTAGGCCGGCCATCTACGTTGCCCGTGACCACAGCGGCGCCGGTCGGCGACATATCGCCAGAACCGCCTATACGCACCATTTGCGGCGAACCGGCATCATTGCCGACAATGGTAACATTACCGGCGCTGACACCGCCCTGGCGCTGGCCAAGGGTCAATGTTTGCATCTCGCCGTTGCGGTTCACCATCACGGGCGTGCCAACCGGCGCGCCGCGGGTGGCGCTGATCGGCACATACATGATGGCAGTGCCGGTATTGTCGAGCAGCGGCACCAAATCGGCACGCTGGGCGGCCATGGTGGCGTCGTTGGTGCAGGCCGATAGACCAATGGCCGCAATCGCGATGATGAGGTGAGATGCCTTCGACATGATATTTCTTCCTGTTCCCTCGGATGTCACAAAAACCGCAGAAGGGCGTGTTCGGCGCCAAGCTGAGGTTCCAGTCTCCGGCAACCGTAGCCGCTGCCGCATCGATAAACAAGAATAAGTCCATGGAATTATATATGAAGAAAGCGTGATGACAGAATAGGATTTGGCGCGGCGTCCAGCCGTGCCAACTGCAATGCGTTCAGGCGAGCCCGGTGAACGCCACCATCGACGCCTGAAGTTGGCGGATTACCTCGGCCAGCGAACGATTGAGTTCCTCCAGATCGGCGATCTGGTCGACACGGCTGACCGTCTCCTCCAACTCAGGCGGGGTCAGCAGCAGCGGCACCAGGCCAGTGGCCCGGCATAGGCCGATCATCAGCGCGTCACGCGGGTCAGGGATGTCGCCTGACAGGATAATGTCGCGCAGGCGGCGGCGCACTTCTTTCACCTCGGCAGCACCTTCGGCCGCCTTGGGGTAGCGCCGATCGGGGAAGACCCAAAGGAAGCGGCCCTCCTCCAGCTTCAGCACACCGCCCAGCACCAGACGGTTGAGCAGGGCGTCCCGCAGCTTCTCCCCCCGTGAGCCGATCTCGCCGAGCCAAAACCGGCTATCCTGGCCAGGCTTGGCGGCCATCAATGCCAGTGCCTCATCGAGCACCCCGTCACCGGTCGGCCGCTGGTTGCTGACCACCAATTGCTCGAGGTCAGTGTCGATGCGGCCATGGAGAGACAATTCCATCAGCACCGCGCCGGCAATGGCGAAATCAGCGGCTGGCGGAGGCAACCCCACCGGGCGCCCGGTGCGGTCATCGAGAAGGAGGAGCATGATCTCCTCGGGCATTGTCAATTGCATGGCACGACCTTAGCGCGCCCCATGGCGGTCACGGAAGCCATGCTCACCCCATGCTTGGCGTTTTGCGGGCTGTCTATGCGTAAGATCATGAAGGCAGAGACAATGTTGCATGCCCGGGCTGGCGATCCGGCAAAATCAGGGCGCAACTCAGCCGAAGCGCATGACCAGCAAGGTGATGTCATCGGCCGGGAGCGCGCCCTGGGTGAAGCCTGCCAGGCTACTGAGCACGCCTGCCTGCACTGCCGCCGGGGCATCGGCGCGATGGGCCATGAGCGCGGCCTCGAAGCGGCTGCGGCCATAGAAAGTATGGCCCGCGTCTTCCGCCTCCGGAATGCCGTCCGTGTAGAGGATCAGGCTCTCGCCGGGAGCGAGGGTGAAGGGGGTGGCGGAATAGCTCAGCCCATCCATCACCCCCAGCGCCGGATTGATGGCCAAGCCCTCGGCTACACGCACACCCGCAGCCGACAGGATATAGGGTGCATCATGGCCTGCCAGCGCCATGTTGCCCTCGCCAGTTTCGGTGTCGATCACGCCCAGCGCCGCGGTCACGAAGGTCATATCAGGATTTTCTGCCGCCAGATCATCATTGGCGATGCGCAGCAGGCTTGCCGGATCGGGCCGTGTGCCGGCCTCCATGGCAATGCGGGCGGCACAGCGCAGCAGCCCCACAGTGCGGGCCATGGTCAGCCCGGCTGAGGCACCCTTGCCCGCCACATCCGCCACGGCAAATAGCAGGGTCCGGCCATCAATCCGCACGATGTCATAGAGATCACCGCCCACCTGGCGCGCGGGCTCCACATAAGCAGACAGGGTGACGCGACCCTGGCCCAGGCGCGCAGCGTTGCGCGGCACCAGGCTCAGTTGGGCGTTGCGGGCACTTTCGAGTTCCGCCTCAAGCGCCGCCAGCCGATCGGCTGCGAGATCACGCAGCCGCTTCTTTTCCAGCACGGCGGAGAGCCTGGCGCGCAGCAGTGGCGGGTCGAAGCTCTTGGGAAGGTAATCCTCGGCACCAAGTTCGATGCAGCGAATCACCCCGCTCATCTCGGTATGGGCCGAGATCACGATCACCGGCGGCGCATCGGGCCTGTCCCGCAGCGCCTCCAGCACGCCGATACCGCCCAGCACCGGCATTTCCAGGTCGAGCAGCACGCAGTCGAATTTCTTCGCCGCAATGGCGTGCAGGCCCTGCTGGCCGTCTTCTGCCATATCGGGCTCAGGATAGCCCAGCTCGGCCAGGCGCCGCTTCAGCAGCAACCGATTGAATCCGCTATCGTCAATGACGAGGAGGGCAGCCTCAACCATTGCCGCGGGCCAGTTTCTCGGCGGCAAGCCGCGCCTCGGATGCCATACGGCTGAGATCGATCATGGTAATCGTAAGCTCCTCGGCTGCTGTCGCGCTGGCTTGGCCGATGCGCGTGAGAGTTACCATCCGCTCATCGAGACTGCCCACCGTCGCCTGTTGTTCTTCCATGGCCACGGCAATGGCACCAGCGAGGTGGGCCGATTCGCTCACCAGTGCCTCCAGCAGGTCCATCGATTCGCCCACCGCGGCGGCTACGCCGGCACCCTCGCGCGCGCGGCGGCCGGCCATGAGGACCACGTCTGCGATCTCCTGCGCCAGCGTCTCGGTATTGGCCGCCAAAGCCCGCACTTCCTCCGCCACCACGGAGAGGCCGCGGCCATGCTCGCCGGCCCGCGCCGCTTCAATCGCGGCGTTAATGGCCAAAATATTCGTCTGTGTCGCGATTTTGGCGATGGTGCCTGCGATGCGGGTGACGCGTTCGGTGTCCTCGCCCACGGCATCGACGGTCTCGGTCAGGGCGCGCACTTTTTCCACGCTGCCAACCACCAGCAGCCTCGCCTCCTCGGCTTGGACCTGTGCGGTGGCGGTGGTGCGGCTGACCTCGCCGATCGCCGCTGTGGTCTGGCTGAGTGCGGCGCCCACCTCGCGCAGCTCGGAGAGCTGTGACAGTGCGCCCTCGCTCACCTGGCCGATGGCCTGAGAGGCCTCGGAGGTGGCTCTCGCCGTCCGCCTTGCGCCATCCAGCGCCTGATTAGCCATGGCGCGGGTGGCCAGCAGGTTGGATTTGAACACCTCCACCGCACGCGCCATCTCGCCCACCTGGTCGGCGCGGCGGGTCTCGGGGACATCGGTTGCGGCGTCCCCCCGGGACAGGCCCTGCATGGCACGCGCCACCCGGGTCAGGGGCCGCGCGGTCAATTGCACCAGCACCAGCCATGTCAGCAGCACGCCCAGCAAGCCAACACCGCCGGCAATCAGCGTGGTCCGCTGCCCTGCCTCTGCCTGCTCCCTGGCACGAGCGAGGCTCGCCTGCTGGTCAGCGCGCACCAAATCCCGCACCGAACTGATGACACGGTTGAAAGCGACCTGGATATCCAGCCACTCCTCCAGCAACCCGGTATAGGCGCCGCGGTCGCGCCGGGCGAAGGCGTCACGTACCCTCTCGCCCAAGGGGACAAGGCGGGCGGCCATATCGCGCCCGCCGCCGATGAGCACCGGGTCAAGTCTTGCTCCCAGCAGTGCATCCAGCGCCTCGAAACCTTTGCTAATCTCTTGCGCATTGCGCAGCATCCGCGGTGCGGTCACCGTGGGCGGTAAGGCGCCTGCCATCACCGCCGAGAAGGCCGACGAAAAATCGGCGACGGGTGAGGAAAAGGCATGATCGGCGTCGATGGCCACGCTGTCGCGCACACCGAGTTGTTCGATAATGCTGTTCTGCCGGGCGAGGACTTGCAAACCGTTCACGGCCAGCACGCCCAATGCTGCCAGCATTAGCAACACAATGATAAATGCGCGAACACCAATGCGACCAAGCACTGAGGCCACGCCAGCGAGCTGGCCGGCGGCTTCATCCTGCGGCAGGGCGGGGCTAGGCTGATAGGGTGCTTCTGGCGCCATCCTTCATGTGTACCGGCTGGCTGGCTTTGGCAACAAGCCGCTTTGGTGCGAAACTTGGATATGTTCAAGATTCTCGTCGTCAACAGCAACACCACCGAGGCGGTGACCGCGCGCATTGCCATCACCGCAGATGCCGCCTGCCCGGAAGGGGTCACAGCGCATACCATCAGCGCGCCCTTCGGCCTGCCGCTGATCGTCACCCGTGCCGATTGGCTGGTGGCCGGCCCCGCCACATTGGCGGCGCTGGCCGCGCATCAGGGCGAGTATGATGCCGCCGTCATCGCCTGTTTCGGCGATCCAGGGCTGGATGCGGCCAAGGAATTGCTGGGCGTGCCGGTGGTGGGCATCAGCGAGGCCGCCTTCCACGCCGCCAGCATGCTGGGCCGCCGATTTGGCGTGGTCAGTTTCACCGCCGCGCTGAAGCCGATGTTCGAGGATTGCCTGGATCATCACGGCCTGCGTGGACGCTGCGCCGGCTTCCGCATGGGGCCCGGTTTTTCTGGCGACCCCGGCACAGTGGCCGAAGAGCGCCAGGCGCTGCTGCTGGATCTGGTCCGCCAATCGGTGGAACTGGACGGGGCTGACGTGGTGATCCTGGCTGGCGGCCCATTGGCAGGTGTCGCTGCGCAGTTGCAACCGCAGGTGGCAGTGCCGCTGGTGGATGGCACGGTCGCTGCCATCCGGCTCGCAGCGGCTTTGATTGGCATGGCTGGCAATCGCGCTGCCCGCCCTCGGCCGCTCTCCGGGTACCCGGCCGAGGTAACCCGGTTGTATCGCGGTTGATCAGATGGCTTGCGCGGTGCCTGCAGCCCTCATAGGGTGTGACCGCGTGCGGGGCGTAGCACAGTCTGGTAGCGCGTCTGCTTTGGGAGCAGAAGGTCCTCGGTTCGAATCCGGGCGCCCCGATACCCTCCGATCACAATCGGCAATCTTGGCGCCAACCCCGGCTAGGGCTGGCGCCGCCTGAATTATTGCGGCTGGGTATTGGCGCGCAGATAGGCGATCAGGTTGGTCAGTTGTTCTGGGTTGCTGATCCCGGCGAAGGACATGATCCCCTGGGGCGCGACCGCCTTGGGGTTGGTCAGATAGGCCCGCAGATTGGCCTCGTTCCAGACATGACCGGCGGCACCGAGCGCGGTCAGATTGGCCGAATACCGGAAACCCTCACGCGAGCCAGCCTGACGGCCCCAGAGGCCAGCCAGGTTCGGGCCAACATTGTTGCGCGGCGTATTATCGATGATGTGGCAGGCGCGGCACTGGGCAAAGACCCGGCGGCCGGCCTCGGCATCGCCATCCTGGGCGGCGGCGGGCATAAACGGGGCGACGGACACAGTCGCAGCGAAAAGGGCGATAGCAAGAAAGCGCATAAAACAAATCCTCCGATGGACGACACTCTTCAGGCGGTATTTATACTGACGGGGGCGGCGTCAAGCCTCTGCGGGCGCGAGATTAAGGAAGGCTCACGATAGGCTTGCCGCGTGATGTCTGGGTGGCCGCCCTGATGATGATATTTGTCGCTGCCCTGGCCGCTACACCCAACCCGACCGGCCACTGTGATTATGCCCTACATAAACCCGTTTGGCGGCCGCCGTACCGGCCCTTGCGCCCAGCCTGGGCGGTCATCTTTACCCTCAGTGCCATGGCCCGCGTGTTGGCCTGGCGCGGCGCAATAGCAGGCTGAACCTGCTCTGGACTACGCTGTTTTTCTGCCTGCCGCGGCCGGATCGGGCGATAGTTTGCGGCGATGGCGTTGTGGCTCTCGGTCGCACTGGTGGAGTTGCTCAGCATTGGGCCGGCACCCATCGCAGCCTTATCCCCGCAGCCTGAGTTGCTTCGGGCGGGTTTCGCGGCGAGGCTCAACCTTGCCATGAGCCAACTGAATGGAGCGTTTGGATGAATGATTTGTTCGCCAGCGGCAATGTGGCGACGCTGCTGCTGGTGGTGCTCACGGTCGAGGGCGTGGTGTTGCTTGGGCTTTGGTCGCGGCGCGGGCAGGGGGTGCCGCCCGGGCCGCTGCTTGCTTTTCTCGGGTCGGGAGCCCTCCTGGCGCTGGCGCTGCGTGCGGCTTTGACCGGCCAGGCGTGGTGGTGGGTTGCGCTGTGGCTGGGCTTGGCGCTGCCAGCGCATCTGGCATGGCTGGCCCTGGCTTGGCGGCGGCGCTGAGGCTTGGGGGCCGGTCGGCTTCTGGTTTTCTGAGGCTGGGCAGGGCGGAGTGCCTGTCCTAGCCTCGATGCAGGGGGAAACGACATGACATCCAGACTGCCTCGCCGCGCCCTCGGGCTCGCCATGCTGCCGGTGCCGGCCCTGGCGCAGACTTGGCCCACCCGGCCGCTGCGCCTCGTTTGCCCCTATGCCCCCGGCGGCACCACCGACCAATTGGCCCGCGCCATCGCCGAATTGCTCGCCCGCGCGCTGGGCCAGCCTGTGCTGGTGGAAAACCGGGCCGGTGCCAATACCATCATTGGCACCCAGGCCGTGGCCCAATCCGCCGCCGATGGCCAGACGCTGCTGATGGCCTCCGGCGCCTCGATGGTTCTCAACCCGCTGCTGTATCGACGCCTACCCTATGATGCGGCACGCGACCTCACCACGCTGGCGGTGATGGTGGAGACGCCGCTGGTCATGGTCGTGCCGGCCACGCTGCCGGTGCGGGATGTGGCTGATTTCGTGGCCCTGGCCCGTCGCCAGCCGGTGAATTTCGCCTCAGTGGGGGTTGGCAATCCCATCCATCTGGCCGCCGAGTTGTTCCGCGCTGCCGCAGGCATCGAGATGCAGAATGTGGTCTATCCCGGCTCAGCCCCGGCGCTGACCGCGCTGCTGGCCGGCGATGTGCAGGTCATCTTCGATGTGGTGCTGACCGCGCTGCCTTTTATCCGCGATGGCCGCCTGCGCGCGCTGGCGGTGACCACGGCTGCGCGGCTGCCGGTGCTGCCCGATCTGCCCACCGTGGCCGAGACTGGCTATCCTGGTTACGAGGCCACCACATGGTTCGGCGTGGCCGCGCCGCGGGGTTTGGCGCCGGATGTTGAGGCGAGGCTCCGCTCCGCGCTCGCCACGGTGCAGACCGATCCCGGCTTTCAGGCTCGGTTCGGCGCCTTGGGTCTTGTCATGCTGCCCCCGGCAGAGCCGCAGGCGATTGAGGCCGGCCTGGCCCGTGAGGCCGCGCGCTGGGGCAGTGTCATCCATGCGCGCGGCATCGTGCTGGAATAAGGCGGCTTGATGCGAGGCTTTGGCACTATCGCCGTCGCAGCCAGGCCAGGCAGCGTTCAAAACCCGCCTCGCCGCGCATCACCACGCCGCCCGACAGCACGATGCCCCCCTCCAGCATGAGATTATCCGCGAGGCCAAAATCTTCCACCGCCAGCCCATCGGGGGCAATGCGGGCGCTGTAATCGTCCATCACCTCTGTCCAGGCGAGGACCGGCCGGCCCAGCGCGCGCATAAAACCCATCTCCCAGGCGGTGCCAGGGTCGGCCGCGCTGCCGCGGAAGGGGGTGATATTCGCCACCATCGCGTCGCAGCTGCGAATATGCGCCTCATTGGCGGCATGGATGCGCAGCCATTCTGGCGCATCGGCGGCGATCACGGCCTCCGCCGGCGGCGGGTCGAGTGGGAAAACACCCAACATCCCATGACGGGCGCAGGCGGCCTTCATGGCTTCGGAGCGCGCCAGCGCATCAGGGTAGAATACGTCCGGCCCGGCCAGGTAGATTCGCATATCGACAGAGACAGCATGGCAGCACAGCCGCCGACAACCCCTTCTGCCATCGACAGCCGCCCACGGGCATGCTCATGCATGATGCAATGCAGCATGAACGCGCCTTCGGAATTGATTTCGGCACCACCAACAGCGTGGTCGCGCGCCTGGGCGCTGATGGCGTGAGCGTGGCCCATCACGCAACGGGCGAGGTGTTTCGCTCCATCCTGTGTTTCCAGGGCTCCTGGCGCGCCCATGTGGCCGGCCCGGCGGCCATGGAGGCCTATCTCGATGACCCTGGCGCCTGCCGACTGATGATGTCACTGAAGAGCCATCTCGGCCAGCGCAGCCTGCGCGACACGCTGGTCTTTGGCCGGGTGCTGGAATTGGAGGAACTGGTCGGCCTGTTCCTGGGGCATTTGCTGCGCGAGGCGGGCGTGCCGCCGGGGGCTGCCGTGGTGGCGGGTCGGCCGGTGCGTTTTGTCGGCGAGGGCGCTGATGACGCGCTCGCCGAGCAGCGGCTGCGCGCGGCCTTCCGGGCGGCTGGCATCACCGATCTGCGGCTGGTGCCCGAGCCTGAGGCGGCAGGGCACCGTTTCGCCCGCGGCCTGAATGCGCCCGCCCATGTGCTGGTGGGCGATTTCGGCGGCGGCACAAGTGATTTCTCCGTGCTGCGCTTTGCCCCGGGCGCGCCGACGCAAGCCCTCGGCCATGCCGGCATTGGCATTGCCGGCGATGATTTTGACGCCGCCATCCTGCGCCATGCCGTGGCGCCGCTGCTGGGGCAGGGCGGGCATTACCGGGTGATCGAACAGGCGCTGCCCGTGCCTGTCAGCTTCTTTGCCGGCTTTGCCCGCTGGCATCGCCTGGCGCAAATGCGCAGCCCCCGGCAATTGCGCGATATTGCCGAGGTCGCCCGGCTGTCGGACGTGCCCGAGCAATTGGCCGCCCTGATTCGGTTGATCGAGGATGAGCAGGGCCTCTCGCTCTACCGCTCCGTCGCGGCGGTGAAGGCGGCGCTCTCGGCTGCCGATGAGGCTGTGCTGGATTTCCGCCATGGTCGCTTTGCCATTCAGCGGCATGTCACCCGGCGGGAATTCGAGGGCTGGATCGAACGCGACCTCGCCCGCATCGCCGCCACCGTGGATGCCGCCCTGGCCGAGGCCGGGCTGGCGGATGGCGGAATTGACCATGTCTTCCTCACCGGCGGCACGGCTTATGTGCCGGCGGTGCGGCGCATCTTTGAGGCGCGGTTTGGCGCGGGGCGGCTGGCTGGCGGCGGGGAGTTCACCTCGGTGGCCGAGGGGCTGGCGCTGATGGCGGGGCCATGAGCCTGCTTCCGGTCATCCTGGGGATGCTCGCGGCCTTCGCGCCGCTGGCCATCGACATGTATCTGCCTGCGCTGCCAGCCATGGCCACGGCGCTGGGCAGCGATTCGGGCGGCGCGCAGCTCACCATCGCCAGCTATTTCGTGGGGATGGGGTTGGGCCAGTTGATCTATGGCCCCCTGACCGACCGCTTCGGCCGCCGCCCGCCGCTTTTTGTCGGTGTCGGGTTGTTCCTCCTGGCTTCGCTGGCCTGCGCCCTGGCGCAGACCCTGCCGCAGATGGTGGCGCTGCGCTTTGTCCAGGCCTTGGGTGGCTGTGCCGGCATGGTGGTGGCGCGCGCCGTGGTGCGCGATGTGGCGCATCTGCGAGACCCGGTGCGGCTAATGGGCCGGCTCATGCTGATCATGGGCGTGGCACCGATCTTGGCGCCCTTCATGGGCGGGGTTTTGAGTGCCTGGCTGGGTTGGCGCTCGATCTTTGTCTTTCTGGCGCTTTTCGCCGGCATGGCGCTGCTGCTGGTGGCGCTGCTGCTGCCTGAGACCCATGCGCCCGAAAGGCGGCTGCGGCAGAGCCCAAGGGCGATCATCAGGGCCTATGCCGGCCTGCTGGCCGATGCGCGCTTCCTGCGTCCGGCTTTGGCGGCGGGTTTCGCCATCGCCGGCATGTTCGCCTATATCGCCGGCTCGCCCGCCGTGTTCATGGAGGTGCATGGCATCGCGCCTGGCCAATATGGCATTTGGTTCGGCATCAATGCGGCCGGGATCATCAGCGGCAGTCAGGTCTCGGGCTGGCTGGCAGAGCGCTGGGGGCGGGAGGTGCTGTTCACCCGCATGCTGCGGGCGATGGCTTTGGCCGCGCTGGCGCTGGTGGTTGCCACCTGGCTGGGCAGCGGCTTTGCGGTGATCTTCCTCTGCCTTTTTGTCTATATCGCCATGCTGGGGGTGGTTTTGCCGCTGGGCACGGTGCTGGGTATGGCGCATTTCGCCGCGCTTGCGGGCACGGCATCAGCGCTGCTGGGCACGTTTCAATTCGGCCTGGGCGGCTTGGCGGGGGCGGTGCTGGGCAATTGGCATGATGCCTCTGGCCTGCCCATGGCGGTGGTTATTCTGGGCTGTATTCTGATGGCCAATCTCGCCTGGCGGCGTTGACGCGGGGAGCGGCAGTTCATGCCGCTCCTTCACGCCCACTCAGCCAAACACATCCGCCGGGCTATCCGCACCCAATTCCAGGCCCAGCTCACGGCCCAGCAGCGCGGCATCGCGGGCATGGCCCACCACCTCGCGCTTGAGGATGAAGCTGCCATCCGCACGGGCGATCAGCCCGGTCAGCCGCAACTGGTTGTCCGGCAGCAGCCGGGCATAGGCGCCGATCGGCGTGCGGCAGGAGCCATCAAGCGCACCCAGAAGCGCACGCTCGGCATCGGCCACGATCCGCGAGGGCTTATGCTCGATGGCGCTGAGCATTTCGCGCAGCTCGTCGTCATCCTGGCGCACGGTCACGCCGATAATGCCCTGGCAGGCAGCCGGGACCATAATTTCGGGCTCGAGCACCAGATCCGCCTCGCGCTCCATTTCCAGCCGCTTAAGCCCGGCAATGGCGAGCAGCGTGGCGCTGACATGGCCGCCATGAACGCGGCTCAGCCTGGTCTGCACATTGCCGCGCAGCATGCCGATCCGCAGATCCGGCCGCGCCGCCAGCAACTGCGCCTGACGCCGCACTGAGGAGGTGCCGATCAGCGCGCCCTGCGGCAGGGCGGCGAGCGGGTTGGAAGGATCAATCGCATCCTCCATCCCAGCCCCCAGGATGATGGCATCGCGCGGGTCCTCGCGTTCCAACACGCAGGCCAGCACGATGTTGGGCGGCAATTCGGTCTCAAGATCCTTCAGTGAATGGACGGCGAAATCACAACGGCCATCCAGCAGCGCCTCATGGATTTCCTTGGCGAAGAGGCCCTTGCCGCCGATCTCGGCCAGGCGACGCGACTGGATCGCATCGCCAGAGGTGATGATCTGGTGTTCCTGAAACGCCTCCTGGCCGCGGATCAACGGGCAGAAGCGGGTGATCAGGCTGAGGAAATGCCGGGTCTGATACAGCGCCAGCGGCGAGGCGCGGGTGCCCACCATCATCGGCAGGCTGCGATGATGCGGCCGCACCATGGAACCCGTGTCGTGGCGGGCCGCGGTGTCGAGGCGCGGCCGTTCTGATGTAGCACTCATGCCCGTGTCAGCCCCAGGAGTTGTGCCGTGTCCTTGAAGAAGATCTTCGCATGCGCCAGCGGGTCTCTGCGGACCAATTTCTTATTCATGTATCCCTCCCAGGTCAGGCGCTGGACATCGGGGTCTTTGCACATCTTGACGAAGCGCTCCCGCGTCCAGTCGTTACGATACCAAAACAACTGCATAATGCCAAGCACTAGGAACACCTGGCCATGGTCTTTCATGAACAATTTCCGCGCCATTTTCAGCGCCCGGACATCGCCGGTCTCCAGCAGCTTTTCCGCCGCCATTGCGGCCAGGCGGCCACCCAGCATGGCGTAGTAAATGCCCTCGCCCGAGGCCGGGGCCACGACGCCAGCCGCATCGCCCGCCAGCACCACATCGCGGCCATTATCCCAGCGCTTCAGCGGCTTGAGCGGGATAGGCGCACCCTCGCGGCGTATGGTGTGCCAGCCATCCATTCCCATGCTGGCGCGCAGCGTGCCGATCGAACCGCGCAGGGAAAAACCCTTATTGGCGCTGCCAGTGCCGATCGAGGCGGTGCTGCCATGCGGGAAGACCCAGGAGTAGAAATCGGGCGAGTATTTGCCCTCATAGATCACGTCGCAGCGCTTGCCGTCCCAGTCGCTATCCTGCGGCGCGGCAACGATCTCATGATAGGCATAGACGCATTTGGGCACCGGCTGGTCGGGCAGGGCCTGTTTGGCCACCTTGCTGCGCGCGCCATCGGCGCCGATGACGCAGCGCGCCCGAACCCGCACCACCTCTTCCGAACCCTTGGGGGTATATTCGACAACGGAGATGCCATCGGCATCACGGCTGATTGATTCGAAATTGCCACGCCGCCAGTCAGCGCCATTGAGGGCCGCGCGCTCGCGCAGCCATTCGTCAAAATATTCGCGGTCGACCATGCCGACATAGCCATTCTCCACCGGCATATCGACCCACTTCTTAGACGGCGCGACGATCCTGGCGCAGTTGATGCGCGCCACGATCTGCTCATCGGGAATCTGGAAGTCACGGATCGCCCGTGGTGGGATGGCGCCGCCACAGGGCTTGATGCGCCCAGCGCGGTCGAGCAGCAGGACATGCCGGCCAGCACGGGCCAAATCATCCGCTGCGGTGGCGCCCGACGGCCCGCCACCCACGACAATGACATCAAAAATTTCGGTCATGCTTGTGCTTCCTTGCCGATGATTGGGCGCTGCGTTGCGCCGATGTGCCAGGCCAGAACGGCCGAGGCGATGAACAGAAGGGCCTCCACAATGAAGACCATGGAATAGGCGGTGCTGGCCTCGCCGGTCACGGCACGGCCAATGTCGCAAAGCACGGTTCCAGCCAGCCCGCCCAGGCCAAAGGCGATCGCCTGCGCCGCACCCCACAGGCCCATGCGCATGCCCGCACGCTCCTCGCCCTCACGGCCGGCGAGTTGCATCATCGAGGCGATGGCCGCCGCGGCGAAGGCGCCATTGCCCACGCCGAGCAGAAAGAAACCCGCACCCAGCGGAAACCCAGGCCGTGCGCCCGCCAGCAGTGCCAGCATCAGCGCCGAGGCGATGCAGCCCGCCACCCGCCAGCCGCGCAGCGAACCCAATGCCCGCCCGGCAAACAGGCTGCCCATGAGACCTACCAGCACCATCCCCAGCGCCGTGCCGGCATTTTGTTGGCCCGCCAGCGCGGTGGATTGGCCAATGGAGAGGCCAAAAACCTCGCCCGCAAATGGCTCCAGAATGAGGTCCGCCGCGCTGTAAGCCAGCATGGAAATGAAAACGAAGATGGTGAATTGCCGCGCCGCGGGCTCGGCCCAGACGCTGGCCAGGGCGGCGCGGAAATCCACCTCCCGCCGCTCAGCCGGGCGCGGCATATGGCGCTCAATGCCCAGCACAGACAGGCTGGCCAGCACGAAGGCACAGGCGCAAAGCCCGCTCACCACGGCGAAAAGCCGCTCGGGCGAGAAGGGGTCCAGCAGCCGCCCGGCAATGCCGGCGGTGATGGCAAAGCCCAGGATCATCATCAGCCAGACAATGGTGCCGGCAGCGGCGCGCCGCGCCGGCGCCACTTCGCCCGCCAGCAGCGTGAGCAGTGATGTGCCGGCGGCTCCCACACCCGCGCCGATCATCACAAAAGCCGTGGCCGCCAACATCACACCAAGCGCGAAATGCTCCTGCATGATGGCGGTGGCGAGGCCGGCCGCCGCGCCGCCCAGCGCCAGCACCGCCATCCCGCCGATGATCCAGGGCGTGCGGCGCCCACCCGAATCCGAACCATGGCCCATCCGCGGCCGCAGCATTTGCATGGCGTAATGCAGCGCCACCAAAAGGCCGGGCAGGGTGGCCGGCAGGGCCAGCTCCACCACCATCGCCCGGTTGATGGTCGAGGTGCAGAGCACCACCACGCCGCCCAGCGCCGTCTGCACCAGACCCAGCCGGACAATGCCGAACCAGGACAGCCCCGGCGCGCCAGAGGCGAGGCGATTGCGATCGGCGGGTGGCATTGTCACAGCCATCGCAGCGCCACCGCACACACCATCATGCCCAGCACCGAAAGCCCGACGCCGGTGGCATTGTACCAGGGCGCCTGGGCGCGCGGGTCGCGTAGCAGGCGGGGAATGCAGGCAAGCTGCGCCACCATTAGCAACATGATCAACGGCGCCGCCCAGGGCAGGCCCCAATTGATGAGTAGCCCCACAACCACGGCCTGCGGCACCAGCATGAACCAGCACGCCACCCGCGCCGCGCGTTCGGGGCCGAGTTGGACGGGCAGGGAGGCCACGCCCATCACCTGATCACCCTCGATCGATTTGAAATCATTCAGCACCATGATGCCGATGGTGCCCACACTATAAAGCCCGGCGAGCCAGAACACCTCGGCCGAGGGCACCGCACCATTGAGCATCACCGCAGCCCCGGTGACCCAGGCCAGCCCTTCATAGCACAGCCCACAGGCCGCATTGCCAAACCAGCCATTAAGCTTCAGCCGCAGCGGCGGCGCGCTGTAAGCCCAGGCAAAGATCAGGCCCAATAGGGTCGCGGCCATAACCACTGGCCCCAGCGCCATCGCCACCAGCATGGAAAGCCCCGCCCAGATCCAGGCGATATAAAGCCCCCATTTGCCGGGGATGCGGCCCGAGGGGATCGGCCGGTTGGGCTCATTGATCGCATCGACATGGCGGTCATGCCAGTCATTGATCGCCTGGGAGGTGGCACAGACCATGGGCCCGCAAAGCAGCACGCCAAGCGCGATTTCGCCCGGATGGGTATGGAGCGGCACGCCGGCCGAGACCACGCCGCAGAGGAAAGCCCAGCATGGCGGAAACCAAGTGACTGGCTTGAGCAGTTCCAGCACGGCCGATGGCGCCAGCCTTGGCATGGCATGGTCCGACATCAGGCGTCTTCCTCAGTGTGATCGGCGCCACCGATATTGAAGCGGCGCAATTTGACGTAGAGCGATTGCCGCGACAGGCCGAGCATTTCTGCGGCCAAGGCGCGATTATCGGAGGAGAGTTCGAGGGCGGCCTCAATGGCCAGTTTCTCGATTACATCGGTCGCGTCACGCACGAGTTCGCGCAGTGGCACGCGTCCAACCAATTCGGTAAGATTGGTCACCGGTGCCGGGATGCCACCCCGGGCGTTGCTGCTGCCACCAATGCGCGGACCAATATCGCGAATCGCAAAACCATAGGCCGGCTGGCCTTGGCCCGGCATTTCGGCCGCCGAAACCTCGACCAGCGACTCGCTGCCCATCGCCCCGCGCAGCGCGGTTTGCAGCAGCCGCACCGGCCCGCGCATTCGCAGATTGGCGATCAGCACATCAAGCTCGACCTCTTGCCGACCCAGGAAGCGGCCAAGCTTCTCGCCATCTGCTTGGCTGAAGCTCGACAATTCGGCCATCGTAAGGAAGGCGGGATTGGCGGCGAGCACGCTGCCATCGCCGCTGGTCACCACCAGACCATCGGGTGCCACCATCAGGAAGGAGGATAGCCGCGCCTCCCCCTCCGGCACCCGGATCTGGGGCGCTTGGCCTGAGGCAAGGCGCAGCATGAAAAAACTGCGATCATCATAGCGCAGCATGGAGGCGGAGACGAGCACATCCAGCACGCTTCCTGCCACGCGCAGCGGCACATCCTCCGCCCGGCCGGCGGCGCGGGCTTGGCTCAACAGTGCCTGCAACCGGGGCGCGGCCGAAGGATCGAAGAGATCGGTCAGGCTACGGCTGGCGGTATTGCCGGGCAGCAGGGCGATGGCACGGTCGGCGGCAAGATTGGTCTCGGTGATCCGCAGCGTGGCGGCATCGGCCAGCAGCACGGGCTCGGCCGACATTTGGAACAGAACGCGGTAGCGGGTCTCCATCTGCCGCAGCCGGCCATAATCGCGCTCGACCGCCTGCAGCGCCTCTATCAACTGCTGCTGCAAACTGCTCAGCGGCCGCAGGTCACGTCCAAAGATCACGGTTTGGCCCCGTGCCGCGCGCGCCGCAGTGCACATCAAGGCCACCGCCTGCCCATTCGGGGCCAACTGGTTCACCTGCCGCGCGCGCGCGGTCCCGGTACCGGCCTCCGCCAGGATCTCGCGGGCCTTGCTCTGGCTTTCGGGGGTTGTTGTCTCGGCCCAGTCCCTGCCGACCCAATTCCGCATCCCTGCAAAGGCAGGTGCAAGCTCGCTGGAGCCGAATGCCACATCCTCGATCATGCCGGTGGCATCCAGCACGAAGGTGATGTCAGCCGCGGCCGCGACCAGTTGCGCGGTGGTCTGCGGGTCCATGCTCAAAAACGCCCCCTCGGGAGTTTGGAAGCCCGACAAATTTGTCCTTTCGTGGCGGTTGGGCCATTCGGCTGCTCGGGAAACGATGCGCTCGCTCATCCACCAGACGCGCGGCAAGGCTCAACGCCGAGCGGGCGTCAAGCGAGCATCCATCGGCACCGGTCCGGGCGGAAAGTTCAGGGTCGATACTGAGCGCTGCACCGCCAACCATGATGGCAGGTGCGTCGCGCCGCATCGCGCGCCTGATCGCCGCGATGGTCTTGCGCAGCAGCGGCAAGCCATCGGTCTGGCCGATGGACAGGCCAAGCAGCATCGGCCTGCTGGCACGGACCTCCTCGATCAATTCCTCGATGGTCGCGGGGCGGATATGGCTTGACTGCCAGCCATCACGGCTGAAGAACCCGGACACCATGGCCGCGCCAAAATCATGCTGCTCACCGGGCAGGGTGGAGATCATCACGCTGCGCTCGGGGTGATCGTGGGTGATGGCGGCAGGTTGCTCCTCGCTCAGCCGCCGCATCAGGCTGCGCATGCGCCACATTGCGAGGGTGACGGTAGCGAAGGAGCATCGATCCTGCTCCCAAAAGTCATTCAAGGCTCGCGCCGCTGGCGCTAGCAGGTTGAGCATAATGGTATCGTAACCAATGCCGCGGGCCATGGCCGCACCGGCCTGTTCCATGCCGCTACCGCCCACAAGGAGCGCATCGATCAGGGCATTAGTCTCTGGCAGTGCAGCCTGGCTGCCATGCAATTGCAGCAATTGCGGGATCACGCGCAGGCGAACGATCTGCAACAGCTCGGGCTGGTTCAGATCGGCCTCAGGCGAAATCGGGTTGCTTTGCTGCTTGAGCATTGGTCCTCGTCCTTCCTACTTTATCATCCCGGATCGGCAACGATGTCAATTGAGGTTTACGTCAATTGAACTTGACACTCGTCGTTCACTCCCCCTACCTTCCGACTCACACCAGAAGACAGGCCCGTATCGGTTCGTCCAAGAAACCAACTGAGGCAGAAAGACGTGCCACCAATGGTTTCTTTTCCGAACCGAAACCCAGCGGACCCCCTGGCAGGAGGAGTTGTCAAGCGATGAGTTCAACCACGCTGCTTGATCGTGTGATCGCAACCGTCGATGCCAGCCCGCATGGCAGCGCATCTGGCCGATGCACGCGCCACCATGCTGTGCAAGATCCGGCCCGTAAGTCTCTGTATACGCGGGAAGAGCGGGTTCGCCGTGATACGACAAAATGGACGCTGGTTCAGGGGTTGCTCGCGCCCTTCCAGTTTCTGGTTTTTCTGGTGAGCCTCAGCCTTGTGATCATCTATCTCGGCACTGGTGATTACCAGTTGGCCACCGAGCTCTCCATCGTGGTGAAGACCCTGGTGCTCTACACGATCATGGTCACCGGCGCGATCTGGGAAAAGACCGTCTTTGGCAAATACCTCTTTGCGCCTGCTTTTTATTGGGAAGACGTGTTCAGCATGCTCGTTATTGCGCTGCACACGGCCTATCTCTGGGCATTCCTGGCGGATTCCGGCACGCCGGAATTCCGGATGTGGTTGGCGCTGGCCGCCTATGGCGCCTATGTCATCAACGCCACGCAATTCATTCTCAAGCTGCGCGCTGCCCGCCTGGATATGCGCCCCGCATGAGTGCCGCGCTGGCCCGAGGCTGCTCCGACTCGCCCGTCCTTCGGGAACGCGGCCAGCGCGAGGTGTTCTGTGGTCTCACCGGCATTGTTTGGCTTCATCGCAAGATCCAGGACGCCTTCTTTCTGGTGGTGGGCAGCCGCACCTGCGCCCATCTGCTGCAATCGGCGGCGGGGGTGATGATCTTCGCCGAGCCGCGCTTCGCCACCGCCCTGATGGAAGAGCGTGACCTGGCCGGTCTTGCCGATGCCCATGACGAACTCGACCAGGTGGTCGCCAAGCTGCTGCAGCGGCGGCCGGATATCCGGATGCTGTTCCTGGTGGGCTCCTGCCCCTCCGAGGTGATCAAGCTCGATCTGGGCCGTGCCGCGCAGCGACTCGATGGCGTGTACAAAACGGCGGGCGTGCGGGTGTTGAGCTATTCCGGCAGCGGAATCGAGACCACCTTCACCCAGGGCGAAGATGCCTGCCTTGCCGCCCTTGTGCCGCAAATGCCGCGCAATGACGCGCCGCAATTGCTGGTGGTCGGCGCCCTGGCCGAGGTGGTCGAAGACCAGTTCAGCCGGATTTTTGCCGCGATGGGCCTGACCAATCTGGCCTTCCTGCCGCCCCGTCGCGCCAGCGAGATGCCAAGTGTGGGCGCGGGCACCACAATGTTGCTGGCGCAGCCCTTCCTGGCCGATACCGCGAGGGCCCTCGAGTCCCGCGGCGCTCGGCATATTCCCGCGCTCTTCCCGCTGGGCGTTGAAGGCACAACGGCCTGGCTGACCGCCGGGGCTGCCGCCATGGGTGTCGCGCCGGATCGGATACGTGACGCGCTGGACATGCCGCAAACCCGCGCCAAGCTGGCGCTGGAGCGCTGCCAGGCGGAACTCGCCGGCAAAAGCGTGTTCTTCATGCCTGATAGCCAATTGGAAATCCCACTCGCGCGGTTTCTGCACAATGAGCTGGGCATGACGCTGCTTGAGGTTGGCACCCCCTTCCTGCACCGCGCCCATATGACGCCTGAGTTGGAAGCGCTGCCCAGCGGCACCTTCCTCAGCGAAGGCCAGCATGTTGACCGGCAGCTTGACCGTGTGCGGGCGGCGCGTCCCGATATCACCGTCTGTGGCCTGGGCTTGGCAAACCCCCTCGAATCCGAGGGTATGACCACAAAATGGGCCATTGAGCTCGTCTTCACCCCCATCCAGGGCTATGATCAGGCGGCCGATCTGGCTGAACTCTTCGCCCGCCCGATGCGCCGTAAAAGCATGCTGGATTTCGGCCGCCCCCCTGCCGTGGTGGGAAGCTAGGCAATGCAGCTTTCCTTCTGGACCTATGAGGGCCCGCCCCATGTCGGGGCCATGCGTGTCGCCACCGGCATGCAGGGGCTGCATTACGTGCTGCATGCGCCCCAGGGCGATACCTATGCCGACCTTCTCTTCACCATGATCGAGCGCAACACCGCGCGCCCGCCGGTGACCTATACGACCTTCCAGGCGCGTGACCTCGGCGCCGATACCGCGGATTTGTTCAAGGAAGCCGCGCGCGACGCCTATGAGCGCTTCCGCCCCGAGGCTTTGCTGGTGGGGGCGAGTTGCACGGCAGAGTTGCTGCAGGATGACCCAGGCGGTCTGGCGCGCGCCATCAACCTGCCCATCCCGGTCGTGGGCGTTGAGTTGCCGGCCTATCAGAAGAAAGAGAATTGGGGCGCTGCGGAGACTTTCTACCAACTCGTCCGCGCCTTCGCCCGGCCGCCGCAATCCCCGCCGGAGCGCGCTTCCTGCAATATCCTGGGCCCCACCGCGCTGGGCTTCCGCCACCGCGATGATGTGCGCGAGATCGTGGGCCTGCTGGAGGGCATGGGCATTCGGGTGAATGTGGTTGCACCCGCACCGGCGGCGCCATCTGACCTGATGCGGTTGGGTGACGCGCATTTCAACGTGGTGCTCTACCCCGAGATCGCTGGCGTGGCCGCGGCCTTCCTCAAGCGTCAGTTCCGGCAGGAGGCGACCAAGACCGTGCCGATCGGCGTGGGCGCCACGCGCGAATTCATCGCCGAGGTGGCGGCCCTCGCTGGGCTGGATGCTTCGACCGTGGCCGAGGCCAGCCGTCTGCCCTGGTACTCCCGCTCGGTGGACAGCACCTACCTCACCGGCAAGCGGGTGTTCATTTTCGGCGATGCAACCCATGCCGTGGCGGCGGCGCGGGTGGCGAGCCGTGAGCTTGGTTTCACCGTCGTGGGCCTGGGCACCTATTCCCGCGAGCAGGCGCGTGATGTGCGCGAGGCGGCGGCGCAATACGGCCTCGAAGCGCTGATCACCGATGACTACCTTGAAGTCGAGGCGGCAATTGAAGCCGCCGCCTGCGAACTCGTCCTCGGCACCCAAATGGAGCGCAATATCGCCAAGCGCCTGGGCCTGCCCTGCGCGGTGATCTCGGCCCCGGTGCATGTGCAGGATTTCCCGGCACGCTATTCACCGCAAATGGGCTTCGAGGGTGCGAATGTCATCTTCGACACCTGGGTCCATCCGCTGATGATGGGCCTGGAAGAGCATTTGCTGGCGATGTTCCGCGAGGACCGCGAATTCAATGACGAGGCCAAGCCCTCGCATCTGGGTGCGGGCAAATTGCCCGAGCAACCGGGCGCTACCGTTCAGGCCGACAGCGAAATTCTCGTCGAGGTCCGTGGCTGGAATGCCGAGGCTGAGGCCGAACTGAAGAAAATTCCCTTCTTCGTCCGCGGCAAAGCCCGTCGGAACACGGAAAAATATGCGGCCCTGAAGGGCATAGCGACCATCACGGTCGAAACCCTCTACGATGCGAAGGCCCATTATGCACGTTGAGGAAGCGACGTCCGTGAAAGTCGTGCTTGTCACGATGGACAGCCACCTGGGTGCGGCTGCGCGTGAGGCCACGGAAATGCTGCGCCGGGACATTCCCGGTCTCGAATTCGCCGTTCATGCCGCCGATGAATGGGCATGCAGTGAGCGGGAACTGGCGCATTGCCACGCTGCCATTGCCAGCGCCGATATCGTGATCACCACCATGCTGTTCCTGGAGGACCACGCGAAGCTGGTTCTGCCGCAGCTCGCTGCCCGCCGTCCGCATTGTGACGCCATGCTCAACCTGATGAGCTGCCCCGAGGTGATGAAGCTCACCCGCATCGGCAAGTTCGATATGGGCAAGGAAGCGAAGGGCCCGATGGCGCTGCTGAAGAAGCT
>Ga0209085_1000278_pt1 | contig 38828 bp, 36 predicted proteins | sample C_131016_EF_Meta_FD_187310 | JGI IMG/M metagenome (GOLD analysis project Ga0209085, IMG submission 187310) | Freshwater microbial communities from Lake Croche, Canada to study carbon cycling - C_131016_EF_MetaG (SPAdes) (version 2) | ecosystem: Environmental > Aquatic > Freshwater > Lake...
AGAAGCATTAGAGTACGATATTCCTAAATTATTATACAACTTAGATGTGTATCTTAATAGGTACAATGCACATCCTGATGTTCACTATTTAACAGGAAATGTACAATTAGATGTGCAAAAAGTAATAGAACTAACACAACCAAAAAATAAAGAAAACAAGGAAGAGGTTATCATTTTAGGTACATATCCTAATTTGAAGAGCCGAGTTCAGTTAACAAAAGATACAATCAAAAGTCTTAAGCCTTTAGGTAGAAAAATAATGCTGCTATCTCATTATCCTGTCGATGCTGACATTCAAAGAATGGTGGATTACTATATTTTTGATGCTTATAATCCACTAACACATCATTCATATTATACAAGATTTTATAGACACACAGATAACTACTATTCTGAAATCAATATCAATGGATTGAAAGATAGCAACCAATCATTGACTGTACTTGTAAATATGTTTAATGGTGCTAAAGCTGCTAAACAATTAGGTTTCAAGAGTTTCTTTTACACAACTTATGATGTCATCCTTGATGAAAAAGACTTTGGTGTTGTAGAAGATTCTTTTATTGCAGTTAATTCAGGTTTAGGTGCATATTTAGGGACTTTAAATACACCATTTGGCAAAGGTATCCAAACTAATGGAATGACTTTTAACGTTGATTTTTTCTTGAATACATTCCATGATGTTAGAAATTCTGAGGAGTACAATAGAATTTGTCAGGAAATAGGGGCACAAAACTTCTTGGAAGACTATATGGTAAAAATGGTCGATAGAAATATCAAGGATGTGCTTAAGATTGACAACCCGCAAGAAACACTATTAATAAATAGTGGTTTAGGAGTGGCATCAAATAGTGAATATTACTCAATAATACCTATCGAAAAGCATCCAAATAAATATATGTTTTACTTTTACACCTACAATGTTGATGACAGAAAGGTAAATGTTAGTATGTTTGAAGATGGTGCTGAGTTCTTTAATACAAGATTCCAATTAAGCAAAACGAGAGAATACAAAAAAGAATTTACCTATTCAGGCAAGAATATCGAAATAATATTAGAATTTTATGATGAGGATTTAATTTACAAAACTGAAAAGTATGAATTGAACCCTACTAACATAAATAAATATAGTCAAACAGGAATTTTTAAATACAAAAATAAAAAGCCTAAGATTAAGTTAGTACATATACAAACTACAAGAAATGACGAACGAGAACAAGCAAGTAGAGAATCAGTATCAAAAGTGGCTGAACACGGAATCGAATATATCCTCCACCTTAACGAACCTTACAAGAGTCTACCTCCAAGCCACAACTGCATCAGGCCAGAATGCGTTTCAATGGAATTGTTCGATGAGCCTACTATACAAAGACTTGGCACAGCCCTCACCCCATCACATTACGGATGTTACAAAGCCTTCAAAGATGCAATCTTAACTGAATTTAATGATGAAGACTTTTTGATTGTTTGCGAAGGGGATTGTATTATAGAAATACCAATTGAAGAATTTGCAAAAAAGGTATTCGAGGCCTCAACAATTTGCGAAGACAATAATATTGGATATATGTCTTTTGGCGATACTCACACATTAGAACATGGTTGGCTACAAAGTAAAGTAACAGGTGTAGTTCCTAATCAGGATTTACTTTTCATAACTAACCATATCATTGGCTTACAATGTATTATGTTCCCTAAACTTGTAAAAAGATACTTGCAAGATAAATTAAGAACACATAATTGGGATGCTGCGGATATTTATTTCAATACTATATTTAAGCATAGCGAATACAAAATGGGTATTCTACATCATCGTATAACCACACAAGCAGGTGGCTTTTCATTAATTGACCAACAAGATAAAACCTTTAGATAATATGAAAATTTGTCAAGTTATAAGCAGTAATATTCCTATAAAGCCAACGGGCGAAAGAGGATGGGGAGCTACAGAATTAATTATGGATGAATATTGTAAAGGCTTAAGAAAATTAGGTCATGAAGTTCATCTTAAATATTTAAATGAAGTACAGCCTAATGAATACGATATAGTACACATCCATGTTGCTAATTTATGTATTGAAGCTGCTAAAAGAGGTATTGAATATATTTATTCTACTCATGACCACCATAGTTATTATTATGGTAAAGATAGTTTTAATTATAAACAACAATTAGAAGCGATGAAGAAGTCAATATTTTCATTTGCACCTGCTGAATACGTTGTTGATTATTTTGATGAAACTGATAAGTTATTTTATTTATCACATGGAGTTGATACAAGCTACTACTTGCCTAAATATAAAATGAACATAACTGAACATAAACTTCTTATTTGTGCAAATAATGGAGTTGCAGGAATTGATGGAGCAGATAGAAAAGGATTTAGGTTTGGGATTGAAGCAGCGAAAGAATTAAATCTTCCTATCACTATCGTTGGTGCAGATGCAAATACAAGATTTTTTAAAGCACAACCCGACCTTTTGGAATACGAAAGACTTACTATAATCGATACGAATCCTACAGAAGCAGAAAAGTTAAAAATTTTTCAAGACCATACTATTTTTTTACACCCATCAAATCTTGAATATGGACACCCTAATTTGACGCTTTTAGAATCTATTAGTTGTTGTATGCCTGTAGTTGGTACTTACAAAGGAAGAACTAATTTGGCAGGTATGTACATCATGAATGAAATTTCAACTGCCGAAGTTATTAAGGGTATAAATTTAGTTAGCAATATTTATACAAAATTAGTAACTGAAATGACAGAAAAAAGAGAGCAATACGATTGGAGTCATGTATGTAAACATATTGAGAAAAATTATTTTGCTATAAAGCAGTTTCAAAACTTTAATTCTGAAACTATTAGAGAAAAATATAAAAATGTTTACAACAACACACAAATTAAAAAATAATGATTACATACAAAATACACCATGTTAACGGACTTTATTTTGAATTAACGGGGGATGAAAATAAAAATAGAGAATACGATGTAGTATTCTATGATAATACAACTAAGACAAATCTTTATGAATCAAAACTTAAAGTTGGTTCATGGGCAAGAGCAGAAAGAAAATACTTGTCAGATTTAAGTGTTATTGTTAGATATGAAGGTCGTACTATAAAGCAAATAAACATATTAGATGAACTAAAAGGCAAAAGAGTTTTTATAACTTTTGAAAGTAAAGCATTAGGTGATACTCTTGCTTGGATGCCTTATTGTGCTGAATTTGCAAAACAATATGATTGTAAAGTGGTTGTTTCTACATTTAAAAACTTTTTATTTAAAAATGTTTACCCTGAATTAGAATTTGTGGATAGAGGTGTCGTAGTGAATGATTTGATTGGTATGTTTGAGATTGGTTGGTATTGGCAAAAAAGTAAAGAACCTGTCAATCCAATTTTGATTCCTTTGCAACAATCTGCTACAAATATTCTGCATCTACCTTATAATGAAATACAACCTAACATTGATTTGTCATTCGTAAAAGAAAGACCATTTGAAGGTAAGTATGTTTGTATTTCTATTCATTCTACTGCAATGCTTAAATATTGGTACTATTGGCAGGAACTAATAGACGGCTTGAGATTAAGAGGTTACAAGGTTGTTGAAATTTCTAAAGAAACAAATATGATGGGAATTGATACTAATGACCTTGTTGGCTTAGAACCATTTGAAGACAAGTCTTTAGAGAATACGATGAACACAATTTATCATTGTGACTTCTTTGTAGGTTTATCAAGTGGTTTATCTTGGATGGCTTGGGCTTTACGAAAGAAAGTATTTATGATTGCTAACTTTACTGAACCTAACCACGAATTTAACATTGATACTATTAGAATTTACGACCATACGATATGTAATAGTTGTTGGCATAATCCTCTATTTAAGTTTAATCGTGGGTCATGGACTTGGTGTCCTGAACATGAAGATACCCCAAGACAATTCGAGTGTCACAAAGCTATTACATCTGATAAAGTACTTAATTTGATTGATAATGAAATTAGTAAATTGTAAGTACGACATACTTGCTTTTATTGCAGGGGCACATTCTTGTGGTGTTGCATACTTTAAAAAAGGTGAATTAATCGTTGTTTTAGAAGAAGAACGATTAGTAAGGATAAAACCATTCAAGGACTTTGAAAAGAATATTGAAAGGTATCCTATTGCTTCTATAACTTGTTTGATAAATGACTATGGAGTTGACTTAGATAAGATTGACTTCTTTACAAGTTTTTTGAAATATGAAGACACATTCTTTTTGTCGGATTATTTTGATTTTACAATACCACAACAAAAATTTTTAAAGTTTGACCACCACGAAGCTCACGCTGCTACATCTTATTACTTATCAGGATTTCAAGAACCTGCTTTATGTTTTTGTGCCGATGCTTCAGGTGGAAATGGATACAATTCTAAGACTTATATAGGAGAAAATGGGCAACTTAGATATGTTGAAGGTATTACTAATAACAGAATGTCTTTAGGTCATTTTTACGCTGCTTTGACTGAAATATTAGGTTTTAAAAGGCTAAAAGATGAAGGAAAGGTGGTCGGACTATCCAGTCATGGGAAATTATGGGAACAATTATACCATAAGTGGAATAATGTGTTAAGAATTGAAGGAACTAAAACTAATTTAGATGGACACCATATTGAAAGTGGTGGCATTTATCAACAGATGTATGGGGTTATATTTCAAGAATTTGGTTCAAAATATTGGAAATCAGATGAATGTTTAAGCGATATGGCTTTTACAGGTCAATACATTTTTGAACAAAAAGTGATTGAGTTGTTGAATAACATGCATAATAAATACCCCAATATTCACAATTTAGCCTTGTCAGGTGGCATATTTGCGAATGTTAAATTGAATAAGCGTATAAATGAATTGGATTGGGTTAAGGAAGTATTTGTAGCTCCACCTATGGGTGACGAAGGCTTGGCTTTAGGTTGTGGATTGTTAGCCTTAAAGCGGTTCAATCCTGAATTAAAGCCATTTAAAATGGATATGTATTTAGGTAATGAGTATTCTGAACAGCAAATAAGTGATGCGGCTGGAGCAATTTTACCTGAATGGACTTTTTACCCTTTGGAAGAAAATTGGGAATGGATTACTGAATTACTATTACAAAAAAAGATTATTGGTTTGTATCAAGGTAGAAGTGAACACGGTCCACGAGCATTAGGTAATAGAAGTATTATTTGTGATTGTACAGACCCTGATACTTACAAAAGATTGAATGATAGGTTACATAGAAACGACTTTATGCCTTTTGCACCTGCAGTTATTGAAGAAGATGCCGAAAGGATATTTGAAGTCACTAAGTCAAAATACACGGCTAATTTTATGACTTTGCTTTATGACACCAAGCCTGAATTTAAAGAAAGTATTCCAACAATAGTTCATCCAATAGACAAGACGGCAAGAATTCAAATTGTTAGGCCTGAATCAAATGGCTTGTTTCATAAGATTCTTAGCAATTATAAGGCTAAAACGGGAATTGGATGCTTAGTAAACACTTCTTTCAATGTTCACAACGAACCAATCGTAGAATACCCTGAAAATGCGTTTGCACATCTAAATAGTGGTATTATAGATTACTTGATTACTCCTAAAGGTATTTGGGAAAAAAAATGACCCCATAGCAGTTCTTATGGTATGCTAAGGGGTTCTGTTGCGGAGAGTCAGGGATTCGAACCCCAGTTACCCTTTCGAGTAATTTAGTTTTCAAGACTAACGCATTCGGCCACTCTGCCAACTCTCCTTTTTTTATTGAATCATTATTGATTCTATTATTTGGTCGATATTGAATATTTCTGTTTCATTACGATATGGAAACTCATTTAATGCACCCGTAATTTGATACTTCTGTAAAAAGCTATTTCTCAAATCAGGTTTTATGGTTTCGGGATTTGCTTTTATGTTTATTTGCCCATCATATCCAAAAACTTCAGGTTTATTTACAATCCACAAAACGCTTGACTTTTTAGATAACGCTGCAGCCGTATGTTGTGCAAAGCTATCCATAAATAATCTTTTTTGACTCATAAAAATTACTGAAGCAACAGCTTTGAATTTATCAATCAATGGAGTTGTATTTTCAAAAGTAAATTGGTCTTCCCTCTTGATGTGGTAAATCTTGTATTCGTTATGGAATTCGTTGATTACTTGCTGTGTAATTGAATTAGGAATATCTCTTGCCCAACTATATTTAGCTTCTTGTTGTTGTGCTCCACCATTGGTTTGAATTACCATTATTGGTTTACTCGAAGCATATTTATTTGTATAATAACTAAGTTCTCTACTATTTAAAGAGATTTCAATTGTTTCTCCATCATGTTCTAATCCGTAAGAATTACACCAAGTTTTAATGATATGTTCTTGGTTTAATAAATTTGGGGTAAATGAGTAAGGGTCAGTATTAAAAATTAATACATCTTGATTTTCTATATATTTGGAATAAAAATAGTGTTCTTCACCATAACCGAAAACCCTATCTACGAATGGTAGGTTTGAAAATACATCAGGATAGCCTGAAACTACTATTAAAGTAGCTTCTTGATACTTTTTTTTGATTGCTTTACATACTGCAGTAGCTATAATGGATTTACCTAATCCACCTTGAATTGTAAAAATTATATTCATATTTTTAATTTCTCTTATCTTCCTTCGTGTCCAATAAATACTTGACTTGGTGCTTTTATTTGTTCAACTCCCTTCCAATACATTTCAGCAGCCTCGTCTTTTCGAGTACCAAATATAAGAACATTATATTCACCATCAAAATTTGATGTAAAATCCACACAACTTTGTGTTGGGTCAATTTCACCATAAGCCTTACCAAAATGATTTACAGGTGCTATTTTAATTGTTTCATTTTTATTTAAATACTTGAAATAATCAGGTAATTCTAATGTTGCCTTACAATTACAAGTCTTAACTACATATCTATATAGGTTATCTCCTTCTGTTGGTGATTCAACAAAAGAATGTCTTAGTTCATGAGTTTTTGTTTTTGCAGGGTCAGGGTGAGGTATTGAGAAATAACCTGCCGCTTTTGATAAATTTTGAAAACAAGTAGTATTACTTGTGTACATAGTTCTGTAGTTGCCTCCTACTATACCACTATCACTCCCATTTACATTATTACTGCAACCTCCTAAAATAAAATTAGCAGAACCTGAATTCGTATTATTACAACCACCTGAAATAACATTACCTGAACCACTTACAGAATTATGCCATCCTCCTAATATTGTATTTAAAGAATCGTAAATAATATTATTATAGCCACCACCTATTACTGCATTACCAACACCATTATTAGCACAATTATATTGTCCACCACCTATAGTAGAACTATATGAATTACCACAAAAATTATTCGCATATCCACCTGTTATAGCAGAATTTGTCAAATATACACCTACTGAAAATGGATAAAAATAAAATGAGTTATTCCCTGTTGAATTATATGCTTGATTTGTAATACTTGCACCTGAAGCACCATTTGAACCTGAAGTTCCTGAACCACCTGAATCACCACTTACACCACTTGAACCTGATGTACCTGAACCTGTAGATGTTCCCGAAAATCCTGAATTACCATTACCACCTGAAACTCCACTTGAACCCGATGTTCCTGAAACACCACTACCTGTTGATGTACCTGAACCACCTGAGCCACCACTTACACCACTTGAACCTGAAGAACCTGAACTCCCTGAAACTCCACTACCTGTTGATGTTCCTGAACCACCACTTGCACCACTAACACCTGAACCACCTGAAGAACCTGATGTTCCTGAAACACCACCTGCTCCATTTACACCTGAACCACCTGATGCACCATTACCTCCTGATACTCCTGAAGAACCTGATGTTCCTGAAAGTCCACTACCTGTGGATGTTCCTGAAGCACCATTACCTCCATTAGCACCCGTAGTACCTGATGAACCCGATGTACCTGATGAACCGCTACCAGTAGATGTACCTGAAGCTCCTGATGCTCCACTTGCACCTGCAGTACCATTAGAACCTGAAGTTGCTGAAGCCGTAGATGTGCCTGAAACTCCTGAAGCTGCTGAAGCACCTGAAAGTCCACTTGTTCCTGAAGAACCTGAACTTCCTGATGCAGTTGATACTCCTGATGAACCTGATGAACCTGAAGTAGCACCTGCACCATTTACACCACTTGTTCCTGAATTTCCTGATGAACCACTTGAAGCACTTGCACCACTTGCTCCAGATGAACCTGATGTATAACTTGCTCCTGATGTACCTGAAGAACCTGAAGAACCACTTGTTCCTGTATTTCCTGAAGTACCTGTTGTTGCAGATGACCCTGAAACACCATTTGTTCCTGAACTTGCTGATGAACCTGATGCACCTGATGCACCACTTGTTCTTGCAAGACCTGTCGTTCCTGATGATGCAGAACTACCTGAAGTACCATTAGTACCTGTAGTTGCAGAAGAACCTGATGTTCCTGAAAGACCTGAAGTTCCACTTGCACCTGAAGTACCTGAAGTACCACTTGTTTCAGTACTACTTGCAGATTGTCCTGCTGTTCCTGAAGAACCATTAGAACCTGATAATTGTGAAACTCCACTTGTTCCTGAAGAACCTGAAGTATTTGATGTTCCTGCAGAACCTGAAGTACCTTGTGTACCATTAGAACCTGAAGTTGCAGTAATACCTGAAGTTGCAGAAGAACCGCTTATAGCTGAAGTTCCTGATGATGCATTTGACCCTGACGTTCCACTACTACCATTAGTTCCTGGAGTAGCATTTATTCCAATTGTTCCAGATGTACCTGATGTACCACTTGTACCTTGAACACCTGATAATTCAAATTTCCAATTACTATATGTTCCTGATGCTCCTGTAAATGTATATGGAGTAATAACTAAAGCTCCATTAGTAGGATTATAACTTACTACACGACCATAAATACTTGTTGTAGAATCATATACTACACTTATAAAGTCGTTGACTTGATAGCCAAGACCCGATGTTGTAGTAAAAGATATATTTGAGTATGCCATATTTTTAATTTAATGCAGTATCAGGTGAATGAGTCATTGTTCCTTTAATTCTTTCTACTCCATTCCAATAATTTTCTGCGTGTTGGTCTTTTCTTGTACCAATTATTAAAGCCATATATTTCCCATCTTTATCAGAACAAAAAGATACACAACTTTGTGTTTCGTCTACAATACCATAAGCATTTCCAAAATGATTTACAGGTGTAACCCAAACTTGGTCATTTTTATTTAAGAACTTATAGTAATTAGGCAATTCTAAAGATGCTTGACAATTACAAGTTTCAATTTCATATCTATATATATTATCACCTGCTGTTGGACTTTCCACGAAGCTATGATATAACAAATGAGTATCCATTTTTTCAGGGTCAGGATGGTTAATTCTAAATGAACCTGCATCCTTTGAAATATAATAAGCAGCAGTTGAATACGCAATATTATTGCTTACATAACTTCCAAGAGCTATAGAATAACTTGCATATGCTTGGCTAAAAAATCCTCCAATTACACTTGATGAATATCCTGATGCAGTATTATAACTTCCTCCATGAACTACACCATATATACAAGCAGTATTTGACCCACCACCTCCTATTGAACCATAAGCACCATATACGTGATTATTTGGACCACCTAATATAACTGATGCATATCCACTTAAGGTATTATACGTACCACCAAGAGAAGATGAAAAAGTACTATTTACTCTATTACCAGTACCACTTGGTGCAGTCATCCAATAATTACCACCTGCATAAATATTAGAAGAAAATTTTACATTACTACTTCCATCATAATATTGTGGATTATATGTTGATGATGCACCATCACCACCATTTACTCCTGAAACTCCTGAACTACCTGATGTACCACTCACTCCTGATGAACCATTTGTGCCTGAACTACCTGATGTACCACTTGAGCCTGAAGTTCCTGATACACCGCTTACTCCTGATGAGCCATTTGTACCATTTGTTCCATTAGAACCCGATGTTCCTGATGAACCTGATGTTCCTGAAACACCACTTGAACCCGAACTACCTGATGTACCATTTGTTCCATTAGAACCTGATGTTCCTGATGAACCTGATGAACCTGATGTACCTGATGAACCTGATGAACCCGATGTACCTGAAGTACCATTTGAACCATTAACACCTGAAGAACCTGATGTTCCTGAAACTCCACTTACTCCTGATGAGCCATTTGTACCACTTGTTCCGTTTGAACCTGATGTTCCTGAAGAACCTGATGTTCCTGAAACACCACTTGGTCCTGCAGAACCTGATGTACCACTTGTTCCATTAGAACCTGAAGTACCTGATGAGCCACTTGAACCCGATGTTCCTGATGCTCCATTTGCACCATTAGTACCATTAGAACCTGTTGTTCCTGAAGTACCTGATGAACCCGATGTACCTGAAGTGCCCGAAGAACCATTTGAACCTGATGTACCATTAGTTCCACTTGTGCCTGAAGAACCTGATGAACCTGATGTCCCTGCAGTACCATTAATTCCTGAAGAACCTGAAGAACCACTTGAACCTGAAGTTCCCGATGTTCCTGATGAACCTGATGAACCTGATGTTCCTGATGTTGCGTTTATTCCTGAACTTGCATTAGAACCTGAAGTTCCTGATGAACCTGATGAACCTGATGTACCTGATGTACCCGATGAACCCGAAGTTCCTGATGCTGAAGTACCTGATGTGCCTGATGAACCACTTGATGCCGATGTTCCTGAAGCACCACTTGTTCCTGTAGAACCACTATTTCCTGATGATGTTGCTGCACCACTTGTTCCACTTGATGCCGAAGAACCTGATGAACCATTTGTTGAACTTAAACCACTTGCACCATTAGTACCACTTGATGCAGAAGTTCCTGAAGAACCACTTACACCACTTGTTCCTGTAGTACCTGATGTACCATTAGAACCTGCAGTACCTGAAGATGCTGAAGTACCTGAAGTAGATGATGTACCTGAACTTCCATTTGCACCTGTAGTTCCTGATGTACCACCATTTGTTCCTGATGTTCCTGAAGAACCTGTGGTTGCAGATGTTCCTGATGAACCACTTGATGCAGATGTTCCTGAAGTACCCGATGTTCCATTACTTCCTGAACTATTTGAAGAACCTTTTGTACCTGAAGTACCATCAGTTCCATTTTGAGCTGCTAAATTTAAAGTCCAACTACCATAACTACCACTTCCTTTGAAGTATGTAGGTGTAATTACCATAGAGCCTGTACTATTATTGTACGAAACAACGTTACCAATAATATAATTGTTGGCATCGTAGCTGAATTGTACATAGTCACCTGCTACATAAAATAATCCAGTAGGTACTGAAAACGTTAAATTTGAATAAGCCATTTATTGTTGTATAAATTAGATAGTAAAACTCATATCCATGATGTTCTTTTCAAGAACGGATAAGTTAAGTTTAGCTGCAATAAGGTCAATTAAAACACTATCATCTTGACCCCAATCAGAAACTTCATTAGTTGTCATTTTTAATCTATGCGTGATAATTGTATCCATCATTGGTCTGCTATTACTACCATCGGGATTTTTTTCGTATTTGATATTTCCAAATTTTACTTCGAAAATATTTGCATCGTTATGTGTTCCATCAATAGAACCAATAACATATTTAGCCACACTTACGCACATATACTCGCCTGATAGAGTTGTATGTTCGAATGGACTTGTTTGAATAATTTTAGTCGCTGCAGGACTAATTTTTGCTACTATCATTTTAATTAAAATTTATTTTATAAAATTACTTGAATTTAAAGTTGTTGAGTTTAATACTTCAACTCCCATATATGCATTAGAAACAGCTTTATCTTTTCTTGTACCAATTATTAGCACATCAAAGCTACCATCTAATTCTGAAACGAAGTTAACACAACTTTGTGACTCATCCATAATTCCATATGCAGAACCAAAATTATCATTTGCTGTTACTGAAATTTGGTCATTCTTATTTAAAAACTTATAATAACTTGGTAACTCTAAAATTGCTTGACAATTACAAGTTTTAATTTTATATCTATAGATGTTATCAGGGGTTGGTGCTTCAACAAATGAATGAATTAATTGATGTGTATCTTTTTTTACGGGATTTGGATGGTCTATAGAAAATGAACCACCACATTTAAATAAATACGATGAAAAAGTTGTAAAAGATGCATTAGCTGCTATATATTGACCTGATATTGAAGAATATGAATAACCACCACCTATTGAATTTAATCTTGAGCCAATAATACTATTATAACTACCATTTACATAGTTTTGACCACCTCCTCCAATCACGTTGAAAGAACCACCTCCAATATTATTTGAATATCCTCCTAATATTACACTTGCATATCCTGAATTTGAGTTACCATAACCACCTCCTACTACTCCATAACTATTATGTGATTGATTATTATAACCTCCAACTACAATGTTAAAATTACCTCCATTAGTACAATTGTATAACCCTCCTAAAATTGTACTCCATGAATTAGGTGCATAAAAACCTCCTGCTGCTGTATAAGCTACACTACCATTTCCTATATAAGTAATTGCATTTGGGTTTGAACCATTAGCACCATTTACACCACTACTACCACTTGACCCACTCGTTCCTGATGAACCTGATGTGCCTGAACCACCACTTGATTGACCTACACCTGATGAGCCATTAGTACCACTACTTCCGTAACTTCCTGATGTCCCTGAACCACCTGAAGCACCATTAGAACGACCTGCTCCTGATGAACCTGAAGTACCATTAGAACCTGATGTACCTGAACCACCTGATACTCCTGATGAACCACTTGAACGACCTGCTCCCGATGAACCCGATGAACCTGAAGTACCATTAGAACCTGATGTACCTGAACCGCCCGATGCACCATTACCACCTGCAGCTCCATTACTTCCTGATGTACCATTAGTACCTGTAGAACCTGATGAACCTGATGTTCCCGATACTCCACTTGAACGACCTACACCTGAAGTACCATTTGAACCCGAAGTACCATTAGAACCTGAAGTACCTGAAGCTCCTGATAAACCACTTGAACGACCTGCACCTGATGAACCTGATGAACCTGAAGTACCATTTGAACCTGATGTTCCTGAAGCACCTTGTGTTACTGATGCACCTGATGCACCATTTGAACCTGATGTTCCATTAGAACCTGTTAATCCTGAAACACCTGAAGCACCACTTGAACGACCTACACCTGATGAACCTGATGAACCTGAAGTACCATTAGAAACAGAAGCAGCACCTGTTGTTCCATTTGAACCCGATGAACCCGATGTTCCTGCTGTTCCCGATGAACCTGATGTTCCATTAGTACCATTACTACCGCTTCCACTACCACTACTACCACTTGTTCCTGAATTTCCATTAGAACCTGAGCTACCATTACTTCCTGATGCTCCTGAAGTTCCTGAAGAAGCCGATGAACCATTTGCCGCAGAATTACCTGCAGAACCTGAAGTTCCTTGTGTTCCATTAGAACCCGAACCACCTGAAACTCCTGATGTTCCTGATGAACCATTATTAGTAGAACTTCCTGAAGCCCCATTAGAACCTGACGTTCCGTTAGTGCCTGATGTGCCACTTGACCCTGACGAACCTGAAGTTCCTGTAGTTCCTGTAGTTCCTGAAGAACCTAAACTTCCTGATGTACCTGCCGTACCATTAGAACCTGATGCACCTGTATTGCCATTTGTACCTGATGTACCTGATGAACCACTTGATGCTGAAGTACCTGAATTTCCATTAGTTCCTGATGAACCTGATAATCCATTAGTACCTGAAGAGCCTGATGCTCCTGACGTACCTGACGAACCACTATTAGCCGATGTTCCTGCCGAACCATAAGTTCCTGATGTACCTGATGTTCCTGATGAACCTGATGTTCCAAAAATACCTATTGACCCTGTTAAAGAAGCAGTCCATGTATTATATGTACCACTTCCTTGAAAATATATAGGTGTCATTACTAACGCACCTGTGGCATTATTATATGAAACTACCTGCCCTACTATATAATTATTGGCATCATGACTTAACTGAATGAAGTCATAAGGTTTGAAATTCAAACCAGTAGTTATTGTGAAATTCAAGTTAGAATATGCCATTCTTTTATTTTATCTAAACTAAAGGTAATGTTTGTGAAGTTCCCGAAGTACCAAAATATACTGCTGATGCTCCTGCCGTTCCTGCCGTTGCTGCTGTTCCTGCAGAACCTGATGTACCTGAAGTTCCTGATGAACCTGAAGTTCCTGAAGTACCTGAAGAACCTGCGTTTCCTGCAGTTCCTGATGAACCTGCCGTTCCTGCCGTTCCTGATGTACCTGTAGTTCCTGATGAACCACTCGAACCACTTGTACCTGCAGTTGCTGACGAACCTGAAGTTCCATTAGTACCTGATGTACCTGACGAACCATTAGTTCCTGATGTACCCGTAGTTCCCGAAGAGCCACTTGAACCTGATGTACCACTTGTTCCTGAAGAACCATTAGTACCATTCGTACCTGAAGTACCCGTTGTTCCTGATGAACCTGAAGTACCATTAGAACCTGATGTGCCTGAAGTTCCACTTGAACCTGAAGTTGCTGAAGTTCCTGAAGTACCTGAAGAACCATTTGTACCATTTGTTCCTGATGTTCCATTTGAACCTGCTGTACCTGAAGTACCTGATGATGCAGATGTTCCACTTGAACCTGAAGTTCCTGATGTCCCATTTGAACCTGCTGTACCTGAAGTACCTGAAGAACCACTTGTACCTGATGAACCTGATGAACCTGAAGAACCTGAAGTTCCTGATGTTCCATTAGAACCTGCTGTACCTGATGTACCATTTGTTCCTGAAGAACCACTTGTAGCACTTGTACCTGAAGTTCCTGATGAACCATTCGTTCCTGAAGTTCCTGAAGTACCTGATGAACCTGAAGTTCCATTAGTTCCTGATGTACCACTTGAACCTGATGAACCTGAAGTTCCTGCAGTTGCAGAAGAACCCGAAGTTCCTGATGTTCCGTTTGTACCTGAAGAACCTGAAGTACCTGTTGAACCACTTGTACCCGCAGTTGCTGATGAACCTGAAGTACCATTCGTTCCTGATGTACCTGATGAGCCATTTGTACCATTCGTTCCTGAAGTTCCTGATGAACCATTTGTACCTGAAGTACCATTTGTTCCTGAAGTGCCGTTTGAACCTGCCGTTCCTGATGTACCATTAGAACCTGCTGTACCTGATGTACCTGCTGAACCACTTGAACCACTTGTACCTGAAGTACCTGAAGAACCTGAAGTTGCAGAAGTACCATTAGAACCTGCTGTTCCTGATGTACCATTAGTTCCTGATGAACCGCTTGTTCCCGCAGTTGCAGATGAACCTGAAGTTCCGTTTGTACCAGAAGTACCTGACGAACCATTTGTACCATTCGTTCCTGAAGTTCCAGTTGTTCCTGATGAACCACTTGAACCTGATGAACCACTTGTTCCTGCAGTACCATTAGTTCCTGATGTTCCAGTTGTACCTGATGAACCTGAAGTACCACTTGAACCACTTGTACCTGCAGTTGCTGAAGAACCTGAAGTTCCGTTAGTACCTGAAGTTCCTGACGAACCATCCGTACCATTAGTTCCTGAAGTACCATTTGAACCTGCTGTACCTGATGTACCTGCAGTTGCTGAAGTTCCGTTTGAACCTGCTGTACCTGAAGTACCACTTGTTCCTGAAGTCCCATTTGAACCTGCCGTACCTGATGTACCTGCAGAGCCACTTGTTCCACTTGAACCTGAAGTACCGCTTGAACCTGAAGTTCCTGAAGTTCCGTCAGAACCATTAGTACCTGCTGTACCATTAGTTCCTGATGAACCACTTGTTCCTGCAGTTGCAGAAGAACCTGATGTACCATTAGTACCGCTTGTTCCTGAAGAACCATTTGTACCATTTGTACCTGATGTACCAGTTGTTCCTGAAGAACCACTTGTACCTGCAGTCGCAGATGAACCTGATGTTCCACTTGTTCCATCAGTACCTGAAGTTCCTGAAGAACCTGAAGTTCCTGATGAACCTGAAGTTCCATTTGTACCACTTGAACCTGAAGTTCCATTAGTTCCTGATGTACCTGATGAACCATCCGTACCATTAGTGCCTGAAGTTCCTGATGAACCATCAGTAGCTGAAGTACCTGAAGAACCTGAAGTACCACTTGTTCCTGATGAGCCATCAGTTCCGTTTGTTCCTGATGAACCTGAAGTTCCTGATGAACCACTTGTCGCACTTGTACCTGACGAACCTGATGAACCACTTGAACCTGAAGTTCCACTTGTACCATCAGTACCACTTGTTCCTGACGAACCTGAACTTGCAGATGTTCCTGAAGTACCTGTCGTACCATTAGTTCCTGACGAACCATGTGTACCATTCGTTCCACTTGAACCTGAAGTTCCTGAAGAACCTGAAGTACCTGAAGTTCCTGAAGAACCTGAAGTACCTGATGAACCCGAAGAACCATCTGTACCATTTGTACCTGAAGTACCTGATGAACCATCAGAACCATTTGTTCCTGAAGTGCCATCTGTACCTGAAGTACCATTACTTCCTGAAGTTCCTGAAGAACCTGATGATGCCGAAGTACCTGATGAACCATCTGTACCACTTGTTCCTGAAGAACCATCAGTACCGCTTGAACCTGAAGTTCCTGCTGTACCTGAAGTTCCTGAAGAACCTGATGTACCTGAAGAACCATCACCACCCGCAGCACCTTCCAGATTTACTGACCAAGATGAATAAGCATTATTACCTACAATATTAGTAACACTTAGAACCATTGCACCTGTTCCACTATTATATGAAACAACTGAACCTTCAAAATATTCACTTACACTATTTGAAACGACAGCATTTTGAGCTATTGTATAAGCAAGGTCAGTTCCTATTGTAATTGATACTAAATCTCCTACAAGTATATTTCCTAAATCAACAAGTGTTGATGATGTCGTTGCGTATCTATCTCCTGAAAGACCTGATGAACCAGCCGTACCAGCACTACCTGAAGTTCCTGAAGAACCATCCGTACCACTTGAACCACTCGTTCCTGAACTACCATCAGTTCCTGCTGTACCTGAAGTACCATTAGAACCTGCTGTACCTGAAGTTCCTGATGAACCTGAAGTACCTGAAGAACCATCTGTACCACTTGAACCTGAAGTTCCATTATCTCCTGAAACTCCTGAAGTACCTGTTGTACCTGCAGTTCCATTTGTACCTGATGAACCTGAAGTACCTGATGAACCTGATGATGCCGATGTACCTGATGAACCATCCGTACCACTTGAACCATCTGTTCCTGTTGTTCCTGAACTACCATCGCTTCCTGATGTACCTGAAGTTCCTGATGAACCATCAGTTCCTGAAGTACCTGAACTTCCGTCAGTACCACTTGAACCATCCGTTCCACTTGAACCTGAAGTTCCTGATGAACCTGATGATGCCGATGTACCTGATGAACCTGAAGTACCCGAAGAACCATTAGTACCTGATGTTCCTGATTCACCTGAAGTTCCTGATGAACCATCCGTTCCACTTGTTCCTGATGAACCATCAGTTGCTGATGTACCAGAAGAACCTGAAGTTCCTGAACTACCATCAGTACCTGATGAACCAGAAGTTCCTGATGAACCTGAAGTTGCAGAAGTTCCTGAAGAACCACTTGTACCTGAAGAACCATCTGTTCCACTTGTACCACTTGAACCATCAGTTCCTGAAGAACCATCAGTACCTGAAGTTCCTGAAGAACCATCAGTACCACTTGAGCCATCAGTACCACTTGAACCATCTGTTCCTGAAGTACCAGCTTCGCCTGATGTACCTGAAGAACCATCAGTACCTGAAGAACCTGAAGTACCTGCAGAGCCTGAAGTACCTGATGAACCTGATTCACCACTTGTACCTGAAGAACCATCTGTACCACTTGAACCTGATGTACCACTTGAGCCATCAGTTCCTGAAGAACCATCAGTACCACTTGTGCCTGATGAACCATCAGTACCTGAAGTACCTGAAGAACCATCCGTTCCTGTTGTACCGCTTGAACCATCTGTTCCACTCGTACCGCTTGAACCATCTGTTGCAGATGTACCTGAAGTACCTGATGTACCTGACGAACCATCAGTACCTGAACTTCCATCAGTTCCTGAAGAACCTGAAGTTGCAGAAGTACCACTTGAGCCTGATGTTCCTGATGAACCTGAAGTACCTGATGAACCATCTGTACCACTTGAACCATCTGTACCACTTGAACCTGAAGTACCGCTTGAGCCGTCTGTACCTGAAGTACCTGATGAGCCATCCGTACCACTTGTACCGCTTTCTCCTGAAGTTCCTGATGAGCCATTTGAACCATCAGTTCCACTTGAACCATCTGTACCACTTGAGCCTGATGTACCTGAAGTACCACTATTTCCTGAAGTTCCTGAAGAACCATCTGAACCGCTTGAACCTGAAGTACCGCTTGAGCCATCTGTACCTGCAGAACCTGATGTACCACTTGAACCATCAGTTCCAGAAGAACCATCTGTACCAGTTGTACCTGAAGTTCCACTTTCTCCTGAAGTTCCTGAACTACCATCAGTTCCACTTGAACCTGAACTACCATCAGTTCCTGAACTACCATCAGTTCCTGAAGAACCCGAAGTACCACTTGAACCATCAGTACCTGTTGTACCTGATGAACCACTTGTACCCGATGAACCTGAAGTACCTGAAGTTCCATCTATTGCTGAAGTACCTGATGAACCATCAGTTCCACTTGAGCCTGAACTTCCGTCAGTACCACTTGTACCACTTGAGCCATCTGTTCCTGAAGTTCCACTCTCTCCTGATGTTCCTGATGAACCATTTGAACCATCTGTACCACTTGAGCCTGAAGTTCCTGCAGAACCTGATGTTCCCGATGTTCCTGACTCACCTGAAGTTCCACTTGAACCATCAGTACCACTTGAACCCGAAGTACCTGAAGAACCATCAGTTCCACTTGAACCATCAGTACCTGAAGTACCACTTGAACCATCAGTACCACTTGTTCCTGATGAACCATCCGTACCTGAAGTTCCGCTTTCTCCTGAAGTTCCTGAACTACCATCTGTTCCTGAAGAACCTGAAGTTCCACTTGAACCATCAGTTCCTGAAGAACCCGAAGTACCTGAAGAACCATCCGTACCTGTTGTACCCGAAGAACCACTTGTACCCGATGAACCTGATGTGCCTGAGCTACCATCTGTTCCTGAAGTACCACTTTCTCCTGATGTTCCTGATGAACCATCTGTACCTGAAGTACCGCTTGAACCATCTGTTGCAGAAGTACCTGAAGTTCCGCTTTCTCCTGAAGTACCTGAAGATGCTGAAGTACCTGAAGAGCCATCGCTTCCTGAAGTACCTGATGTACCACTTTCGCCTGATGTTCCTGAAGAACCCGATGAACCATCTGTACCTGAAGTTCCTGATGAACCTGATGTACCTGCAGAACCCGAAGTTCCACTTGTTCCACTTTCTCCTGAAGTTCCTGATGAACCATCAGTTCCTGATGTGCCACTTGAACCATCTGAACCTGAAGTTCCTGAACTACCATCTGTTCCTGAAGTACCGCTTTCTCCCGATGTACCTGAAGAACCTGAACTTCCTGAGCTACCATCTGTACCTGAAGTACCTGATTCGCCCGAAGTACCATTTGTTCCACCTTCTGCTAAATACTGCCAAAGACTATTTAAGAATGTATATGGGTCTTGAAATTGATTTGGAGCTATAGCTATATATGATGAAATAGGACCACTTCCATATTGAAAAGTAACTACATCATTTATGTTATATAAAGTTGAAGAATTCCAAATACCAAGATAATTAAATCCATTTCCTGAAGTACCACTTGAACCATCTGAACCTGAAGTACCATCTACACCCGATGTTCCTGATGTACCACTTGAGCCATCTGTACCCGAGCTACCATCCGTACCTGTAGTACCATTAGTACCACTTACACCTGAAGTACCTGATTCTCCTGATGTTCCTGATGTTCCTGAATCACCTGAAGTACCTGATGTACCTGTTGTTCCATTTGTTCCACTTTCTCCTGATGTTCCTGAAGTTCCTGATGATGCAGAAGTTCCTGATGAACCATCTAAACCTGAAGTACCTGAAGAACCATCTGTACCTGAAGTACCCGATTCTCCTGATGTTCCGCTTGAGCCATCAGTTCCTGAAGTACCATCTATTGCTGAAGTTCCTGATGTACCTGTAGTTCCTGAAGAACCACCCGTACCCGATGTACCTGCTTCTCCACTTGTTCCTGATGAACCATCAGAACCTGAAGTACCTGATGAACCATCAACTGCTGAAGTACCTGAACTACCATCACTTCCTGATGTACCTGATGTTCCTGATTCTCCTGATGTACCACTTGAACCATCCGTACCTGAAGTACCTGCTTCTCCACTTGTTCCTGAAGAACCATCCGTACCACTCGAACCATCTGTACCTGATGAGCCTGAAGTTCCTGATGAACCATCTAAACCTGAAGTCCCTGATGAACCTGAAGTTCCCGAAGTTCCACTTTCTCCACTTGTTCCTGAAGAACCATCAGTACCACTTGAACCATCTGTACCTGATGAACCATCTGTTCCTGAAGTACCTGATTCTCCTGATGTTCCTGTTTCTCCTGATGAACCTGAAGTTCCTGATGAACCATCTGTACCTGATGAACCTGATGAACCATCAGTACCACTTGTACCATTAGAACCATCTGTTCCACTTGAACCTGATGTTCCTGAAGAACCATCTGTGCCACTCGTTCCCGATTCACCACTTGTGCCTGATTCACCTGAAGAACCTGATGTTCCTGAAGAACCTGATTCTCCTGAGCTTCCGTCTGTTCCTGAAGTCCCTGATGAACCTGAAGTTCCGCTTGAGCCATCTGTTCCGCTTATTCCACTTGAACCATCAGTACCCGAAGTACCTGATGTTCCTGTTTCTCCTGATGAACCTGAAGTTCCTGAAGTTCCTGTTTCTCCTGATGAACCTGAAGTACCACTTTCACCGCTTGTTCCTGAAGAACCATTAAATCCTGATGTACCTGAACTTCCATTATCTCCCGATGTTCCTGCTGTACCATTATTACCTGAAGTACCTGCTGAACCTTCAATTCCTGATGTACCTGATGTACCATCACCACCTGCTGCTCCTGCAAGATTGACTTGCCATGAAGCCCACGATGATGTTCCTACAATGTTTGTAACTTTTACAACCATTGAACCTGTTCCTGAATCGTAAGAAACTAATTGCCCCTCAAAATAATCAGTTACAGAATTTGCAACTAATACATTTTGTGCTGTTGTATATGATAATCCTAATCCTGTAGTAAATGATGTATTTGTACCTATTACTAAAGATGATAAATTTATATTATTTGAAGAGGTTGAAGCATATAAATTTCCTGAAAGACCTGATGAACCATCAGTACCTGAAGTTCCTGATTCTCCTGCTGTTCCTGACGAACCTTGATATTGTAAATTGACTTGCCATAAACTATAACTTCCACTACCAACTATAGATACGGGAGTGTTATAATATAAAATACCTGTTAATGGGTCATATCCTAAACATTCCGATACAAAGTAATTAAATCCATTATAAGCTACTATTACATATTGAGCATAAGTATATGCTAAACCTGTACCAATAGTAATAGAACCTGTACTTAAAGTACCTAAATCAAGTGTATTGAATGATTGTGTAGCATACGAATCTCCTGAAACTCCTGATGTACCTGCAGTTCCATTACCATCCACTCCTGAAGTTCCTGATGAACCATCTGTTGCACTTGTACCTGAAGAACCTGAAGTTCCACTTGCACCTGAAGTACCTGAAGTACCATCAGTACCACTTATTCCTGAAGAACCATCAGTTCCTGAAGTTCCATTTTCTCCTGAAGTTCCTGAACTGCCATCAGTACCACTTGTTCCTGTTTCACCTGACGTACCTGACGAACCATCTAAACCTGCTGTTCCCGATGAACCCGAAGTTCCACTTGCACCTGATGTACCTGAAGTACCATCAGTACCACTTATTCCTGAAGAACCATCAGTTCCTGAAGTTCCATTTTCTCCTGAAGTTCCTGAACTGCCATCAGTTCCACTTGTTCCTGTTTCACCTGACGTACCTGACGAACCATCTAAACCTGCTGTTCCTGATGAACCTGAAGTTCCACTTGCACCTGAAGTGCCTGAAGTACCTGATTCTCCTGAACTTCCGTCTGTTCCTGATGTCCCGTTTTCTCCTGATGTACCTGATGAACCATCTGTACCGCTTGTTCCTGTTTCACCTGACGTACCTGACGAACCATCTAAACCTGCTGTTCCCGATGAACCCGAAGTTCCACTCGCACCTGATGTACCTGAAGTACCATCAGTACCACTTATTCCTGAAGAACCATCAGTTCCTGAAGTTCCATTTTCTCCTGAAGTTCCTGAACTGCCATCAGTTCCACTTGTTCCTGTTTCACCTGATGTACCTGACGAACCATCTAAACCTGCTGTTCCTGATGAACCTGAAGTTCCACTTGCACCTGATGTACCTGTTGAACCTGATGTACCTGAAGTACCTGCTTCACCTGATGTTCCTGATGAACCATCCGAACCTGAAGTTCCAGATGAGCCATCTGTACCACTTGTTCCTGTTTCCCCTGAAGTTCCTGAAGAACCATCTAAACCTGCTGTTCCCGATGAACCATCTGTACCACTTACTCCCGAAGTTCCTGAAACTCCCGAAGAACCACTTTCACCTGAAGTTCCTGTTGAACCTGAAGTTCCTGATGAACCTGAAGTTCCTGAAGTACCATTTCCACCTGCTGCACCTGCAAGATTTACTTGCCATGATGATTGTGTTGTTGTACCTACTACACTTGTTATTTGTAAATCTAATTCACCTGTTGATGAAATATATGTTGTAACTAAACCCTCAAAATATTGTGTAACTGAATTTGCTACTATTGCTAATTGTCCTATGGTATAAGATAAATTAGGGGCTACATCAACAGCTATAGTATTACCAACAACTAATGTTGATAAATCAAAAGTATTTATTGATGATGTTGCATATTGGTCACCTGCAACTCCACTTGAACCTGAAGTTCCTGAAGAACCATCTTGTCCACTCGTACCTGAATCTCCTGAAGTTCCTGAAGAACCATCAACACCTGCAGTTCCTGATGAACCTGAAGTACCACTTTCTCCTGAAGTAGCTGATGAACCTGAAGTTCCTGATGTTCCTGCATCACCTGATGTTCCTGAAGAGCCATCCGAACCTGATGTTCCTGATGAACCATCTGTTCCTGAAGTTCCTGTTTCTCCTGAAGTACCACTTGAGCCATCTATTCCTGATGTACCTGAAGAACCTGAAGTTCCACTTGCACCCGATGTAGCTGATGAACCTGATGTTCCTGATGTTCCTGATTCACCCGATGTTCCTGAATTACCATCCAATCCTGATGTCCCTGATGAACCATCCGTACCACTTGTTCCTGTTTCTCCTGAAGTTCCACTTGAACCATCTATTGCCGATGTACCTGAAGAACCTGATGTTCCACTTTCTCCTGAAGTACCATTTGTTCCCGAAATTCCTGATGAACCATCTGTTCCTGAAGTACCACTTTCTCCTGACGTTCCTGATGAACCATCTGTACCTGAAGTGCCACTTTCTGCTGACGTTCCTGATGAACCATCTAAACCTGCTGTTCCTGAAGAACCTGAAGTCCCTGTAGCTCCTGATGTACCATCACTTCCTGATGTTCCTGATGAGCCATCAGAACCTGAAGTACCCGAAGAGCCGTCTGAACCTGATGTTCCTGATGAACCATCTGTAGCACTTGTACCTGAAGTTCCTGAAGAACCATCTATTCCCGCAGTTCCTGATGAACCCGAAGTTCCACTTGCTCCACTTGTTCCTGCACTACCATCAGTTCCTGATGTACCTGAAGTACCCGTTGTTCCTGATTCTCCTGCTGTTCCTGAACTTCCTGACTCACCACTTGTACCTGATGAACCATTAACGCCTGAAGTACCTGAAGAACCATCAGTCGCACTTGTACCTGATGAACCTGAAGTGCCACTTGCACCTGATGTTCCTGCCGTACCGCTACCACTCCCACTACCACCTGTTGCTACTTTTGGTAACAAAACTGCTGTGGTATCTGACATTTTTATATATACTGCAAAATATGGAGCTGAAGGTTGAGTGGCTGTTAACCCACCACTTCCATTTAAATAAATTACATCCCCAATATTTCCAATTCCTGTTAAATTAACATCATTTACAACTCTTCCTGCAGGTCTGATTCTTAAATTACCTTCATTAGGTGTATTTACAGAACTAACCAAACCAATAATACTATTAATATCAGCTTGTGTATTACTTGTTACTACTGCAAAAGTTCCATCACTTTGTAATTTTACAAATTGACCAACAACAAAACTTGAATAAATTGTTGCATTAGGGTCTAATGCAAAAAAGTTTGTAAGATAATTTCTATATCTAAATCTATCGTGTAAATCGTTAATCCAATCTGCAGGAGTTCCAATTAATCCTTGAATATCTGCAGTAGGTGTAACTGCAGGTAAACCATCTTCTGTAATTTGAAATATCAAACTATTTTGACTTTCTGAAGGATAATTATTTCCCGTAGAAGTATTATCAGTTAATAAAACATATAAATCAACATCTTCAATGACACATACTACTTGTGTAGCCGTTTGTGAAATTATTGAAACTATTTCGTATGTTGTACCATTTGGTTGACCAAACCACATACCTACTGCAACATCATTACCATCCCATTGATAAGGTGTTGGAGTTGTATCTTGAGAAGAATTTGTTTGAGGTGTTATAGTTAAAGTAACATTAAAGGAAACAGGATACCCATCCCATACCGATGATAGGTTGGAATAGGTACTATTTACAGATGTTGACCCAAAATCTACACTACCAACGATGTTTAAAGGAGGTAAGATAAGGTTTGCCATATATTTTTATTAGCTTGATACTGTTGAAGTAAAGTTTATTGTTAAAGCATTAGTTAAAGTTGCTGAACTACTATAACCTGCATTTGTTGCAGTATTACTATAGAACGTTACAATATTATAACTACTATTTTGGAACATAGAGAATGTAGCAGCAGAAGTACCACTATAAGGTCTTACTAAAACATTTGCTCCATTCAATCCCAAACTAAATCCTGAAAATATTGTATTCCCTAAAGGATGGTTTACAATTACATTAACACCTGATACAGTAAATGTCCAACCTGCAGCACCAATTAAATTTGCACCACTTGGAGCTGTTGCTGATGTTATTGATGAAATTGTACCTCCTGCACTTGCTACCACAATTTGATAATTATATAAAACACCTGCTGCTGCACTTGATGTACCTGATGTACCTGCAACACCCGATGTACCTGCTGTTCCTGCTTGACCTACACCTGAAGTACCTGATGAACCTGCTGTTCCTGATGAACCTGTTTGTCCTGATGTACCTGTTAATCCTGATGAACCTGAAGTACCTGCCGTTCCATCAACACCCGTAAGTCCCGAAGAACCTGATGTTCCATTAGTACCTGATAAACCTGAAGAACCCGATGTTCCATTTGAACCATTTAAACCATTCACACCTGAAGTACCATCAGTACCTGAAGTACCATTTACCCCTGAAGTACCATTAACACCACTTGTTCCTGTAGCACCTGAAGTACCACCCGTTCCATTTCCACTTACTCCTGAACTACCTGATGTACCTGCAGTTCCTGCCGTTCCTACTCCACTTGTTCCTGATGAACCAGTTAATCCCGATGTACCATTTACTCCTGAAGTACCATTAACACCACTTGTTCCTGTAGCACCTGAAGTACCACCCGTTCCATTTCCACTTACTCCTGAACTACCTGATGTACCTGCAGTTCCTGCTGTTCCTGTACCACTTGTTCCTGATGAACCATTTGTACCATTTGCCCCTGAAGTACCATTAGCACCACTTGTACCTGAAGCACCTGATGTACCTCCTGTACCGCTACCACTTACTCCTGAACTACCTGAACTTCCTGAACTACCTGAAGTACCTGCTGTTCCTGTACCACTTGTACCTGATGAACCATTAGCACCTGAAGTACCATTACTACCTGTTGAACCATTAGCACCGCTTGTACCTGCTGTACCTGCTTGGCCTACACCTGAAGTGCCCGATGAACCTGCAGCTCCCGTAGCACCTGAAGTTCCATTAGACCCATCAGTTCCTGATGACCCGTCTAATCCACCATATCCAATTAATAAAGCACTAAATTGAGTACCATTACCTGATTGTAATACTTGCGTTGGATTTGATGTAGCTGTATATGCAGTAATTTCAGTATAATCTGAAGTACCATTATAATATGCAATTAATGAATCTACTAATGTTAAATTATCAATAGTATTCATTTGTGCTTGTACAATACTTAATTGTGTAGTGCCATTTTTTCTTAACTGAATATTAAGTTGACCTGTCCCTACACCAATACCATAGTTAACGCTATAGGATATTTGATAATATCCCGCAACATTTGGTTGAAATTTATTGCTACTAAGCCACCCTTGTGGGTCAAAATTATCAGATAAATTTACTATGGTATCAACACCTGAATTAATAGTTTGGTTTGTTCCAAGTTTACCATTCACTAAATAATTACTTGGAGTCATTCCTGATGCTCCTGATGTACCTGAAGAACCAAATGAAGTTCCTGAAGTACCTGCTGTACCACTTCCACCTGAGCCACCTCCATAAAAACCAAAAGGCCCTGATGAATAAAATTTTCTAAATAATGTTTGCATAGTAGCCTATTTGTTTGTTTGTTTTTAGAACCCCATCATAATATCAATTCCACCTGATACCCAAGTGATAGTGAAACCATCAATTGGGGAACTTGGACTCGCAGCACTAATTACAAATGTTTCACCTGCAGCTATTGGTATAGCTATAGATTGATTGCCTTGAAAAGTCATGTTGCCCCTAATAGTACAACTTGACCCTGTTCTTGGGGCAACTGTAAGCTGAGACACACCATTTGCTGTTGAAATGTTTATGCTTCCACTTGTAAGAGTACTCGTAAAAAAATTCATATCATGTTCATTTATTGTGGCATTACTAAGTCTTCTTCATTGAATAAATCTTCAAATTCGATAGTTTCTACATAATCACCATCTTTATATAAAAATAAATTTATTATTTCTTTCCCTTTTTCGTTATAGTCTTTAACACACATTACTTCTGCATTTGCCTCTAATTTATATGAAAATCTCATTAAAGATTTTGCAATAAATGGAGGAGCTAACTTACTATAACCTAAAAAATCAATCTTCACTCCTAATATATCCATTATGCTAACATCCTTCTTTTTAACATAATTTACTAATACATGATAATTGTTTTCAATGCCTGTTAAACCAAGCATAAGTTGTACATTATCAGCATTTAATGAATTGTCTTTTGCATATCTATTGATAAAATTTAAGACAATTTTTCTAAATTCACTTTGAATTAATTCAATCATTTTAATTTCTTTTGTGCTAAATTACTAATTATAGTCTATTTAACCACAATTACAATCTAATTTTTGTATAGAACAATCACAATCAATAGGAAGTGTTGCACTAACAAAACCAGACTTAACGGAAACATAACCCTTAAGTGTAATTATGGCATCTTTTTGTTTTAATGTGTATGATAAAATATCACTTGCATCTGTAAATAAATATTGTGGATTTATAGTAAATGCAATTGGTATATCGCTATAACCATTAGCAGGTATTATAGATTGTGTAATATCATTTACATAACCCGATTCAGTTCCATTGATGTAAACTTTTAAAATAAATTCAGTAATTGTAAATTCAAGGTCTGATATACTTGAAAATCTTATTGTAACGCTACCCTTTACTAATTCTAATGATATATCATCTAAGTTAAAAGAAATTAATTTCCATTGAAATTGTCTTAATAGTTTAGCTTGTTTTTGAAAATAACTATAAAGGCCATAAGCAATAAAACCTATGCCTCCAATAGATAACAAACCAACCCATATCTTTTTCATTTATAATCTTGAGTTTAAACCATTTTTAGATAGTCTACTATTTATTAATGCTATTTCTTGTGGATTTAAAATTCTTGTAAGTGTTGCATCTAATCCACCAACTACATCACTTGTGTAACCACAATACCAATGTTTTGGAATTGTTCTTGTTCCATAAGCCTTTGACAAACTTATAAAATCTGCATCATTTTTTTGTTGAGATAAAATGTTCCAAACAGCCGTTCCACTATCTGATAGCATCCCAAATACTGAAGCTGATAAAGTTAAGTCACATCCACTCAAAGCTGCTTGTATTCCATCAGCCCAATTATTATATTGATTAGCATCAAAACTTGGTGTAATGCCTTGATTAGAAAGTTTATTTAATGCACCATCTAATTGTTGTTGTTTTGCTTTGTCAGCAGCGTTAGCAATTTGTGCATTTACTAATTTTACAATATTGCTTCCTACTATATACAAAATTGCAGCAGTACCTAACCAAGCTGCTCCTCTAACATATCCGTTTATTGATTTGTCAGTATATATAGATGTAAAACTTTTTAAAAAATTTTGTGACATAGTATTAAATTATTCTTGTTCCGTATTTTCCATCGTATTTGTTACCATTATAAATAAAATATTCAGAATTAGAATCTAATGAATTACTCCAAGACTTAAGAAAATCGCTTTCGAAAGAACTTAAAACTTTTGCATTACTTCCCAATTTATCAACAATATTCATTATATAATCATTTTTTGATTTTGATTTTTTAGGCAAGTATTCTAAAACATAATATGCTGCACCTGCAGCAAAAACTATAATAGAAAAAAATAATATTTGTTCTTTTTTCATTTTTATTATTTTAGTATCCCAAAAAATTTTGAAGTATTCACAACACTATCAACTTTTGGTTTTAAATATTTATTATATGCCCAATATCCTGCCAAGCCTATTATAGCTATTCCAAACACAACATATATTCCATTATCACTTTTCATATTTTTTAATAATCCCCATACCCTGTTAAAACATCTGATAAATGTAAATTAGTTAAATCTTGTTCACTTTCTTCTTGTTTTTCTGTACCATTCTGTACATCCGTATTTGAAGTAATTTCATCAGGGATTATAGCATCAGGTACTCCTGAGGTTTTTGAATCTATTAAAGTGTTTGCTTGATTAACATCTAAAGTTGTTTCATACGCTTTTTTTAATTTCAAATAATTTATAAAAAAGTATGCACCTATTCCTAAACCAACTACTCCAAATGAAATTAAAGCTATTTTTACATTTTTTGTCATATTACTGATGTATTTTGGTTTATAATATTAGTTGCTTGTGCTATATTTCTATTATCAATTTTCCCTAATGGTAATACTTTTAAAGCATCATCAATAAATCCTTTTAACTTACTATAATACCAATCTGCAGAATCTTTATCTGTATAACCTCTTGCTACTTTAGCTTTCATATATTGTGGTAAAGTAGAATCGTTTCCAAGACTATAATAACCTGAATCAGCTATTCTTCTTGCTTGTTGATAAGGAGAATTTGCGGAAGTTACGCCATGTGATAAATAAGGTAGATTTGGATTGTAAAATAATTTAACTTGTTTTTCAAATGCTAATTTTGGATTTTTAAATGTAGCAGTAACTCTACCTGCCATTACTCCAAAAAAATTATTCTTGTTTTTAGCTGCTGGAGATGTCCCATAACCTGATTCAAGGCTACCTTGTGCTAACATTAATGGAAAATATATATCACTTCCATTAAGTGCATCAGTCATGTCTTTACCATAATTTTTGGCAAAAACTAACATATTGTGTTGTGCTACTGCTCCCATATTATTCTAAAATATAAGTGTTATTGTTTTCAAAGTTATCAATAAAATTTTTTATTTTATCGAATCTCATCTTGTTTTGTTGTGTTGGTGCATTCATAAATGTAGAAGCAAATACTTCAAACGCTTCTATTCTTGGATAACCTAACCCCAAATAAATTAAAAGTCCATTTAAATCTGCTTCAACTTCATCATCTTGGTTATTATTTAAATAAACATGACTGAATTCATGAAGTAAGATTGCCATCCTATTTGGGACTGTGAAGTCAATAAATTGTTTTTTAGAAACTTCAATAACGCCCGTATTTAACTCAATTCTTGCAGGAGTAGTTTGTTCAACACCATCATCCTCTATAGTTGGCATGTATTTAATAACAAACATTTTGTCATCTGAAACATATGTACCACTACTTAAAGAACCTGCGTTATAACTAAATCTTGTAGCAAATGTTACAAAACTTTTTACTAATTGATTGTTGAAATCAATAACGTCTAATTTTTTTTCAAGAGGTTCTTTTGAAATAGAATCTACTTCAAATGATAAGTCTTGTATAGTTGTATTACCATTATCTTCATTATACACATAAACCAAAGAAGTCTGTGGACTTACAGGCATCCTTACAAAAAAAATACTCTCACCATCAACTATTTTACTTCTGTCGGTGAAAGTCGTATTTGGTTGGTCTGCATCAACCACTTTAACTTTAATATTAACAGCACTATTTGTATATACCTTAATTACTAAAGTTATTTCTTCGTGTCTTGTTGGTACTGTATAAATCATGCTGTATCAAATCGTGGGTAAACCCCTATTAAATTTAAAGAAAATTCCTTTTTTACAGGAGCAGGGATGGGTTCTCCATCATTAATCCTGTGAGGTGGTTTCAAAAAAGAAGGCAATGATGAACTATCAAAATTATTTTTTGTGGATGGTTCTGATATTGAAACTAATTGCATTTTTCTTGTGGAATTATACACAATCAAAACTACCAATAAACCAACCCCCGCATAAATTAATTTTTTGTCAATCATTTTTTCTTACTTTTTAAGTAGAAATAAAAACCTACTGAACCTACAACTAAAATAGCTGAAAAGATTAAGATGTTTTTATCTAATCCAAAAACTTTAGTTGTATTTGGTTGGTCTTTAAAACCACTTGCAACCAAAATGTCTTTTTGTGCTTCCTGAAGAGTACTATCGATAGAAGATGTATTTGGGGTTGGGATACCATCAAACGGAATAAAAGTGCTATGTACACTTTCATTCTTTTTATTTTCTCTATCAATCCACTCTTTAAAGGTCAAAGTACTTTTACTTTCCTTCCACCTTTTATTTGCAGATTTTTCCATTATAAATTAATTAACATTGTTTCTATCCCATATTTCTTCCCTTTACCATCTAAGGCAGATACATTTTTCTTAGTTAATACATAGTAAAGCCCTAAAGCCACTACTCCTATTACTAACCAATAGTCCTTTTTCATTACATGTTTTTAGCCCATAAATTAGGCGTACCAACATGAGCACCTTGTACTTTAAAGAAAGGGTTTAAAGTAGGAATAGTACTAACCATTTCAGTTGGAATGTTTCTTGGAGTCATATCTCCTGAAGCATTTACTTTAGCAAAACCTGCCATTTTAGCGAATTTTGCATCACCTGAAGTTTTTTGATTAGCGAATGTTGCAAATACACCAGCATGTGTGCTTCCTACAGGTTTTACATCACCTGCTAAGAATCCTGCTTTTTTAAATGCACCATCACTACCCATAGGCATAACTTTACCTGCTAAAAAACCTTTTTTGTTTCCTGCTAAATTAGCTTTTACAAAAGGTGCTTTTGCTTTTTTGCTTTGAAAATAGAAGTAAGCTGCTACAGCTACTACTCCTACTCCTAAGATTAATTTTTGATTTTTGTTCATTGTTTGTTTTTTTTAACTTTTAAACTATTTTTTTACATCCCCTACAGGGCCTGAAAATTTTGTTGTTTTTGTTTGTTTACTTTTGTAATAGAAGTAACCTGCTAAGCCAATTACTGCTACTGCAATAATAATTTTTGTGTTTTTATGCATATTATTTTTTTTGTGTAGAACTTATAGCCATTCCTAATGCTGTACCTGCTAATGCAAGGATTATTGTGTAACCTGCGGTTGCCCAAAAACCACTTTGCTTTTTAATGCCATAAAATATTCCACCTATAGCACCTGCTGTTGTTAGACTATTAGTAATGTTAAAATTCATTACATTTTTTGTTTTTGTCCTTCTGCCCAAGCCTTAGAACCTATCCATACAGCACCATAAAGGATACCCAAAGATACAGCTAAAGCTACAATAGAACCTATTAAATTTTTTTTCATATTAATTAACTTTTAAAATTAATTACTTTTGTCCAGCTTTCCAAGCCTTAGAAACTACCCATATAGTAAGAAATAATACTCCTACTGATACTGCGATTCCTGTTGCACTTTGGAAAAAACTTGGCTGTTGTGTTGTTGTGTCTGCCATTGTTTTATATTTTAAAGATTAAAAAATACTATTTTTTTGTTATAAAAATTCTTGAAATTGCTCCTCCTAATACTGCACCTATAAATCCACTCATTAATAAATTTTTTTCTTTACCAAATCCTATAAATAAACCAATCCCTGCTCCAATAGCTGCACCTATCATAGTTCCTTTAGTAGTTTCACTTATGATAGTATTGGTATCTTTAGATTTCACCTCTCCTACACTATTTAAAAAACTTTTTGCGTACATTTTTTAAATTATTTTTTGTTTTTAAACCAACGTTCAGAAAAAATATGTTTTGTATTCTTACCATCAAACCCATAACTATAATCACCATAATCTGAACTATAATTATAATCTGACGGAATTCCGTCTCCATTATCATATCCCAATATTTCACCTGTGTAATCATCAGTTATATTCCCTTGTGTATCTGTCCAAGTTCCGTCTCCATTATCATATCCCAATATTTCACCTGTGTAATCATCAGTTATATTCCCTTGTGTATCTGTCCAAGTTCCGTCTCCATTATCATATCCCAATATTTCACCTGTGTAATCATCAGTTATATTCCCTTGTGTATCTGTCCAAGTTCCGTCTCCATTATCATATCCCAATATTTCACCTGTGTAATCATCAGTTATATTCCCTTGTGTATCTGTCCAAGTTCCGTCTCCATTATCATATCCCAATATTTCACCTGTGTAATCATCTACAATTTCTGCTGTTTTTGCGTTTGTCCATGTTCCATCACCATTATCATAACCAAGAACTTCACCTGTGTTATTATCTGTAATTTCACCATCTTTTGATGTCCATGTCCCATCTCCATTATCATAACCAAGTACTTCTTTAGTTTTTGTATCTATAATATTACCACTTTTATCAGTAAATGAATCTTGCACTTCAGGTTTTGAAGTAGGATTAGAACCTTTTGGTTTTGTTGAACCTGCTCCTGAACTTGAAGAACCACCACCTAATGGTGCTCCACCTCCTCCTGATTTCATTCCTGCTTGTTGAGGATTAGTTGGTTTATTATTTAAATTTATATTTGAAAGTGCTTTTGTTACTGCAGTTTTTACAGCTTGGTCAATTAAATCTGAGGATGTATTACCTTTTTTTAATTGATTTGCTGTAGTAGTTGCCTTAATTTTAGATAGTTGAGCAGGTGTTAAAGATGTACTCTTTTTTGCTGCTGCTGATGACTTTGGTTTCAACAATAGATAAATCCCTACACCTACTGCTGCAACTGCACCAAATATTGCTAAAATTTTACCCGTGTTGTTGTTTTCTGCCATTTTTATGCTTTTTTCTTCTTAAAATAGAAGTATGCTGAAATACTTCCAATTACCATTACCCCAATAATTGCTAAAGGTATACCATATGCTTTAATTTTTGCTGCAATTCCACTTGATGTTGCATTAGCAGCCTCTGCTTGTGCTTGAGCTTGTTGTATTGCTAACATCTTTAATTGAATTGCTGCTTTAGCATTTTCTGCATCAGTTTGAGACTTTAAAGTATCTGAATATGTTTTAGAACCTATTTTTAAAATATCAGATAAATTTAAATTTGACAAGAAGCCTCCATCTGTATTATCAACATTGGTATCTGTTGCATCAGCGTTATAGAAATTTTTTGTATGTACCATATTTTTTTATTTTAACAATTTGAACAATTATCAAATGTTGTATTTTTTTCAAAAATTTGAGTTGTATTTTCAGGATATTGTAACATAGGGCCTAAACCTAAATTGTAAGCACTCAATCTTGTTGTATTTTCAAATTGTGATGCAAATCCTGCTTTTTTCATACCCCCAATAAAATTTTGAATATTTTGTGCGTTATTCTTCGCTATGAGATTATTTAATTCATCTCCAAAGGATTTACTTAATTGTAAACCTTTTAATGTTTGTTCAATAATAAATGAATTGTCAACACTATAACTTGTTGGAAATCCATTTTTATTTAAAGTATCTATGACAGACTTAGTATCGTTAGCTAAAGTATTAGCCAACCATAATCTGTAATTTTCAATTAATTGTTGTGCGTTCATTATTATCTGCTTTTATTGTACGAAAGTATTGCTATTGAAACTATTACCGCACCAAATAATATATACATGTTTGTTTGATTCACAAGTGTTGATGGACTTGTTCCGTCTGCACTTTTATTACATCCACATCCATCTGCGTTTGCTACTATTGGTTGTGGCATAACTAATGGTATTGGTGTGCTATCTTTTTTTTTATCAAATAATTCTATTAAAACCTCTTTATCAGGATGTAAAGACATTACGTCATTTAACCCTTTTTCTTCTTCTTGAGCTACAATTTCTTGTAAACAATAAGCAAGTTCATCAATATTATTTATTTGAAAATAACCATACTTCTTACACACTTCATTTGCTGCATCAGGGTTATTAACTGCTATATAATGATAAACATTCATATTAAATTTTTTAAAAAAGGGGGGTTATGATTTTTTTAATATCACTTCCCCCCCCTTCGGTTATATTACATCTGTGGATTATCCGGGGGGTTATGATTTTTTTAATATCACTTCCCCCCCCTTCGGTTATATTACATCTGTGGATTATCCTTGAATGTAAGTTGGTACACCTGTGATGTTCGGGTTACCATAGCTTTGAGCAACTGATGCACCTTGTAAACCTGAAGCCAAATTGATATTTGTGCTTGGGTAGAAGTGTACACGGAATACTGCTGATGCTTGGATAACAGCGAAAGTCAATTTAGTGAAACCATCAATCGAATATAATTGCTTAACAGCAACGATAGTTGATTGTTGTTGGTAAGGGTCAATTGTTGGAACAATCGTTCTTAACATTTGGTTACCATTCGCATCTTGAGTATTCAAGGTAAACGTTTGGGTAATTTGTGAAGAAGAACCTGATACGTTCTCAATGTAAGTTAAACCTACAGAGAATGGTTGGTTCATTGATTGATACAAGAATTGTTGGTAGTTTACGTTAGAGATAGCTGAACTGATTGTTACACCAGAAATTGTTAAGCTACCATTAGAAAAACCTGCATTGTTAATGTAGGTATATGCACCCAACACATCAAAAGATGATACTGCAGCAGCAGAAGCATTAGAGATTGTGATGATATATGGTTGCGATTGAGCAGCTACTGGAGCCATTGCACCTGTTGCATTACCATATTGAGGCATTTGTTGTGTTGCTAAAGCTCCGTATCCTCCATTTCTTGGATTCATAGCAGGGCCTGACCAACCTGCGTACTGAGCACGAGCTTGGTTTCTTGAGTTTTCAATGTAGTTTCTTACTGACATGTTGAAAAATTTTGTTTGTTGTATAATTTGTTTGTTTGTTTCAGGGGGTTTAATCCTCGAATGCTATATTCTAACAACTTTTTTCAATTCTTTATTAATTTTTCTACTATATATTAAATACTTCATTACAAAATGAAAGACTCTATATATAATAGTCTAATTAAAAATCCTATAAATTATTGCTGATTATTTTACTTTAATACATCTATATTAAATACACAATTCAAATTATGAATCGAATCTAAATGATTGCCATAAAATCCTCAAAGAACTTTTGCACTTCAAATTTAGAATTGATTATTTACAATGAAATATCGTATTGACAAATTAAAGTCAATGATAAGACTATTGATTATAGTTGTATAATCAATATTTGTATTTAAAAAGCGTTGATTTTAAGAAATTACTTCTTGTAAGAATTTAATCTTTGTTTGACTTCTGCGATTGCAGTTTCAGGTGTGTATTTTATTTGCCCTCTATCATCCCTTTCATTAAGTAAAGGATTTACTAAAAGTTTATAATTCTTAGAGACAAATTTGTTTATGGCATTATCCATATCTTGTTGTGTGAAGCCTCCGTAAATTTTTTCATCATCTATGTCACAATATAAAAAGAAATGTTTATTTCCCTTTTCGTACATCTGATTAATCATTGTTTCAGCTATAGAAAGGTATTCAAATTTATCTTCGTATTTGTGCTTATGTTTTTCTACTGTATCCGTAAATTTATGTAATCTAATTACATTTACATTCTGCCAAACTTTAGAAGTTATTCTCCCAATAGATTGATAGTGTAGAATTATATCTACCCCAATGTGTCTATTAGTACAAATTGCTCCTACTAAGTCATTTGGCATCGTATCAGATATGTACTTATTTACATCCTCAATCAGTAAAAGACCATTTCTGAATGTATCCAAGCATATCATTAATGTTGCGGCTACATCATCCAAAGTCATTTTTTTACCATCATCCAAAAAAGGCCTAATTCGCCTTGCCTCTACAATAGGATGGGCTGAAAATAACATAACATCTTCAATTCTTATAGCTTTGTAGCCTGTATACTCGTCATTTACATCCAATATAAGCACTCTTCGAGGAGGAACTCCTTTTGCAGGGTTTCCTCGAACATATTGTTGTATCATTTTTTCTGTGGTATAACTCTTACCAACGCCTTTTTTACCAACAGCAACTAATAATTTAGGCTCTCTACCCATAATTAACTTTTTGGTCTACCTCTTTTTTTTGTAGGCAAAACTATAACATCAGGTTTGATTGATTCAGTATTTTTCTCAAAATAACTTCTTACTTCGGGTTCTGTTGCTTCTTCTGCAGGTGGTGTATTAAAATTTGATGGTTGAGGTTGAGTAGGAGGAGGTGGTGGTGGAGGTGTAGGTGCGAATTGTCCTGTAGTTGCATCTTTGATGCTTTGAATCATGTAATTCATTTGTGTTTTCATTTGGAAGAAAATTAAACCTTTAGCTGCAATATCCTTACCAAACATAAACATTAATAACTGCTCATCAGTCATACCAATTCCTCTCTTAGCCAAAACTCTTTCTAATACAGGAGTAACTTCTTCTTTAAATTCGTCTGTTACTTGTAATACCCCGCCATCTTTCATTATTTGACCATTCCACTCTTGGAAAAACTCACCTGCTCTAATTTTTTTACCAAATTCATAATCAATCATTGCTTGAAGGTTGATTTCACCTTCTTCTTGCAATTTTGCCAACTTCTTTTCAGAAATCAATAAACCTTTGTTGGCTAAATCATGCATCCATGAATATCCTTGTAAAATCATTTTAGCCATCTGTGAAGCGGCTAACTCTTTATCTTTTTTTGGTAAATCTCTTAATTCAGGATTTACAGGTTCTCTTTCTTTCTTTTTTGGGTCATCATCGTATAACTTCTTTCTCTCCATTGGAGGAGGAGCATATCTCGGCTCTTCAATAGGTTTTGTAAAATCAGTATCAGATGTGTTTACATTAGGTCTACTGTAGGTTTTTTCATTAACCGCTTCATCTAAAGGGTTAAATTGGGCATCTTCATAGTTTTTCCTTTCTTCAGGTTCAACTATCTCTGTGTCAAATCGATTAGGCATTTTTTAATTTTTTCTCTGTTATGATTAAGTTTACTTTCTTATAATTTAATTCTAAATTTTTATCAAAATCTGTTTTTGGTTTCTTTGGTCTTTCATGTACCATTCGATAATATCTATATAATGCTGATTCATCTTTATTTAAAATCTTCTTTATATCAGCATAAGAATATAGTAATATTTCTTTCAAAAAGTATACCACTAAAGCCATAGCAATTTTTTTGTCATCACTTCTCTCATTACCAATCAATAATTTATCTTTCCGATAGTTAGTGATTTCACAAACTATGTTTATTATATTATCAATGTCAATATTCTTTGAAATCAACGAATTCGCTTTTGCATCTTGAAGTGTTCTTATGGTCTTGTCTAAACCAATAATCTCAACGGTAGTAAGCAATTCATCAAAAATTGCATTAGATATGGATACTTGGTTTTTCATCATTTTAATGTCAATAAAAATTCATTTTTACAAATATACTCAATGCCTTAACTATAACAAAAAAAAATATTATTACCCTTTTTTTGAAAATAAAGGTTCTAATGCTTTACAAGCCTTTAAGTTTTCTTTAAACCATTCGCTACCAATCAATCTGATATTTACTTCAGGGTAATATTTGGCCATTCTTTTCATCTTTGTTTTGCTTTTTGTATCAAAATATCCCTTAACTTCCGCCCATTCTTCAGACCCGTTTAAGTGTGTTATACAAAAATCAGGTAAGTATGAACGTACACCCCTTTTAATATTTTCAAACCAAAATACTTTGGGTTCATGTTTCCAATCGATTATTTTGCCTTCTTGTTTTAATTTGGCAAGAAATATAGCATAATAGTATTCCCATGATGAACG
>Ga0209085_1000282_pt1 | contig 38326 bp, 34 predicted proteins | sample C_131016_EF_Meta_FD_187310 | JGI IMG/M metagenome (GOLD analysis project Ga0209085, IMG submission 187310) | Freshwater microbial communities from Lake Croche, Canada to study carbon cycling - C_131016_EF_MetaG (SPAdes) (version 2) | ecosystem: Environmental > Aquatic > Freshwater > Lake...
TAGTCCAAACAATATTATTTTTTGGACTAAAAGTGATTGACAAAAGCTCATTTTACTATTTTATCAAAAATTGACAGCTTTTTCTTTGTTTAATCATGAAGCTATGTTGGACTATAAGCATTATTCTCTAAGCACTTCAGCTTTTTTGTCACTAAAGATATTTTTTATTTATAAGAAAAAATTATCACTACTCAATCTGGAGAGCCTCATTATTGATGTTCTAAAAGGTTTAAGTGGTGAAATAATCGACAAAATATTACAGTTACGGACTCCTTTTGGGGGAGGTAAAACACATACCCTTGTTAGTCTTTATCATATTACTCAACTGGAGCAAAAAGTGGCGAAGATAGGGGAGTATTAGAGCAGGAAATAGCTGCAGCTTGTCTGAGTGAAAATTTAGACCGCACAATAATTACTGCAGCTTTAAGTGATCTGAAAGATGAACTTCTTTATCTTCACTATGTTGGAAAACGCTATCGTTTTGATACTAAACCCAACCTGAATAAACTGATTGCCGATGAGGAGACAAAAATCACTGGTGAAGATAGTTTACAGATTATTCGTCAACAATTAGAAACAAATTTAAAAGGAGCACAGGGAGAAATAATTATTTTGGCAAAATATTCTAGTCGTATTCCTGATAATTTAACCAAATTTATTGTTGTTTATTTAGATGAATCATGGACAGATAAAAGTCCAGAAACTCTCAAAGCAGATGTGATGAACTGGTTAGAATATCGTGGCAATAATAAGAGGACATATAAAAACTGTCTCGCTTTTGTTGTGCCCAATCATCAACAGATGGATAAAGCCAGAACCAATGCGAGAACTTATGGGGCAATTACTTCTTTAATTGAACAAAAGACCAAATATAATTTTAGTGTAGAAGATTTAGAAGAACTGAAGGAAAAACAGAGAAATGCTCAAAATAGTATTAAAGCAGCAGTAGAGCGTCTTTATGGAGAAATATTGTTACCTATTCGACACAGAGAAAGTGAACATCCTATTACTTTACAATCCATTGATCTACAAGCTAAACTGAATACCTCAACCAATTTACAAGAAAGGGTTTTAGCTGCTCTCCGTAATCATGTTTTTGCTAGTCTTACTGTTGACAAACTCGTCTCTCTCTCTGGGATAACTCGTGAGAGAAAATATCGTTTAGTCAATGATTTAATTAACTCCTTTTTTCAATATCCAGACTATCCCAAATTGTTAAACGAACAACCAATTAAAAAAGCAATTTTAGAAGCAATTAATCAAGGTAAGTTTGCTTATATTCCTCACTTGACAATTACATCCAACAATGATCCAATTGTTGACAATCCAGAATTAATTAGCATTAATAAAGAAATTATTAACAATGAATTTGATATTCAAGGCTATCTACTGGAATCAGAATATACTAGAGAAGTTAGAGTAGATTATCGAGCCAAAAAAGAAGAGATTAACCCAACTAAACCTGTTACTTATACAGAAGTAAAGGAGGATGAATCAACAACTGTTTCAGAGTCTCCCAAAGTTTATAATGAAAAACCAACAGGAAGTAGTATTGAGCGCACAATTCTAGTTGATATCAAAGAAGGTCGTCAAGAAGCAAAGCACTATCGTATTAATGCAAAGCTGAACGCTCAACAACTTTTTCAATTAATGACTATTCTCCAGAATTTACCTGATAAATCATCACAGGTAGATGTACGAATTACTGTAGATGCCTATGCCAAGACTAAATTCGATCTACAATGGATTCGCAATGTTATTGAAGAACCTCTGGATGAAGCCGATATTCAATCAGAAACAAGCTTAAAATAAATTTATGCCGATTAAACGTTCTTTTTCTGAAGACTCTCCTCCTTCAGAAGAAAAAAAAGCCTCTCCGGTCTCTTCTGAAGAACAAGCCAAAAAAAAAGCCTCTCCTGCAAAGGAAAAAAAAACCTCACCTCCCGTAGAAAAAAAACCCTCTCTGGTATCTTCTGAAGAACAAGCAGGAGAAAATTACGAAGAAGGTATTCGTCCGAGTTCTTTAAACGAATATATAGGGCAAAAATCCTTAAAAGAAGTTCTGACAATAGCTATAACAGCAGCAAAAAATAGAGGAGAGTCACTCGATCACCTCTTACTCTATGGACCACCTGGACTAGGAAAAACAACTCTCTCTTTGATTTTAGCCACCCAAATGGGTGTAAATTGTAAAATTACAGCCGCTCCCGCCTTAGAACGTCCTAGAGATATTACGGGACTATTACTCAGCCTAGAACCAGGGGATATCCTCTTTATCGATGAAATACATCGTCTCAACCGAGTAACTGAAGAACTACTCTATCCAGCCATGGAAGATTATCGACTAGATATTACTATTGGAAAGGGACAAGGGGCGAAAATTCGCAGTCTCTCTTTACCTAAATTTACCCTAATAGGAGCAACAACTAAAATAGGTTCCCTCACTTCCCCTTTAAGAGATCGCTTTGGTTTAATTCAAAGGTTAAACTATTATGAAGTGGATGAATTAACCTTCATTATTCAACGTACGGCCAAAATCTTTAACACACCTATTACAGAAACAGGTGCTACAGCTATAGCTGTTCGTTCTAGAGGAACCCCTCGCATCGCTAACCGTCTTTTTAAAAGAGTGAGAGACTATGCTCAAGTTGAAAAGATCACACCTATTTCTCAAGAATTAGTCAGCAAAGCTTTAGATATTTTAAACATTGATCCTAAAGGGTTAGACCAAACTGATAGACTTGTTTTAAAGACTATTATTGATCAGTTTCAAGGCGGACCTGTTGGTTTAGATGCAGTTGCAGCAGCCACAGGGGAGGATACTAAAACTATTGAAGAAGTTTATGAACCCTATCTACTTCAAATAGGTTATCTTAATCGGACTCCACGCGGAAGAATAGTTACCCCCGCGGCTTATAAACATTTAGCCGCTCTTGATTAACCTATTTTAATCCACAATGAGATTAAACAATATGCCGAATATAGGACACAGAGATTAGTTTTAGCCGCGTGGGATATAATGGGGTAAGCTAAGAGGCTTACTAGTTTAAATCAGTCATTGGGAGGAGAAAATGCTCATAGGAGTATTATAAATGGGTATAGCTTATATAGGTGATCGTTTTGTAGGTAAAACACATTTAGCCTTAGAATTGGCTAACCCAGAGAGTAACTATGTCAAGGTTACTTATCCTGCTTATAATATACTAAAATCAGAACTGTATAGCCAAGAGAAAGAAGAAACGATTTCAACCAATGAAATAACCAAGATCAGACAACTTGATTTACAAGTTCAATTGCCCTCAGGAAAAAAAAATCTTACTCTAGACTGGATAGATAGTTCAGGGGAAAACTGGCGAGAATCTTGGCAACAACAAAACCCGCAAAAGTGGCAAATATTTCTAGATACTTTAAAACAGAGTGAGGGAATTTTGCTGATCCTATCTCCTTATCGAGAAATTATTACAGTAGGTAATCCAGAAGAATTTATTACTCACCAACAGTGGTGTAATCGCTTTGAACGTTGGGGACAATTCTTTCAAGCTCAATGTCCCAAATTACGCCACCTTCTGTTATGTTTGAATAAAGCAGATCTATTTTGTGACACACAAAAAGAAGCTAAACTATTAGGCTATAGTCCAAATGGCTCTGAACTGAACTGGCAACAGAGAAATGATCATGTTTTTAAGAGATACTTTACCCCGATTAAACAGCAGATCAGAGAATTAAATAAAAATACAGAAATCAACTCGGTTCGCTGCTTCATTACCACCATCAAAGAACGTCGTCTCTTAGAACTTCCCTGGCTCTATCTAGGGACATATTTAGGATACTAGAAACTATGGGTAATATAAGAGTTATTGGTCCTCGTGAAGCTGGTAAAACAACCTATCTATCAGCTTTAGCTAGCTTTGGTAAAAAAGATAAACAATTTAGCGTTACTCCTATTAATGATGATTCTAAAAAACTGTTAGAATTAGCCGAAAATATTTTAAAAGGAGGGGAAAGATTAGAGCCTACTGATGCACAGCAAAGAGTAGATGAGATCCCTGATTATTTATTTTTAATCAAAGGTAAAAAAGGGTTAAAAAATTATAAAATAGACCTAAATGTGAAAGACTATTCAGGGGAAATATTTGAAAAATTAGCCCAGAATAATGAACTAGATGAAAAGACCCAAGACTATATAAATCACTGTTTAATGAAAGATGTTAGTGGCTGTTTAGTCATGTTAACTGGTTGGGAAAAAGGCGAAGATAGGAAATATAAAAAAGCCTTTGAGCACTTGATTAAGCTGATGGATAGTCGGCAAAGATTAAAAAATTTACGCCTAGCTATAGTAATGAGTAAATGTGAAAGGGGGGAAATTTGGCCAGGGAGAATAGAACCGAAAACCGATCTATTTAGCTTACATTTGCCTGAGACAAAAGAGCTATTGGAAGAAACAATACCAGCTAAAAATTTAGGTTTTTTTGCCGTATCTGCCTTTGGAGTACTAGGCAAAAATGATCCTAGACCTAATCGAATTGATGAAGTAGGTAGAAACGGAAGACAAGCAGTCTTGCGAGATACAGAGCGTTGGCAACCCTACAATCTCTTAGAACCTTTATACTGGTTAAGTGGGGTCTAGATGGCTTTTTGGGAGAGAAAAGATCCTAGGAAATATAAGGAAGAAAACGCTAATTTAAGGGTGATCGGAGATCGGACTGCCGGAAAAACAACCTATATGGCAGTATTAGCCTACTGGCCTAATGCTAATCCCGATAGTCCTGTTCAAGCAGTCGTTCCTATAGGAGACTATGGACAAGAACTGATTGAAAAAGCTAGGGATATCCTAGAACAGGGGTTAGAATTAGAACCAACAGGCTTAGATACTACTCCAGAGTCCATAAAAGATTACACAATCAGTATAAACCTGAAAAATGAATATAGTTGGCAGAAGGGAATGAAACTCAATATCAACTGTAAGGACTATTCAGGCGAGTTTTTTAGAGACCTTTTATATAAAGCAGGAGATCCTCGCTTAGATGATTACCTAGAAGACTGTTTGCTTGCTTCAGGTATCCTCTTTCTCATTGATGGAACCGCATATAAAAAAGATACGGAATACGCAATGGGTATGGAGAAGTTTTTATTGGGGTTAGATAGAAGCGAATTAAACCCAAGACCCAAAAGGAGAATAGCATTAGTAATAACTAAATGTGAACAACCAGAACTTTGGGTAAACCGTTATCAACCCAACTTGATCGTTGACTCTCGTTTTCCCCAAGTTAAACAGAAACTAGAGAACTGGTCTAAAAATACCGGAGGAGGAGTCAACTACTTCCTTACCTCTGCTTTTGGTGTCTTAGGGAGTCAATATCCAGAACCCAATTCTAGAAAACTGGAACGTCATCGTCTTGAGGGAACCAAAGCTGTTATTAAAGACCCCAAACACTGGCGACCTTTTGGACTAATTTCCCCTATCTACTGGTTATGTACAGGAAAACGTCATAAACAACTGGATCAAATTTGAATGAGGATAAGGACGATGATAGAGATCCATGAATTTAGTACTGGTATTCACTATGAAAAAACCTCTCAGGGTGGTTGGCGATCACGAGGGTTTACAGGAGAGTTTATTAATAAAACTTTAGATCCTATTCCCGACGCTATCGAAAAAGCCATCAGTAACAAAGAATTTGCCATAGCTGAAGGTACGGTCACAGATGACCGGGCTTTAGTGGGACGTGAGGTGAGTCAAAATCACCAGGAATGGTCAGTTTTAGCCGTTATTATTCGGGGAGTAGATGAATTTGGTCGTCATTTTCCTGCTTATCGTTACTTCTATACCAAAGGCAGAGGAAACCTAGATCAGTTAGTTCATTGGTGGATAGGTAATAAACTAGTATTTAACCCTTTTGAACCAGCCGAAGTCAGACTGTATGAAGTTAATAAAAATAAAGAGATTCCTTTAGACAACTTTCAGGACTTGTTGGAGGGTAAATCGCCCATTATTGTCCCAAATGATAAATCATTATCTCCCCTAATTATTCATGCCATTGCCCAAAAAATAGCAGGAGAAAATGAGCTAGCTTGGGCATGGAATATAGGAGGCTTAGAATATCCTAAAAGCTTTCATGCTATCTATCCTGATAGTCTAGAAGCCGCAGAATTAATCTCGAAAGTAATTAGTTCTCAACCTGCCTCTTCTGGAGTTATTAGGGGAACACATGGGATTAAATTAGCCATTCAAAATCTCATGAATCAGGCTACGGTCAAAACTGAGTATTTAGAGACATTAGAAACAGCCCTAAGTAATCCACAAATTGATGATAAGTTGTGGCACTCTTATTTTGATGGTAAAGGCGTAAGTCAAGCTATCTCTCAGCAAATGTATAACCCTAATATGGTGCGTTTATTAACTCTACGTGCTATGATTTTACCTAGTACTTTGCCTGAATTTTTAGGCTGGTTACAAGCCCCCAGTCAGGAAAAAGAACATTATCAAACCTCTCTTAATTTTCAGCAGGAAATACTTAAAAAGATCAGTAAAAATTTTCCTAAACTGGCTAATAAAATAATCGATGGAGTTAAGTTTATTATTCCACATTTATTAGATAAACCAGAATTGTTAGACCATACTATCTGGTTATTAGGATCTAATACCAGTATTTGGGCTAGTTTATATTTCCAAGAAGTCAAGGGAAAGATTGAACATGATTTGTCTTTAATGTCCGACTTTGCTAGAAATAAAAAAAATGTCAAAAAACAATCTAAATATAACTCTTCTTCAAGTCCAGATATGGCTACAGGAGAGACAAATGAAGAAGGGATCAAACAAAATAAAGATAATTTGCCCTCAATACCGAAGACAATCAAAGATAAAAAAAATACTGAATTTACTTTAGTACCTGAATGGGAACCCATTTGGCAACAAATAAAAGGATTTTGGCTTTTTGATCAAGTCAAACCTCTAAGTCAGTATTTACCTTTAGCTAAATTGTTTGACCAATTAGGAGACTATAAAATATCAGCAGTTTTTTATCAAATAGCTACAGGTTCAGTACCTAATTTGGTATTTAAACATGTTTCCAATAATGCATATAAAGATACTTTGTTTAAACTTAAAGTTGAAAAATATGTTTCTAAATTAGAATTAATTTGGTTGGGTTTAATGAAATTTGGAGGTAAAATTGTGCCATTTTATTTTGTTCTAATAGCAGGGATTTTAGGAATGGTAGTAGGATTTTTTATTAGACCAATTATAGTCAGTGAGAACTCAAAACCAAAAGTTATTTCATCACCTTCTCCTCATTTATCTAAAATTTTAAAGCCTTCTCCCATTGTATCTTTTAAATCTCTCAATGCAGCACAAACACTGACAGATGCAGGATTAAAAATGAGCGAAGCACAAAGTAAAATTGATAGCACTTATAAGGCACTGAAAGAACTAATTAAAACTAAAGATAAAAAAGACACACTGGTAAAAATACTAAATAATACTTTAGAAAATAATAAAAATAAATATTCAGATTTAAAAGATATAACACTAGAGACTCAAGACTTAAATACCCATACTTTTGAAGATGATAAAATTAAAGAAGACTGGATTAAAGCTATATTTTTATATCAGAAAGATAAAAATATAAGAGCAGATGGAAGGATAAGTAAGACAGGGGAAACATTCCAAAAACTAAAAAATGAAATTGAGAAAAACCCCCCTTCCCTTAAACCCTAACCAGAGAAATAAAATAAGCTTGGCCTTAAAATGAGATATTATTCAATTATCCATCAAGCTCTTTTTTTCCTATTTTCAACAAGTAACTTAGATACTTAATAGCTTAATGATAGAGATCCAAGAATTTAGTACAGGAATCAACTATAGAAAAACCTTTACTGGTTGGAGATCAGAAGGTTTGACAGGGCAGTTTATGAATAAAACCATACCTATTCCCCAAGCTATCGCCAAAGCCATCAGTAACAAAGAATTTGCTATAGCTGAAGATACAGCTACAGACATACCTGCTTTAGTTGGACGTGAGATTACTCTATATGGTGAAGAATGGTCAGTTTTAGCCGTCATCATTCGGGGAACGGATGAAGTTGGTGGTTATTTTCCTGCTTATCGTTACTTCTATACCAAAGGTAGAGGAAACCTAGATCAGTTAGTTCTTTGGTGGACAGCAGAGAACTATCCTGTATTTAATCCCATTGAACCAGCAGAAATCAGACTGTATGAAACGCAAGAAAATATAGATATACCTTTAGATAACTTTCAGGAGTTTTTAGATGGTAAAGATCGAGTAGTTGTACCACACAACAGAGCCTTACCTCCCCTAATTATTCATACTATCGCCCAAAAAATAGCAGGAGAAAATGATATTGCTTGGGCCTGGAATGTGGGAGGATTAGAAGACCCTAAAAACTTTCAGGCTATCTATCCCGATAGTCCTGAAGCAACAGAGTTAATCTATAAAGCAATTTTAAGTCAACCTTTTGGTGTTATTAGAGGTGAATATGGTCTTAAGTTAACCATTGAAAACCTGATGAAACAGGAGCCGATAAAAACTGAGGATTTACTGACATTAGAAACAAGTTTAAGTAATCGACAAATCACGGAAAAACGTTGGAAATCTTATTTTGATGATCAAGGTGCCAGTCAAGCTATCTCTCAGCGAATGTATAACCCTAATCTGGTGCGCCTGTTGACTCTACGTGCGATAATTATACCCAATACCTTGCCTGAATTTTTAGGCTGGTTACAAGTACGTAGCAAGGAAAAAGAACATTATCAAACCTCTCTTAATTTTCAGCATGAAATACTTAGAAAAATTAGTAAAAATTTTCCTAAACTGGCTAATAAAGTCATGGCTGGAGTTAAGTTGATCATTCCCCATTTATTAGAGCAACCCGAATTATTAGCTCCTACTATCTGGTTATTAGGATCTAATAATTCAGGTATTTGGGCTAGTCTTTATTCTAATGAAGTCAAGCCAAAGATTGAACATGATTTGTCTTTAATGTCTGACTTGGCTGGAGATACAAAAAATGTCAAAAAACAGCTTAAATCTAACATTTTTTCAAGTTCAGAGATCACAGGATTAGTGGAAGATCTGACTCCAATATTAGAATCTCAAAGATTTGCTTTAGTACCTCAGTGGGAACAGATCTGGAAACAGATTAAAGAATTTTGGCTTCCCAATAAAGTCAAGCCTCTAGGTCAGTATTTACCTTTAGCTAAACTGTTTGAGCAATTAAGAGACTATAAAATCTCAGCAGTTTTTTATCAAATAGCTACAGGTTCAGTGCCTAATTCAGTATTTAAAAAAGTTACCAAAAATGCTTATAAATATACTTTAGAGAATCAACTTAGAATTGAAAAATACGTTTCTAAATCAGAATTATTACTTTTGGCTTTAACTAAAATAAGCAAGAAGATAGGAGATATAATTATGCCAATTGGTTTGGTTGTTCCTTTAGTCTTAGCAGGGATTTTTGTAGGAGGGATTGCAGGATATTTTACTAAAGATCTTATGAGTGGTAATAATAAAAACACCTATCCTGTTTCATCTGTTAATATTAAAAAATCAGAGGTCAAAACACTCTTAGAAGCGGGCTTAAATATAAATGTTGCACAAAACAAGATTAATGAATCCTATGCCGCTCTGCAAGGATTAGTTAAAAATGATGATAATAAAAAGAAAAAGCTGGTTCAAATATTAGAAACTAATGCCAATGATTATTCAGAAGAAATAAATAGTATAAATCTACCACCTGAAGATTTAAAAAATAATGATTTTGGCGATGATAAGACTAAACAAAACTGGATTAAAGCTATCTTTTTATATCAGAAAAGTAATGATATAAAAGAAGCTAATGGAATTATTAGTAAAAATGATGCGACCTTCAAAAAACTCAAAGCTCAAATGAATCAAAAATAACCTTACCCTCCTGCCTTTAGCCTTTATGCACGAATTGGGAATCGCTCAGAGTCTTGTGGAAATCGCCATCGAATACGCACAAGGAACGAAGGTCCGGCGAGTCACTTTAGAAATTGGCCAACTTACTGCCATTTTACCCTCTGCCATAGAATTTTGCTTTGATGTCTGCTGCCAAGGAACAGTCCTAGAAGGAGCTATCCTAGAGATTATCGAAAAGCCTGGATTAGGACGTTGTCGTCAGTGTGGCTCGGAGATGGCTGTAGAACTCCCCTTCAGTATTTGTGACTGTGGTAGTATTAATGTAGACTTGATTCAAGGTCAAGAACTGCAACTCAAAGAATTAGAAACAGAGGAATTATGTGTATAACCTGCGGTTGCTCCAAGGGAGCAGAAATTACTGTCACCGAGCCATCAACAGCAGAGATTGACCGAGAGCAAAAACACAGCCATACCCTCCCTGACGGCACAACACTCGTCCACAGCCATCCCCATCACTCTGATAAGCAGAATCCTGAACCTTCCCACAGTCATCCTCATACCTATGATGAGCAGAATCCTGACCCTTCTCATAGACCCTTTCCAGTAGCAATACAATTGACTACTAAAGTACATCGAACCACTCTCACTTTAGAACAAAACCTGCTCGCTAAAAACGACCAAATTGCCGCGCAAAACCGCGATTGGTTCAAAAAACAGAAAATTCTGGCTTTGAACCTAGTCAGTTCTCCAGGTTCAGGAAAAACCACGCTACTCACCCGTACCATTCGCGACTTGCAGCATTCGATAGTGATCAGTGTCATCGAAGGAGATCAGGCAACGGTTAATGATGCAACGCGGATTCAAGAAACGGGCTGTCAGGCCATCCAGATCAACACTGGTACTGGTTGTCACCTCGAAGCGGCTATGGTCAAACATGGCCTAACCGAACTTAATCCTCTCCCTAACTCGATCGTGATGATTGAAAATGTAGGTAATTTGGTCTGTCCTGCCCTATTCGATCTTGGAGAATTCGCGAAAGTTGCTATCCTCTCCGTCACCGAAGGAGAAGATAAACCCATCAAATATCCCCATATGTTTCGGGCTTCTCAGGTGATGATTCTGAACAAAATTGACCTTCTCCCCTACTTATCATTTGATGTCAATCGCTGTTTAGAATATGCCTATCAGGTCAATCCTCACCTGCAAATTTTTCAAGTTTCTGCCACTACTGGGGTTGGACTGCGAGATTGGTATACTTGGCTAGAAAATGCCATAAGTCGTGAGAATTAATAACGAATTCGGGGATCAATCAAAGCGTTGATTACATCTATCAAGAGACTGGCTATAACAACTATAAAGCCAAAAAAGATTAAAATACCCTGTACAGTAGGATAGTCCCTCAGGGAAATCGCTTCATAGAGACTGTTTCCTAAACCAGGCCAAGAAAAGGTCACCTCAGTTAAAACAGCTCCACCTAATAAAGAGGCGAAAGTCAAACCTAAGATGGTAATTACGGGAATCAAAGCATTTTTAAAAGCATGAACCCAGAGAATTTCTCTTTCTGTAATTCCCCTCGCTCTCGCTGCTTCTACATAATCTGTTTTTAGACTTTTTTGCAGATTGACTCTCACCATCCGCTCAAAAATACCACTTAATAATAAGCCTAAAGTTAAACAGGGTAAAGTCAGATAATATAAGGCTACACAAAACTGCCCCAAATTCCCCCCGATTAGACTATCTAGGGTGTAGAGTCCCGTTACTGTATGGGGTGGAGATTGACTCAAAGGAAAACGAGTCCCCAAGGGAAACCAATTTAGTTGCACAGAAAAGATCAATTGGAAGAGCATTCCTACCCAATAAATCGGCAGGGAATATGTAATAAGACTAAATAAACGCCCACTTAGACCCAGGGGAGTTTCAGGATGAGTAGCACCAAAAACCCCTAAACCTATCCCAATAACTATGGCAACTAAGAGACTAAAAAAAGCTAACTCGGCTGTAGCAGGGAAATGTTGACCGATAATTTCTATTACTGTTTTACCTTTATTAATCAAGGATGAACCTAAATTAAAACTGAGTAAATTGCCTAGATAATTAAGGTATTGTTGCCAAAGAGGTATATTTAGTCCTAACTGTTCCCTTAAGGCTTCCTTGGCTGTTTCAGGTGCACGAGAACCTAAAATAGCATCAACTGGATCTCCAGGGGTTGCCCTTAGTAGTAGGAATACCAATGTAACAATAGCCCACAGCATGAGGGGAGCTAGTAGGAGTCTAGCACATATATAGTATTGAAGTGCTTTCCAGCGAGACATAGCTAATGGTGCCAAATAAATAAACTAGTTGAGATAGGCAAAATGCTGTCAGTAGCCTGAGGGGGGGGTAAAGGCAAGAGAAAATGCTGGCCCATTTAATTCACCGAAGTCAGTTCAACTGAATGATAGTAATGAGTAAGAATTTGTCGATAATTGAGACCACGTAGAGCCAGATAATAAGCACCCCACTGACTTAAGCCTATGCCATGTCCAGAGCCATGTCCAATAAATTCCCAAGAATCGGAATTTTGGGAGACACTAAAAAGAGTACTTTTAAGACCCAGAGTTTCTCTAATTTTCTGTCCTGGCAGAACTTTAGTTCCTTTTTCGCCAATTATTTTCATAGTCACAATCCGACCTAGAGGACTAGTCCGTTCAGGGAGCATCTTTTGAATTTGTCCTAGATCGCTAAAGAAACTAGACATTTGATCATTGGTAAATGTTTTCTGCCACTGAAAAACAGGAGATTTTTGATCATAGTCCTCTACACCGCGTAAGTAAGGCAGAGGAGAACTCCAGACATCCTCCACATTTTCTGTATGACCACCTGAAGAGGCGTGAAAGAGTGCCATGATTGGTTGATTATTGTGGGTTAGGATCTCTCCTTGCGTCTTTTTCACCGCTTCTCTGGTACTTTCTGCCTCGCTATTTAATCCCTTATAGACTTGACTATTGGTAGTTGCATCTAAATCATAAATATGATTTCCTCCAGTCTGAATTTTATACAGAGCATAAGTTCTAGCTGCCACAGCTTGAGCTTTCAAGGCTTCTATAGGCCAAGAAGAGAAGGCTTCTGCACCCACCACACTATACAAATATTGTTCTAAATCAACTAAATTGACGGCTGTAATATGATTATTCTGAAAGCTTAGACGAAGTCTTCCCCGATACCAACTATCCCCTAACCATATATAACCATTCTGACTAGGTTCTATGATGATTTGTTCAGCTTGCCATTGGTTTAAAGCTATTTTATGGCCATTGATCAGCGCTACTAAAGACTCTCTCTCTTGGATTTCTCCTAACTTTCTACCCGCTGCATCTTTGACTATCGCTGGAGTAGAACTACCTACATTTACTTGATTGACTTCTTTTTGCAGGGCAACTCTTAGTTCAATTGCAGCGGCAGCGCTCCCTTTTAAGACTAACCAAAAGACAACTAGAACCCCTAAGCCAGATTTTACAGCAGTTTTCGTCCGGAACCACTCCAAAATCGGGAGTATAGTGTCCGCATGGGTTTTAACATTTTTATCTGGCTCACATTTGAGCATTATTTGCTGTAAATAGAGCAACATTGAGAAAATTTACCTCACACACACCATCTAAAATTATTAGCTCTGACATCAAGTAGGTTTTTTTGTTCCCGTAGCAAAACCCCGACACAAACCAATATTATAAGGATGAGCCGCTTTCTCGGCCAGAGTCATCCATTCTGCGAATTTCCAGGCTTTAACATTGTGAAAACCTGCAGAGGCTACCAAGTTTTTTAGGCAGAGTAAAGTAGGAGCCCAATAGTTCGTAGAATTTCCAGCATATTCATTATTAGGGTAAAATTCCATGACCATATGATTGTCAGGATAACCATGTCCAAAACCACCTCTATAGGGACTGTAATCATCTGAAATAGCCGATTCTATATAAATCTCCCCATCACAAACACTAGAAAGACGATCTAAAGCCAGTAGGGGATAGCGAAGGTGATAAAGAGTCCCAAAAAAGAAGACTACATCAAATCTCCCTAACCACTCCTCGCTAACATCGTACACTGACATTTCTAAGCGACTACAGACATCACTGTTATATCCCAACGCATTGCAGCACAGATCAAAACTATCCCATTGATGGCGTTGATTTTCATTTAGGTGTCCCATATAGTCGGAAAAATCATCAATAGCAAATACCTCTTTCGCACCGCGTCTGAGTGCCTCAAAACTCCAGTAGCCATCCCATGCTCCCACATCCAGAACCCGTTTACCAGTTAAATCCGCAGGTATCCCATAAGTATCGGGATCGAGCGGATTGAGCCCTGGAGTCACTACGCCGCCTGGTAATTCTATTCTGTGATACCAAAATGAAAAAGCTGCTACTTGTTCCGCTAGACTGTCATTCATATTTATTTCTACTAATTACTAGAGCAATTTTTGATACTAAGCTATACGGCATCTCAATTTGATCTCGACGGGGAGAAAACTAACCTATCAAACTCCCTCCCCACACCCTACCCCCTACCCCCTAGAGAAACGCATTTTTAAATGCGTTTCAGCTTACCTAGTTTGTGGGACAGACCACTTTTCAAACTCTGCTTGCCAAATTGCTAAACTCTTCAGAAATTCAGGTCTAGCTAAATCACCTCGCCAGAGAATTAAAGCATCGGTAGCATTAGCATAGTATTTTTTCCTCCTCCCAGCAATTTTAAAACCAAATTTTTCATAGAGACTTAGAGCTACTGTATTAGAATCTTTCACTTCTAGAGTAGCTCTCTCCAAACCTCGAAGATGAGCTCTGTGTAAGAGAATATAGAGGAGAAAACTACCTAATCCTTGACCTTGGTAGTCTGGGTGAATCACCAAAAGAGTAATATGTGCTTCTTCTAGAATGGCCCAAAAACAGCCACAGCCAATAATTCTCCCTTGCAGAACTAGAGTAATTAAAAGACTATTAGGACTATATACCTCTCTTTGATAGCTTTCTAATGTCCAGATTCCACCTAAACAGAGTCGATCTAGAGCAACTATTTGCTGAAGTTCATCTAGAGTATGGGGCGAAGTTACTTCTATTTTCAGTAATGACATATGTTGCCTTTAACTCAAACAGCGAATAGCTTCTAAAAGACCTCTAGCTTTATTGATGGTTTCCTCATACTCCTTCAGGGGTTGAGAGTCAGCTACTATCCCTGCACCTGCTTGCAGCGAGACCAGATGAGAAGCCCTTGAGATAGGTTGAACTATCATAGTCCGAATAGTTATAGCGCTGTTGAGTTGACCTTCAAAGTCATAATAGCCATAGACTCCAGAATAGGGACCTCTATGTTCCCCTTCTAACTCATAGATAATCTCCATCGCTCTAATTTTAGGGGCTCCACTAACTGTCCCTGCTGGAAAACAAGCACAGAGAAGATCCCAAGCCGTCTTATCAGGCGCTAGTTGACCAATAACATTACTCACAATGTGCATAACATGGGAATACCGTTCAATGGTCATCAACTCATCTACGACAACACTTCCCTTCTGGCAGACACGACCTAGATCATTGCGTCCCAAGTCCACCAGCATGACATGTTCGGCTATTTCTTTGGGATCTTTAAGTAGTTCTTGTGCTAAAGAGGCATCTTCTCTAGGAGTTTTTCCCCTAGGACGGGTTCCAGCTATCGGTCTGAGAGTCGCTTGTAGATTGTTTTCTCTAGTCCATTCTGCTTTGACCATAATTTCCGGACTAGAGCCAATCATCTGCCACCCGTCAAAGCTGAAATAAGCCATATAGGGGGAAGGATTGATCAGACGTAGTCCCCGATAGAGATTAAAGGGATCATCATCGTAACGAGAGCTCAGACGTTGTGAGAGGACTACTTGAAAGATATCTCCTGCTTTGATATATTCTTTTGCTTTTTCGACATTTTTACAAAACTTTTCGGGCGTGATATTGCTTTGATAGTATATATTATCTGTATTGAGTCTTGCTAGTTCTAAAGTCCTGCTTTCAACATCCAGAGGCATTTTTAGTTTCAGCACCATCTTGTTAACCCGATCACAAGCTTCATCATAGGCTTGTTTTAGATCTATAACACCTTGTAAATTAGCATAGGCAATAGTCCAAATTTTTCTTTTAACCTGATCAAAGATCAAAATAGTATCAGCCTGCATCCAGACCCCATCCGGGAGATCATCTGGCTTACCTTGATGGGTGGGGACTTTTGGTTCTATCCATTTGATTAATTCATAACCCCAAAAGCCAAAGAGTCCTCCTATTCCCCCAGGTAACTCAGTTAGAGTAACTGGTTTAATCGGTTCTAAACAGGCTTTGATAATTTCAAAAGGGTTCCCTGTATGTTCTTCTACTCTGCCATCTCGATAAAGTTGTCGGGTTACATTGCCGCGATTTTCTAAAACCCAAACTGGAGCACAACCTAAAAAACTGTAACGACCTAGATTTTCTCCTCCTTCTACTGATTCTAGGAGAAAACTATATCTCTGTCCTACACAGACTTTATACCAAGCTGAAACGGGTGTCTCTAAGTCGGCTACCCATTCATGATAGAGGGGAATAAAATTTCCTTGTTTAGCAAGGTGAGAAAATTGGGCAAAATCAGGAGAAATCATGGTATTTAGGAGACAGGTGACAGGAGACAGGTGACAGGAAATAGGGAGCCAAGAGACTTAAACACAGGCAAGATGCCTGTACAACCGTAACCACACCCCCACACTTTCCTACTCCCAAAATAAAGGGGGTGATTAGCAATTTCACCAACCCCCCTCTCTCCTTTAAAGTATACTATTATACTTCGTAAGTTTTCTTACCGGAGAATTTGACTGTGACAGGTTCAGGATTTTGTCCAATTCTTCTGTCAATTTTGCCATTGAATTCTCTTCCTGGGTTGACTTTTTCGGAAAAGACTCCATCTGCAGGGAAGAGATATTGAATTTCTCCACTTGGGAAAACGCGATAGATTTTATAGTCTTCGATTTTGGGTTTAAACTTAGTACGAAATTGAGTCCCTAGCGCCAGAGCTTGTTCTTTCCGTGCTAGATAAAGGAGGTTTGCTCCTTCATTCATAATTGCGGCACCACCTGTTGGCATCTCGAATACTTGTTCTTTGCTGCTTGTCCAAGTGATGGCGTATTTTTCCTCAGTTTCAGCGCTTTTGAGTAATCCACCAGTGCTGCCGCCAAATTTAGGAGCTTTTCCTGAAAGTTGTTCTGTCATGGGAGTTTAATCCAATTAAAAGGTATTTTGGCACATCCTATCATTCAGTCTCACCCCATTTAACCACTCTGTCAAGAACTGTAATATTTGTCCTTTTTTGTTAGTATTTATGCACAAAACAAAATTTAGAAATGTTTTTTTTTGGTTGATATGATTTATAATTTTACGTAAATATGTCGAAATTGTTTTTCTGTTTTTCTGTAGCTTCCGAGCTGCTACGTCCATACAGTGCCATTTCTCTGCCCAGAGGACAGTAGCTCAGTGCATCTCTATAGCTAAGGGAACTTGTAGTTCCTGAATTCCCCGAATAATGGTTTTAGTCGATACTCCTATGGCTAAATCATTTGTTTTAATTGATTAATCTCCTAAAGCTACTGCTTCAGCTCCTGTCCGCAACCGTCTGGGTCTTTCGTCGATATGTGGAATTAAAGCCTCAAATTTAGTTCTAATATTGTCAATGAGCGACATTTTTTTCAGAAACAATTCATCTTATTCTATTGTCTCTTTTCTTAGATTTCTGCGTGGGTTCTTATGCTAGTTGTCTGCCTAAGATAAATTAGCTATTGAATTTAATAAAAAAAAAAGGAAGGCTCAGAACAAGAAGAATGAAAAATAAAACTAAGAGGTTTCATTAATGCTTAACAGACTATCGTTGGGTAAATTAGCCCTTGTTGCTCTTTCAGCAATGTCCCTTTCAAATTTTGCCTTAGCCGCTAAAGCTGCATCTGTTTCCAATGGGAGCTTTGAGACTACCACAGGGATCGTACCAGGAGAGTTAGGCTATAATGCTAATGTTTCGCCTTGGACAGCAACTGGTTACAGTTTTGTGTTTGCTCCTGGGACTGCCGATAATGGAACAGGAGCACCTAATAAATACGGCGACACTACTCAGCTTTGGGGTCCAGGCAATGGCAGTAATAATGGTCTAACTACCAGTCCTGATGGCGGAAACTTTGTAGCGCTAGATGCTGATGCTACAATACCTGGCGTTACTCCAGGTCCTAGCAGTATCTCGCAAACGATAAGTGGTCTCACTCCCGGACAACAATATACAGTAACTTTTAACTATGCAGGCGCACAACAAGAAGGTGCTGACCCCGTAAGTAAGGTTCCATATGACCAACCCACTACTACAACATTGAGCGTTAGTTTGGGCGGACAGACTCTAACCACACCTACATTAAATAATGCTGGTAAAGGTTTTACTGGTTGGCAGCAAGGATCGCTGACGTTTACAGCCGATGGGACAAGTGATGTGCTTAAATTTTTGGCCGGTGGAGGTCCATCAGGACAACCACCATTTGTTCTCTTGGATGGTGTTTCTATTAAGACAGATGTACCTGAAGCTCCCGTCTATATAGGCGCTATGGTGGCATTAGGTTTGGGTGGTGTTTTAAGAACGAAGTTAGCTAAGAAGAAGTAAGCGAGCTTATTTTATACAGAGCTGGGCAACCCAGTGCAGCCTTGAGGGAGTGTCACCCAAACGGCACTCCCTATAATTCGAATATATATTTTATAAAAGCTACTATTATAAATGCAACAACATCTCTTAGATGTCTTAAGATTGTGTGTCTGGCTGGTGCTGCTCATGGTCATTTTCATACCACTGGAAAGACTCTTTTCCCAGCACCCGCAGAAGGTCTTCCGTAAAGAATTTTTTACAGATTTGGGCTATTACTTTCTCAACAGTCTCCTGCCCAAACTGCTCCTGGTCCTGCCCCTGTCAATCATTGCTTATTTAGTACATCCCTTTATCCACAGTGATCTGTACACGTGGGTAGCCAATATGCCGCTCAAGAGGCGCTTTGTGCTGACGCTGATCGTAGGAGAATTTGGTGTGTATTGGGGTCATCGCTGGTCGCATGAGATTCCCTTGCTTTGGCGCTTCCATGCCATTCACCACAGTGCGCCCGAAATGGACTGGCTAGTCAATACACGAGCACACCCATTAGATATATTCTTCACCCGCCTCTGTGGCTTAATTCCCCTATATGTGATAGGCTTGGCCCAACCAACTGGCACTACAGTAGATTTAGTACCGATACTGTACACTTTGTTCGGTACCTTCTGGAGCTTCTTCATCCACGCCAATGTCCGCTGGCGTTTCGGTTGGCTGGAAAAGCTGATAGCTACTCCTGCCTTCCACCATTGGCATCACACTAATGATGGATCGGAATATATTGACAAAAACTATGCGGCAATTTTTCCTTGGATGGATAAAATATTCGGTACATTTTATCTGCCCAGCAATCGATGGCCTGAGAAATACGGCATTGATGCACCTACGGCTCCTGGTCTTGTTGGGCAACTTCTGCAACCGCTAGAAAAATAAATCTTATTTTTTCAGCCGAGGTTCTACCAAGTGCCAAAGAGCAGGGGCTGAGGAAATCAGAATAATTACTATAACAATGGGCAGTATATAGCGGTCAACATCAGGTATCACTCGTCCTAAAAAGTAACCAAAGAGGGTCAGTCCAAATGTCCAAACTAGTCCGCCAATCATATTATAAGACATAAAGGTTTTATACCTCATCGCTGCTGTCCCTGCTATAATCGGGGCAAAAGTACGTACGACTGGTACAAAACGAGCTAATATAATCGTCTTTTGTCCATGTTTAGCGTAAAAGCTTTCTGTTTCTTGGAGATATTTCTTTTTGAAAAAGCGAGAATCTTCTTTGGCAAAAAGTTTACGCCCTAGACGATATCCTGTAAAGTAACCGACATTATCACCTAAGACCGCACAGACAAAGCAACCAAATAATAATATATATATATTAAGAAAACCTTGAGAGGCAATTAAACCTGCAGTTACAAGTAGGCTATCTCCTGGTAAGAAAAAACCCAACATAATGCCAGACTCAGCAAAAATAATAGCCCAAATTCCGAAATAACCTATGCTTTTAACAGGCTCCTGTAAATTTCCATGTAATAAATGACCTATGTTTTGTCCGAGTTCTTGGAAAAAATTTCCGTCCATGTTTTAAGTAGTTGTGCGAATAAATTTCTCAATGTTGACAATCTCCAGGTTCTCTCTTAGCCTGGAGATTGCCCACCGGTGTAGGGCGCAGCGTCCCAACGGGACTACGTGCCTACGGCACTGCGGAGGGTACAGGCAACAGGAGGTGTGGGAAGTTCTGTCTCCTGCCTCCTACCTCCCACCTTCTATGTACCAGAAGTCCAAGAGTTAATATATTGAATTTGATCATCTGTGAGAGTATCTAAAGAAATACCCATAGCTTGTAACTTGAGACGAGCAATTTCCTGATCAATATCTTGAGGAATATTATAAATACCTGGAGTTAATTTTCCTTTATTTTTAACCAAGTATTCTACCCCAAGAGCTTGGTTAGCAAAACTCATGTCCATAACCGCACTAGGATGACCTTCTGCAGCCGCTAAATTCACTAAACGACCTTCGCCTATCACAACGACTGACTTACCGCTAGTGAGACGATATTCTTGGGTAAAGTTCCGAACTTCTTTAATTTCTTTGGCTTGACTTGCTAGATTTTTGAGATCAATTTCAATATCAAAGTGTCCTGAATTACAGACTATTGCTCCATCTTTCATCACGGCAAAATGTTCAGCCCGAATGACATGTTTATTCCCTGTCACTGTGATAAAGACATCGCCAACAGCGGCAGCTTTTATCATAGGCAGGACGCGGAAACCATCCATTGCTGCCTCAATAGCACGAACCGGGTTAATTTCGGTAACTACTACATCGGCACCTAGTCCTTTAGCGCGCATAGCCACACCCTTACCACACCAACCGTAACCTGCTACGACAACAGTTTTTCCTGCGAAAAGAATGTTAGTAGCACGAATAATTCCATCTAGGGTAGATTGTCCTGTCCCATAGCGGTTATCAAAGAAATGTTTGGTTTCTGCATCATTAACATTTATAGCAGGGAAACTTAAGACACCATCTTTTAACATTGCTTGTAGGCGCACTATTCCGGTGGTGGTTTCTTCGGTAGTTCCGATAATGTCACTAATTTGATTTTTTCTCTCTTGTATCAAAGTAGCCACTACATCAGAACCATCATCGATAATCAAGTTCGGTTTATGATCTAAAGCTATCCGTACATGACGGTTATAGGTCTCGTTATCTTCTCCTTTGATCGCAAATACCGAAATACCATATTCACTGACTAAAGCTGCCGCTACATCATCTTGAGTGGAGAGGGGGTTACTAGCAATTAATATGGCATCGGCGCCACCTGCTTTGAGAGCAATAGCTAGATGTGCTGTTTCTGTAGTCACATGGCAACAAGCAACTAAACGCAATCCAGCAAAGGGTTTAGTTTTTTCAAATCGTTCTTTAATTAAACTTAAAACAGGCATTTCTCTACCTGCCCATTCAATTCTTTGCTTACCAGTACTTGCCAAGGCGAGATCTTTAACTTCGTGATTCAGTTTAGTTGGAGCTACGGGCATAATGTTTGCGCTAATAAATTGATTTAATTTTACATTATATTAAGAAGTTACACAATATTAATTTTTATATGTAACAGGGAACTTACTCCTTCACGCATGATGACCATTGTTAGGTGAACCAGATGAATCTCTTCCGGTTTGTTTTTCTGGCATTTCTCCCTGTACTGAACTCTGACTTGGTGAGAAAGAAGATATTCTTGTTGGTACTGGAGTACGGGAAGCGGGGTTGAGTCCTTGTAAGACATCTGAGATTTGTAAGCCTTCTTGCCTAACTTCTCTTAGTTTATGCCAGACGGAGCGGGACATTAGGAGGGTGTGTTCGATTCTTTCTGCGGATAAACGTTCTAAATATTCTTCTCTCTCTGGTTGGTAGTCGGCTGAAACTAACTCTAGAGACTTGGCTGGATAGTTTTGCAGAATTTGAGCTATTTTGGCTAAGACTGGTCCATAAAGCCAAGTATAGGCTGGATGAACCGTTAGTTTTAGTTGATGAGAACTTGTCCCAGAGCGAGATATTTGCAAATTAACATAGGCGATAGCTGCTTTTCTTTGTGGTTCAAAAATATAGTATTCTTTAATTTCTTTTCCCGTCCACCACTGTTTAGCTTGCGAGATCGCTTGATTCAGTACTCCAGTCTTAAAGTCTTGTATGTGACGATCAAAGACTTGACGCAGTAGGGGGGGCATAGAAACACAGTCTAACTGGTAGAGCAACTGAGCATCCGCATTACTACAGGGGAGGAGATTGGTTAACTCGGCTGACTTCTCGGCTAACACAGCTAAGTTCTCAGCCGCTAATGACCAATATGTCAAGTGGGCTATTGGTTGAAAGCCATTTTGTCTATATAAAGCTAGAGTATCATTTTGTTGGACATTGACTTCTAAGATCCATGTCCTTGCTTCCCAGAGGGTTTCAAAACAGTAGCGTAAAAGTTGTGAACCTGTTTCTAGAAAAGAACTCTTAGCACTGGTGAGAACCTGTTTGACTCGCCAAGTACTACGGCTAGTGTTTTCAGGGGCTACTTGGATAAGTCCTATTATCTGTTGTAACTCTTCGGCAATATATATCCTTAAATAGTTTTGCCAGGGGTTAGGGAAAAGTGTTAAAAACTTCAGCCATCCATACCAAGTACGGATATGATCAATCTGTTCGGCTAGATTAATCATATTTGTATTGCTTTGCGTTTGCACTAAATGGCGATTTTTCTGACCAAAGGTTAGTGCAATTATCTCAAGATCTCGATATTGTAAAGGACGAATGTTCGCTTTAACTATTTCCTGCTCTCGTGCAGCCATAGGTATTTCTAGGAAAAACTGAATCTTTTACTTAGCTATTATCCCCTATCATATCTTTTTTTGGTTAAACCTTGCCGTAATTAATCTTTACAAAACTTCCTCTGGCTGTCAAATTCTGGTTCTTGCCAAGAAAAACTAAAATGACTGATAGAGTTTAATTGAGGAAAGTTTGAGTGCAAAGCTGACATTTGAGTTTCCAAGGAGGGTCTATTTTCCGAGTTTTTGCCCCAAAAACCAGCAAGAGCAGGGACTACCTTAGTTTGGTTAGGGGTGGCAGCCGAGAGAACCTTTTGAACTTGTCTGAGAATACATTCAGGTTGATCACACAGAGCATAAGACATAGCGTGCCATTCTATTGTTTCAGGAAAACGATCCCAAGGCTGGAGACGGGAATCAAAACCTCTCTGACCAACTGGTTGATTGCCATCAGGGAAAAAAACAGATCCAACAGCAATACCTTGTCGTTTAACCTGTTCATTAGCAAAGTTCAAAAAGTCAAGTATCCCCTGGGCAGCATGAGCGACTGTCAAATACCAAATTTCCTCTTTAATGCGTTCATAGCGCTCATTTAATGGTTCAGACATCTCCTTGTCTGCGGGAGTACGTCCCTGCCAAAGAGGGGAGGCTTCTTGTCGATATAGTTGGTCTGCTTCCAAGAGATCATTGGGTACAATATAGCCTTGGTTTAAGAAGCGCTCAATTAAAAAGTGTCCTTTATTATTTCTAGCGCGGTTTAAGAGGACTGACAACGAAGCTTCGCTATAGATCCATAAGTCCTTGACATCCCCAACGGCTGATTGATTTCCTTCCCCACGCGGATAGCGAATATAGTCAAATAGCACTCCATCGGGTCGTCTTTGCAGAATCAGTCTTAATAATTCACTGTAATCTTGTCTAGCTTGTTCATTGTAAGGATCAATAAAGAGTTGAGATTGCTGAGCCAGAAAAGCTAAACTATTTTCTCCCTTACCATTGCGAGCAATAGCCATCTGTCGATCATTCCTCTGTCCATAAAGATAGCCATAATTCAAGCTAAACATCCAAGCATATACTTTTACTCCTCTTAGATGTGCTTTTTTAATTATCTCAGCTAGGAGATCTTTATTTTCCTTATTTGGACTATCTAAAATTGACGGCCAAGTAGTACTATTATCGTTCTTGGGTAGTAAGACTAGACCATTATAAAAGACTCCTAGATAGATTTGGTTATAGCCTTTATTGACAAGACGATCTAAAATTTCATCTATTCTTCCTTCAAGGCTATCGCAAGGATAGAGTCTTAACCAGATTGCTTGATTATGTAGCCAACTTTGTGAACGACATTCACTCAATAGCCGAGCATGGCGGACAAGGATTTCATTGTACTCAATTTGAGCATTTTTAGACCCTTTGATTGTAGACTGTCTCAATTGCTCCTTCTCGGTGCTATCTTGAGATGAGAAATGACAATAATCATTACTTAGGGGGGTTGCTTGAACTGATAGACTAAAGCGAGAATTCGTCCGTACAGTTACCGTAGTCAATAGTCCTGCTATTAAACTTCTGATGAGGCACAAACCGCGATTGACTTGATTCATTGATCTAGTTTTAAAAGAACTTAAACAAATACTCACAATCTATATTTACAGCAAATGTAAATCTCTTTACGCCACAACTTAAAAATCAAAACCCGTGCGGGGCGCTGCCCCCTGGTTAAGCAAGCTTGTCTGGTCTCAAATTGCTGTAAGCAAAAAAAGATTTCTCTTGTCTCTAGAGCAATAAATATAAAATATGAAAACTCAACTTAACTGGAAAAGAATACCTTATTTTGATCGCTTGATTGTTCTTTCTATATTAGGGTTAACTACAGCGATCATAGTGCTACTCTATCGAGGTAGTCAAATTCCTTTAAAGGTTAATGAATTTTCCTGGAGTAGTCAAAAAATTGGCGCTTGGGATAAAGAATTTAGTTTAACTTTTAATTATCCAGTTGATCAAAGTACTGTAGAAAAAGGATTAAATCTGCAACCTTCTTTAAATGGGAAAATCAGTTGGTCAGACAATAAACTTTTTTATACTCTTTCAGAAATACCTATTTATGGTATCAGCTATCAAGTTAGACTCAATAATGTCAAAACTGCTGACCAAGAAAAAATATTGCCATCTTATGTTGGTCTTTTTACAACCACTGATCGAATATTTGCCTATTTAGGGACAAATAATCAAGAAAGAGGGCGGCTGATTTTTTACAATATCACCAAAAGAGAGAAAATCCCCTTAACTCCTGCTGATCTGATCGTCACTGATTTTAAAATTGCCCCTCGTGGCGAAAAAATCTTTTTTCTAGCTTACGATATTCGCAGTAGTCGCGAAAATGCCATCTCTCAACAACAACTCTATACTGTCTCTACTGGGTTTAAAAATCGGGGCATAGACACTGTTGAACCTCTAGGAAGACTGCATAATATACTTAACAATAAACAGTATATAAATATTAAATTTGATCTTTCTCAAAATGGTCAAACTCTAATTGTCGAAAGAGAAAGTCGGAAAAACCCTGCTGATGCAGGACTCTGGAACATAACAGAACAAGGACATAATAGACCTTTAGGTATTCCTGGCGGACAGTTTATCTTAACTCCTAACGGAGAGAGAATTGCCGTTAAAAATAAAGATGGGATCACTCTTTCGCCTCTCTCTCCGGATGCAGGAATGCCTCAAGTTTTTTTTGGTTATGAAGCAGTCCTAGATTTCTCTCGCGATAGTTCACAAGCTTTAATGGTCAAAACCAATAATGATTACACCCATTCAGTAGTCTTAGCAGATCAACAAGACAATATTCAAGAATTATTTCGCAGTTTTTATCCTATTACAACTTGTCGCTTTGAACCTAGACAAGAAAAGACTATTTATTGCGTTTATACAGAAATACTAAGAGGAAAAAGACGACAGTTTCAACAAGCTAACTATCTCTCTGTCTTTAAATTAGATACCCATCAACAATATCCTCTCGTCGCCCTTCCTCAAACACAAGGAGTACAATTAAGCATCTCCCCTGATGGAGTAGGCTTATTATTTGATCAAGTTTTAGGGAGTCTAAACTCGGCTTTATTGCAAAGAGAGTCTACTCTCGCTAATACTATCCTTTACTTACTGCCTTTACCCGATTTAGAAACCAGTCTACAAAATAATCAAATCCCCTCTAAAGTTCCTCTAGAACAACTCTATCCAGGTTCTAAACCTCTCTGGTTTCCTTAAAAATTTAAAAATACCTTAATATAAAAAAGGCAGATCAAATTATAAAAAAATTACATGAAAATTACGACAAAAGTAGGGTTAGTCGGTTTTTTATTGACTCTCGCCAGTCTAAACCTACCTAAAGCTGAAGCAACAACAGTATATAAACCTCAAAATGATACCAGCCTTGAGTCTCGCCTAACGAGAATTTCTAAAGTTATTAAACAACAAGAAGGTCAAACAGAAAAACCATTGGACTTTAGTACTAAAAATTTAGTTGGTCAATTTTTAAATGGGCGTTCAGCTTGGCGTAATGGGGGTTCAGCTTGGCGCAATGGGGGTTCAGCTTGGCGCAATGGGGGTTCAGCTTGGCGCAATGGTTGGCACAATGGTTGGCACAATGGTTGGCGCAATGGCGGCGGCGGTTGGGGTAATTGGGCCCCGGGTTGGCGCAATGGCTGAAGTAGTTTTAACAATAGATAATTGAGCCAAATTGTTCAATAAAGCATACAATAGCCTAAGACCACCGTTATTGAAAGAAAAAAATAAATGAAGATCACAACAAGAGCAGGTTTAGTGGGTTTTTTATTGGCTCTCTCTACTGTCAGCATTCCCAAGACTGAAGCTACAGTATATAATTCTGAGACTGAGCAACCTAGCATTGAGTCTCGCTTAACCAGAATTTCTAAAGTTATTAAACAACAAGAAAATACTGCAGCAGAATCTACAACTAATGATCCAGAACATTTATTTATAGTAGCAGCTTTTTTAAATAGTGCTCCTAGTTTTCGCAACCATGTAAATGGCTGGGGAAACCATGCACATGGTTGGATTAATACTGGGACATTTCACAATGGCGGCGGGTTTCACAATGGTGGATCAGCTTTCCGCAATGGTGGTGGTTCAGGTTTTCACAATGGCGGTGGATCAGCTTTCCGTAATGGTGGTGGTTCAGGTTTTCACAATGGTGGTGGTTCAGCTTTCCGCAATGGCGGCAGTTCGGGTTTTCGTAATTATTAGACAAACTATCAATGACAGAAATAAAAACGACTCCTTTACCTTCGGAAGTAGCGTCTGAAATTAGCAATTTTGGACCAGTTAATCTGGTAATTATTCAGCCAACTTCTTTTTGTAATCTAGACTGCGACTATTGCTACCTACCAGATAGAGAGAAAAAAAATCAATTATCTTTTGAGTTAATTGATCCAATTTTTCAGAGACTTTTTACAAGTCCTTTTTTGGGGGAAGGCTTTACAATTTGTTGGCACGCAGGAGAACCTTTAGCTGTTCCTATTTCCTTTTATAAATCAGCCTTTCAATTAATAGAAGAAGCGTCCCAGAAATACAACACTAAAAATACTCAATTTATTCAATCTGTTCAGACCAATGCTACCCTAATTAATCAAGCTTGGTGCGATTTCTTTAAAGAATATCAAGTAGATGTAGGCGTAAGTATAGATGGTCCAGCTTTTCTGCATGATGCCCATCGTAAAACAAGAAAAGGCACGGGCAGTCATGACAGTACAATGCGAGGTATTTCCTTCTTACAAAAGAATGAGATTTTCTTTTATGTTATTGCGGTTATCACTAGAGAATCTTTAGATTATCCAGATGAAATCTTTAATTTCTTTTGGGACAATGGCATAACAAATGTTGGCTTTAACATGGAAGAAACAGAAGGAGTAAATCAGTTATCTTCCCTAGACAAGACCAACATAGAGGAAAAATACCGCGCCTTTATGGAAAGACTGTGGGAATTAACAGCAGAAAAAAATGGGGAATTTATCATCAGAGAATTTGAGTCAGTCTGCAATTTAATTTACCATGATACTCGACTTAAACAAACAGATATGAATCATCCTTTTGTGATCATTAATTTTGATCATCTAGGTAACTTTTCTACTTTTGATCCAGAGTTATTATCAGTTAATCTCAAACCCTATGGAGATTTTAGCTTTGGGAATGTGCTCTATGATTCCTTAGAATCTGTTTGTTATACTGAAAAATTTCAAGCAGCTTACCAAGATATGAAAGCGGGAGTTGAACTATGTCAAAAAACCTGCCAATATTTCGGGGTATGTGGAGGAGGAACAGGAAGTAATAAATATTGGGAAAATGGCACCTTTAGATCTACAGAAACTAAAGCCTGTAAATATCGTACTCAAATTATTACAGATATCGTTTTAGACAGGTTAGAAGAATCGTTTTAACGACAGAAACAACAGATAACAATAATTAATTGTGTAGGGGTACCCCCTTGTGGGTTCCCTTGTTGGCGTAATCACCCCAAAAAAAGTAGAGTTAACCCTGCATATATTGAAGCAGGCAGTAATTAAAATAACAATATAGCGATTTACCCCCCTAACCCCCCTATTCAAAGGATAGATTCCTGCGGACGGCAACCACACCCCTCGACCCTCTTTAATAAGGGGGAAGATCTAGAGGGAACCGGCAACTAAATTACTAGATCCCCCCTAACCCCCCTTGATAAAGGGAGAACCGGAAATAAATCGCTATATACAGTAAGTAAATAGAAATTAAATTATGCAGCCTACTAACCCTAATCAATTTACAGAAAAAGCCTGGGAAGCCATAGTACGAACTCCCGAAGTAGCCAAGGCCAACCGACATCAACAACTAGAAACAGAGCACTTGATGAAATCCTTGTTAGAAGGAGAAGGACTAACCAATAGTATCTTTAGTAAGGCAAATGTTGATCTAACTCGTCTACGTGATAAAACAGATCAATTTATTGCAACACAGCCTAAACTCTCTAATGCGAGTGAGTCCATCTATTTAGGTAAAAGTCTTGATACACTGCTAGACCGTGCCGATGGCTATCGTAAAGAGTATAAAGATGACTTTATCTCCATAGAACACTTAGTACTAGGCTTCGCTAAAGATGACCGTTTTGGCAAGTCCTTACTACAAGAATTTGCCTTAAATGAAGAAAAACTCAAAAAAATCATTGCAGAAATAAGAGGAAACCAAAAAGTGAGCGATCAAAGTCCCGAAGGAAAATATCAATCACTAGAAAAATACGGCAGAGAACTAACTCAACTTGCCAGAGAAGGTAAACTAGATCCTGTCATTGGACGTGATGAAGAAATTCGCCGAACCGTGCAAATTCTCTCTAGGCGCACTAAAAATAACCCCGTCTTAATAGGAGAACCTGGAGTGGGTAAAACGGCTATTGTCGAAGGACTAGCACAAAGAATCATTAATAGAGATGTACCAGAATCTTTGAGAGATCGGAAATTAATATCATTAGATATGGGCGCTCTTATTGCGGGAGCCAAATATAGAGGAGAATTTGAAGATCGCCTGAAAGCAGTTCTCAAGGAAGTTACCGAAAGTCAAGGGAATATCATACTATTCATCGATGAAATTCATACAGTAGTCGGTGCAGGAGCAACCCAAGGCGCTATGGATGCAGGAAACCTCCTGAAACCTATGCTAGCAAGAGGAGAATTGCGTTGTATAGGCGCAACTACCCTAGATGAATATCGGAAGTATCTAGAAAAAGATGCCGCCCTAGAAAGACGTTTTCAGTCTGTTTTAGTAGATGAACCCAATGTAGAAGATACTATTTCTATTCTACGCGGACTAAAAGAACGCTATGAAGTGCATCATGGGGTAAAAATTGCTGATAGTGCTTTAGTAGCAGCAGCAGTTCTTTCTGATCGCTATATCAGTGATCGCTTTTTACCAGATAAAGCCATCGATCTAGTAGATGAGTCAGCCGCTAAACTGAAAATGGAGATCACCTCCAAACCAGAGGAACTAGATGAACTAGATCGTAAAATTCTCCAGCTAGAGATGGAGCGTCTCTCCCTACGCAAGGAACAAGATATAGCCTCTCTAGAACGCCTTAGCAGAATAGAAAGAGAATTAGCCAATTTCAAAGAAGAACAGAAATTACTCAATGAGCAATGGCAAGCTGAAAAAGAGGAAATTAATAAGACACGTAAGCTCAAAGAAGCCATAGAACAATTGAATGTAGAAATTCAACAAGCAGAGCGAGACTATGACTATAACAAAGCTGCTGAACTACGTTATGGTAAGTTAACAGACTTACAAAGACAAGTTAAAGAGATAGAGTCCAGATTAACTGAAAAACAAGGACGTGGTAAAGCACTATTGCGTGAGGAAGTATTAGAGACTGACATTGCCGAAATAGTTTCTAAGTGGACAGGTATACCTGTAGTTAAGATGATTCAGTCAGAAAAAGACAAACTCCTCCATCTAGAAGATGAACTACATCAAAGAGTGATTGGACAAGATGAAGCAGTAGCAGCAGTAGCTGATGCTATTTTACGTTCAAGAGCAGGACTTGCTGATCCTAACCGTCCTACAGCTAGTTTTATCTTCCTTGGACCTACAGGGGTAGGAAAAACAGAACTAGCCAAAACTCTTGCTAATAATCTTTTTGACAGTGAAAATGCCTTAGTCCGCATTGATATGTCTGAATATATGGAGAAACATACAGTTTCTCGTCTAGTTGGGGCTCCTCCAGGCTATGTAGGATATGAAGAGGGAGGACAACTAACTGAAGCGGTTCGTCGTCAACCTTACTCTGTCATCCTCTTTGATGAGATAGAAAAAGCACATCCTGATGTCTTTAATATCATGTTACAGATATTAGATGATGGGCGTTTAACTGACTCTCAAGGTCGTCTGGTGAACTTTAAAAACACTATTATCATTATGACTAGCAACATAGGCTCACAATACATTCTAGATGTAGCTGGTGATGATAGTAAATATCAAGAAATGCGCTCAAGGGTGATGGAGGCTATGCGGGGCAGTTTTCGACCTGAATTTCTCAATCGTATTGATGAAGTGATCATCTTCCATGCCCTTGATAAGTCACAATTACGAAACATCATTCGCATACAGGTTAAACGTCTAGAAGACCGTTTAGCAGAGCAAAAAATTGGCTTAGAAATGTCCGATGAAGCTTTAAATTTCTTAGCTGAAATTGGCTATGATCCAGTCTTTGGCGCTAGACCATTAAAAAGAGCTATTGGACGTTATTTAGAAACAGTCATTGCTAAAGCCATTTTGCGCGGAGAGTTTAAAGAAGGTGATATCATCATTCCACAGGTAGAAGATGAGCGTTTAACCCTGAAATGTGCTAAAACAACAGTAGTCTAAATTCAAACTACTATGCAATCTTGGTCTGATCTTAGTGAATTTCTCTTCGGAAAGCCTCTGCCGACTAGTGCCCAAAGCCATGAAAGGCTTAGTAATTTCTCGGCTTTAGCTATCCTCTCCTCAGATGCTCTTTCTTCTGTGGCTTATGCTACAGAAGAAATTTTATTGGTTCTAGTAGCTGCTGGTAGTGGTGCTTTAGCCCTTTCTTTGCCTATAGCTTTAACTATCGGTCTCCTGCTAACTGTTTTGATGCTTTCCTATCGTCAAACAATTAAAGCCTATCCACAGGGTGGAGGAGCCTATACGGTAGCTAAGGAAAATTTAGGCACTTATCCTGGTTTAGTTGCCGCAGCCTCCCTCCTCATTGATTACACACTAACAGTTACAGTTAGTGTTTCTGCTGGTATTGCGGCTCTTGTATCTGCTTTTCCTAGTTTAGAACCCCACCAAGTTTTATTAGGGTTAATCTGTATCGTACTTTTGACCATTGCCAACCTGCGTGGAGTGAGTGAAGCTGGCAAAATCTTTATGGTACCTACCTATAGTTTTGTTTTTAGTATTTTTATATTACTTATTATAGGTTTCTTCAAACAAGCAACAGGACAAATTACTCCTGCTCCCCATAATAATTTGCCGATGGCTCATTCTTTGAGTTGGTTTATGATACTCCATGCCTTCTCAGCTGGCTGTACAGCCTTGACAGGGGTTGAAGCTATCTCGAATGGGGTGATGCTCTTTAAAACACCTGAATGGAAAAATGCTCGGCTCACCCTTCTTTATATGGGTCTAATTTTAGGAACAATGTTCATAGGTATTACCTATCTCATAGGTTCCTATAATTTAATACCAATAAAAGATGGTGAAACTTTAATTTCTCAATTGGGAAGAGCAGTTTTAGGCAATGGACTTCTCTACTACATACTACAATTTGCTACTCTATTTATCCTCATCTTGGCAGCAAATACCAGTTATGCTGATTTTCCCCGTTTAGGCTCTCTAGTGGCTAAAGATGGCTTTCTACCTCGTCAATTATCCCATGTTGGCGACCGCCTAGTATTCTCGAATGGTATCAAAGCTTTAAGTATTTGTGGAGCACTTCTTTTAGTAATCTTTAAAGGAAGTGTCAATGCCCTAATCCCTCTTTATGCAGTAGGAGTATTTACCTCTTTTACTCTCTCTCAAGCAGGCATGGTCGTTCATTGGTATAAAGAGAGGGGGAGTGGATGGCTTGGCAGTTCTCTCTTTAATGGTTTAGGCGCAATCACTACTTTAATTGTTTTAGTCGTAATTATCTTGACTAAGTTCTTGGATGGCGCTTGGTTAGTAGTAATTGCTATCCCCTTTGTAGTCTTGCTGTTTGTCAAAATACATGACCATTATCAAGAAATTGCTGGTCTACTGCGCTTAAAATCTATTGAACCTCTTGACTACGTCAGACGTCCTATAGTAATTGGCACTCATAATGTAGCTATTATTTTAGTTGGACAGTTAAATAAAGGGACAATAGAAGCCATTAAATATGCTTTTACAATAGCTGATGAGATCAAGGCTGTGCATGTAGATATAGGCACTAGTAACCTAGAAAGAATCAGAAGTGATTGGGCTAAACTGCAAATAGATGTCCCTCTAGATGTTGTGGACTCTCCCTACCGTTCTGTAGTTCGGCCTCTGACTCAATATATTGAAAAGTGGGAAAAAGAACATCCTGACAGCTATTCTACGGTCATTCTACCTGTCTTTGTGACTCGTAAATGGTGGGAGGCGTTTCTCCATAACCAGACAGCCCTTTTCTTAAGAGTCGCTCTTAGAACAAAAGAACGCAGAATAGTCAGTACTTTCCGCTATTATTTATAGTAGGGTGTAGGGTATTGTAGGGGCGCTAACCTACCTGCCGCCCTCTTGTAGGGTGTGTGATTTAGAAATTAAACCTGATTACGATAAGGCAATAAATAACCGAAAATTAGCTTTAGAAAAATATAAGGAGGCAGGACACACCATTTGAAAGAACATTTAACAACAGAAAACCTGCCCATTTTAAGAGATATTTGGCAATCTACCTTAAACTGGAGTCCATCTGAGCAACAAATTACCCAGTTTCAAGATCTCTATGAAAGGATCATTGAAAAAAATCAACAGCTTAATCTGACAAAATTAACAGAACCTATGGAATTTTGGGAGAAGCATCTCTGGGATTCTTTATCAGGTATTCTTAATACTAAGATAGCTTCTAAAGCCCTAGAAAGACTCAAAGCTATAGATATTGGAACAGGAGCGGGTTTTCCTGGTATTCCTATCTCTATTATCTATCCTCAATGGCAGGTAACTCTCCTAGACTCTACCAAAAAAAAAGTAAATTTCTTAACGGAAATTAAAGAACAAATGCAGTTAGAAAATATAGAGCCTCTGACTGAAAGAGTCGAAAATTTGGGACAAGATTCACTACATAGAAATCAGTATGATCTAGTTTTTATCAGAGCAGTAGCTGAAGCTTCTGTCTGTGCGGAATATACCTTACCACTGCTGAAAAAAGGAGGAATAGCTATTCTTTATAGAGGACAATGGACAGAAGCAGAAACGGAAAAACTCTCAGAAATTAGCCAACAATTAGGAGGTAAAATAGATTTTATTTCCTCCTTAATTACCCCAATTTCTCAGAGCATACGTAATTGTATTTACTTACAGAAAATTAATTCTACCCCTTCTCAATATCCTCGTCCTGTTGGTGTTCCTGTTCAATATCCTTTATAATGCACTTAAATTACATTTTTGCGTATTTCCCTAACCCCTATCTACACCCGTAACTTAAATATTTACTAGCTTATGTTTCTCTATCCAAGTCTGATCACTGTTTTAACCTTAGTAATGTATTTTGTTATTGTCTTCAATGTTGGAAGTGCTCGTGCTAAATATAAAATATCCCCACCAGCTATGACAGGCGATCCCAACTTTGAAAGAGTAGTTAGAGTACAACAAAACACTCTAGAACAACTCATCTTTTTTCTCCCCCTCCTCTGGCTTTTCTCCTACTATGTCAGTCCCCTATATGGAGCCATCCTCGGCTTAGTTTGGCTAGTTGGCAGGATTCTTTTTGCTATTGGATACTACCAAGCAGCCGAGAAGAGAAGTTTAGGTTTTGCTATCAGTAGTTTAGCTGGCTTAGGACTATTAGGCGGCAGTTTAGTTAATATAGTTCTAAAAATAGTTGAGCAATATCAATTTTAGGCAACAGTCCACGAGAAAATTAATGTTATACGACTAGTTATATGTTATGATAAAAAATCAGGCCCAAAAAACTAAGCAAATTAGTCGCAGGTAGGGGCAATCTACCTATTGTAACACCATTTATTTTTAGCATCCAGCAATATCTAAAGCGCGCAACAACAAGCATGACTACACCAACAGAGCAAAGATTTGACTACCTAAAGATCGGTATAGCTTCACCAGAGAGAATACGTCAATGGGGAGAAAGAAACTTAAACAATGGAACTGTGGTGGGGGAAGTCCTCAAACCAGAGACAATCAACTATCGAACGCTCAAGCCAGAAATGGATGGTCTATTTTGTGAAAGAATATTTGGACCATCGAAAGATTGGGAATGTTGGTGCGGCAAGTACAAAAGAGTACGTCACCGAGGAATAGTCTGTGAAAGATGTGGAGTAGAAGTCACAGAATCTCGTGTCCGCCGTCATCGCATGGGATTTATCAAACTGGCAGCACCTGTAACTCATGTCTGGTATCTCAAAGGGATACCTAGCTATCTCAGCATATTACTAGATATGCCCCTGAGAGATGTAGAGCAGATAGTATATTTTAATGCCTATGTAGTACTAGAAGCAGGCAATAAACCAGAGTTGAGCTATAAACAGCTTTTAACCGAGGAACAGTGGCTAGAAATAGAAGAACAAATCTATGCAGAAAACTCACTCCTAGAAGGAATAGACGTAGGTATAGGAGCAGAAGCAATACAAAGACTACTGCAGGAAATTAACCTAGAAGAAGAAGCAGACAAACTCCGCAAAGAAGTAGTCGAATGTAAAGGACAAAAAAGAGCGAAAATCATCAAACGTCTCCGAGTGATGGATCATTTCATCGCCACAGGTTCTCAACCAGACTGGATGGTTCTCAGCGTCATTCCTGTCATTCCCCCTGATCTACGTCCGATGGTGCAACTAGATGGCGGAAGGTTTGCTACTTCAGATCTCAATGACCTATATCGTCGAGTAATCAATAGAAATAACCGTCTAGCACGTCTACAAGAGATCATGGCACCAGAAATCATTGTACGCAATGAAAAAAGGATGCTACAAGAAGCAGTAGATGCACTCATAGATAATGGACGCAGAGGAAGGACAGTAGTAGGGGCCAATAACCGCGCCTTAAAATCCCTCTCCGATATTATCGAAGGGAAACAGGGACGCTTCCGACAAAACCTCCTAGGGAAAAGGGTAGACTATTCAGGACGTTCAGTTATAGTAGTCGGTCCGAAACTGAAAATCTATCAATGTGGACTCCCCCGGGAAATGGCGATAGAACTATTCCAACCCTTCGTCATCCACCGGATGATTAAAAATGCCATCGTCAGCAATATCAAAGCAGCCAAAAAACTGATTCAAAGAGGAGATCCCCAAGTTTGGGCAGTCCTAGAAGAAGTCATTACAGGACATCCAGTCTTACTAAACCGTGCGCCAACCCTACACCGCTTAGGGATTCAAGCCTTTGAACCTATTCTAGTAGAAGGACGTGCTATACAACTACATCCCCTAGTCTGTCCAGCCTTTAACGCTGACTTTGATGGTGACCAAATGGCGGTTCACGTTCCCCTCTCCATCGAATCCCAAACCGAAGCCCGTCTTTTAATGTTAGCTTGTCATAACATTCTCTCCCCTGCTACAGGTCGTCCCATAGTCGCACCTTCTCAAGATATGGTCTTAGGTTGTTATTATTTAACAGCAGAAAATCCTAATACCCAAAAAGGAGAGGGAAAATACTTCTCTTCTCTAGATGATGTTATTAAAGCCTATCATCAGAAGGTGGTAGAGCTTCATGCTCAAATTTGGGTACGCTACCCTGGTGAAGTGATGAACGACAAACCAGATAATGAGGTTTTAGAAACTAAAGTACTGCCTGATGGAACTGTTCACAAACTCTACTATAAAAATGAAAATAAAATAGAGGAAAACCTGATTAGAAGGGTGCGAGAAGATGCCAAGGGGAAATTACTAGTACAATATATCAAGACTACCCCAGGTAGAGTTATCTACAACAAAACTATTCAAGATACAATCGCCGTCTAGATAATTTTGTTTTTCACCTCAAAAGCCTAGCCATTAATTTGTGCTAGGCTTTTTAACATGTCCTGAATATATCCCAAATTTATGAAACAGTTTTTTTATTCCCTCTGGAGATTCATTCTTCCTCTTGTGATCTGGAGTCTTACTTTACCTCATCTGGCAGCCTTAGCAACTGGAGTTTATGACCTACCTACTTTGAAAGCAGGTTCTCCAACTTGGATAATAGATCAAGCTGAGGTGATTAGCCTGAGTAATGAAGGACAAATAAGTAATCAACTATCTAAGTTAGCCCAAACAACAGGCGATGAAGTGCGTCTTGTCTCTATTCGCCGTTTAGACTATGGCATGACTATAGATGGCTTAGCTGATGAATTATTCTCACACTGGTTTCCTACAGACCAAGAAAAAGCCAATCAAGTTTTACTAGTCCTAGATACCCTCAGCAATAAGACGGCTTTAAGAGTAGGAGAAAAAGTCAAAGATCGGCTGACTCCTGAACTGATTGAAAGTATTACTGATAAAACCATTGCTATCCCTTTACGCGAAGGAAGTAAGTATAATGAAGCCTTTTTAGATGCTAGTTATCGGATCTCACAAGTCGTCTCTGGACAAGATGATCCAGGTGAACCAACTAAACAAGAAATCAATATTGAGGGAACCTTTAAAACTGCTGAAGCAACCAATGATCGCAGTGCCACTGTTTGGGTCATTGTCCTTTTAGTTGTCGCTACAGCTATCCCTATGGCTACCTATTTTTGGTATGTAGGTCTAGGAAGGTAAGATTATCAGTAAGGGCGCTCTCTGTACCGCGCCCTCTTCAGAAGGTCAAACTACTGACAACCCAAACTAAAGAAACCTGTTCACACCCCTCACCGATAACTCATTAAAGCTAGATGTTATCGAACTAATGGAGAGGATAATAATTTATAAATTCCCCAAAAAAAGCAATAAGGAGTTAGAAGCTATCTTTGAACTAGCAGAATGGAAAGAGACACAATTTTATAAAGATGTTAAACAGGAAGGACTAGAAGAAGGTGAAGTTAAGGGTAAATTAGAAACTATTCCAGGGTTACTCAAATTAGGATTAACTGTAGAACAGATTGTTGATGTTCTCAAACTCGACAGAGTAATTATCCAACAAGCTATAGATAATCTTTCTGAATGAGGACGTAGGGGCGCAAGGCTTGGTCCCTATTGAGATAAATATATACCCCCAAGACCAAGGCACCCACAATTAGTGCCCCTACAAAGATACCGTATTATTAGAGTGGTGAACATGATCACCCCCTGATTGAACTTTGCTTATATATTAATTTCTCATAAGTTTTTATTAATTGGGGTTCAGTTTTTTCCTCTGGTTTTTGCATAATTAAGAGAGTGTCTCCTGTGCTCCCCCATAAACCCATTTTATATAGTATTCGCTTTAAGAATGAATTCTTGGGTACAGGTATACAATAAGCTAACTCTACTAGTTTATAACCCTTCCTTTCCAAAAACTTAGCAATATTACGATGTACCGTCAAATGGGTCAGGTCATAATCCGGCATAAAAGTGTTGTCGTTGAGTTCAAGGGGTTCAACATATTCAAATAAAACTTGATTTAAGCCTCGATTGAAAATTAGGTTTCGTATTAATCGTTCCCAAGTATAGAGCAGTAATTGCAGCTTAGGGACTTGCAAAGAAATAAGATACCAGTTATCCAGTTGGAATAATGGTTATATCCCATGAGGGCAAATCTATTGAAGGAAACCAAAATTGCCGACTATATTCTAAGTCTTCTGTTGATGGAATTACA
>Ga0209085_1000284_pt1 | contig 38123 bp, 61 predicted proteins | sample C_131016_EF_Meta_FD_187310 | JGI IMG/M metagenome (GOLD analysis project Ga0209085, IMG submission 187310) | Freshwater microbial communities from Lake Croche, Canada to study carbon cycling - C_131016_EF_MetaG (SPAdes) (version 2) | ecosystem: Environmental > Aquatic > Freshwater > Lake...
CAAATATACCCTTGGCTTGCTCCCATGATACAACAATACCCGCATCTCTTAATACTTTTGTATATTCTTTGCCAGATGATCCAGCTTTTCCAGTTGCACCCTGTATCAAAACAATCTGCTTTTTGGGAAGAAAAAAAAATATGTTGGCTAATTCGTTAGCAGAATAATAAGCACAATCAATACCAATTCCAATGGTAGGGCCAGAAGCACCTCCGGGCCATGTAAATTGGCTTAAATACTTGTTGTAGTAGTCTTCTCCTCCACCGACTTCATAGTCCATCAGTAGCTTCAAAGCGTTGCTAGAGGGCGTTTTCACGATTCGTAGCTATCTTCCTTTGCGTTGCTAGTCAACTTCTCAAAGATTTCCTCTTTTGCATGGGAAACATTACCAATAATTTGTTGAACTTGGCTTGTTCCAACTTTCCAATCATAAACCATCTTGCCAGTTACCAAGAATACAACGATTGCTCCAGTAACATATAGAGTATTTGTGGTGATTGTAACGAAACCAGCTAACGCAACTTCTGGTAGCGCATAAAGATGAGCAACAGCCCATCTCCACGATGCTTGGATAAGTGCAATGCCTATCAATGAAATAATAAGCCTTTGGGACACAATCTTGTCAATCATGGTCTAAATGTCCAAGCTGTCTTCAATCCGATATAAACAACTACACACAAAATGCCAGAAAGTGCAATCAACCGCCAAGTCCATAACTCTTTAAGGGCTTTGATTTGCTTCTCATGCCAATAATCGGCATCATTTTGAGCCTTGGCTAAATCCTTTGATTGCTTGTCAACTTGCGTTTGGTAAGTATTTACTGCGAAGATTACGTCCTTAATCGCCTCATTCCCTGCGGGGGTTGTGATATGCGGCTTGAGTTTCTCAATGCTCGTCTTTACTCCAACTACTGATGGTGCAGTATATTGCGTCTTTTCTTGTGTAGCGCACCCAACAAGCAGGACTAGCGCACAGACAGCAAGAATTTTTCTCATTTCCCCAAGGACTTTAGTTTTCTAATGCCAGAAACAATTGCAATAATTGCGGCAATAAAGGAAACAATGAGAGTCAGGTTTTGTAGCCAAATATGGGTTTGATTAAAAAAAGAAACAATCAAAGTAAGAAGAGAAACAATTGCGCTAGTTGACCCAACTTCTGAACTAGGAGCAGGATTATTGTTCATTTGAGGTTAAGCCTAGTTCCGTTACTGGATACTGATCAGCGTAGGAGTCGGATGCGCAAGAAATCACCCATGAAAGATATTTATCATTGGTTTCAAATGGAGCATTTTCCTCTGTTGTTGGGTTAGCGTTATAAGCCTCTCTTGCGGCAGAAATGCCTCGGATTTGCTCGTCGGTGAAATCAATCGTTAGGGTCATTTGCTTCAGATGTTTTTGGTGTTATTGTTTGAGCTAGAACTTCAATTGCTTGCTGGATGGCGATGAATCCTTGCCTTGAGATGGCGTTGATGTTTCTAGGCTCAAGAGCTTCGGAGATCAATTGCAAGGCTTGTTCTGGTTTCATTTGATTGTGCATAAATTAGACAAGTGTAATTATTGCAGAACGGGTTGTGTTGTCAGATCCACGATAACGAATGGTTAGCATTGTGTTGCTAGTCGCTTCGAATGCAAGATCGCCATTGGTCGCAAGCGTGACGGAGGAAGCTGGAATTAAAATCGGCTGGGTTATTTTGAGGAGATTGCCTGTTGCGCCAGTTCCGTTTCCAGTTGATGTTAGAGTGACAAGACCGCCAGTTGTGTTGGAAATCGACAACCAACGTCCGTTTGATGAATCTGTGTATGTGCCGTAAAGACGAGCATAGTTCTTCCCAACAACAAACTTACTTGATCCTGCAATTTGCAAATCCATTAGCAAGCTTGACGCATTACTCGCCGTATCGGTGATGTTTAACAAAATTGCTTTGGCAATCCCCGTGGTATTCCATGTTCCCTCCAGCGATAGTATTGGGGTCGTATTAGCTCCCGTAACGCTATAAAAATTAGGATAACCAATATAGGCAGGAACCTTATTATCTGTGAGAGTCAGCAATGTAAGGTTGCCAGAATCGTAGATTGTTTTCAACGCTCCACCCGCCGATTTACGGCAAACAAAATTACTGCCGTCCGTATCAAATCCAAAAAGTCCTGCATTGCTCTGCATCTGGGTTGCGCTTATCCCCTTGCATATAATAGTGGAATCAAGTTGAAGGGTAACGCCGGTATCGAAATTGGTTGTTATATAATTAGCAGTTAATTGATTGAAACTTGGGCTATCGGTCGTATTTAGCGATTGGTCAAAGGTCTGAATTGTGGGCTTGTTCAATATCTGCGTAACTCCGCTAGTTGCGTTCCAGTCGCTGTTGACTTGTTGTCTAATGATTGCCATAGTATTAGGCTCCGATTGTTACTTGTGCTGTGCTTCCTGCGGCGGCAAAGATTCCACGATGCTCAAGCCCAACCTCATTTGGGTTAGCAATGTAGGTATCACCAGCGTTAAGCAGATAAGTGAAGTTGCTAGTAGTAACAGCGGTGCTTCCCTGTCCAATGTAGAGAATAGCAGGGCCAACATTGTAAATTGCAAACTCTGGACGAGTTGTGCTTGCCGCAACAATCTGCGTGTCAGAGGATTCCGTAAATGCGCTACGAGTCGCCGTAGCCGCCTTTGCAAGCGTCACTCCACCAATCACATTGGTTCCAGCAGGAAGCGGATTGTCCAGCATAACATTGCTGACATTCGTACTTAAATTGTAAGTAATTCCAACAGTACCAACAATCGTGTTAGACCTAAAACGAATGCTTTTAAAAGCAGAACAATCAATCTGCCCAATGGTTGCAGTTGCCGCATTGAAGCTAGAAGAAGTATTGCCACTCGTAAGGGCAGTATAAGTTGTGGCAGTATAATTTGTGCCATCAACGGATGCTTCAATAGTTACTGTGCCAGTTGCTACGGCATTAGATTGGAATCCAAGAGTACCAAAATTGGTAACAGTAACAACAAGAGGTACGCTAGTGGTTACGGAACCGCTACCAGAAGTATCTGGATTTACGCTTCCAATAAAATTCGTACCAGCGTTTAGTCCTACGTTGCCAATGCTGTTTGAACCAGAAGGAAGAGGGCCAATAAGTGGGCCTACTATAGTTACTCCAGTAGCGATAGCATTATAAATCTGCCACCTTTGTTCACTATCGGTGGTATCAACAAATGTTTGAAAATTAAGTGGAGTAACAGACATAAAAGTTGGGTAAAAGTGGCGTGGAGGGATAGAACCTCCACACCACCTTTGAGTTTAATTACTGAAGGAAACCGACAACGTACACATCACCCGTGATGGCACCAATGCGACCAGCGGTATCAGCCGTGGAAGCCTCGGTAACAAGCGAGGGGTTGTAGTACGAGAAGGTAGTAGCCGTAGTCGAGATAACAGTCACAAGACCATTATAAGCGGCATTACCAACAGACTGAACCTTAACGCTAACGCCAGCAACGAGCCAAGCAGGAACACTCGCCACAGTAAGGGTCGAGATGTTGTTTGCCGTAGCACGATTGGTGGTAGCAAGCGCAGGAACAGCGGCAGTCGTGACGTTCACACGAACGCTTTGAGTTGCGGCGGCTCCATTGCTAGGCTTGCTAGTGGAGACTGGAACTTGTCCAAGAACATAGCCATTGGTAGCAGGGGTGAAAACTGTTTGTGACAGATTTCCCGTTGCGTTAGGGCTAGTCGAAACAGGCGTTGCAGGAAGAGTGGCGGTGGAGATATTTTCTCCAGTAGTGCCATTGTCAATTGCAACAACTGCTTGGGTTCCATTGGTTCCAAGAGCATTTTTATAAACGACAAACGAAGCAGTCGGGATAAACGTCTGCTCGTCGTAATCAAGTTGACCAAGGGTGTAAGTACCAGTTTTAGTAAAGTCAACGGACAGAGGGCCGAAGCGAACCAAAGTTAGGTTATTAGGAGTAGGGTTAGGTACGGACATAATATTTTTTTTAGATTTTAGTAGTAGCCGGGGGTGTTGTAAACCACATTGTTAAGGGTGTAGCTCACAAGAACAGTTCCAGCAGTAGTTGCAACCGTAATTGCATTGGACAACGGGCCGCTTCCATTGATGCTAAACACACCAGTATAAGCCACACCATTGACAGTAGCATTGCTTCCAGCAGGAGCCGTAATCGACCAAGTGATTGCACTTGTGGGGATTGAAAAGCTAGTGCCATTAGCAACCGATTGAAAATACGGAGTCAGGGGTTGCCCCTGCCCCACATAAAGTAGGGCAGGAGCGTTCAAGACATCCGACGGAGCATAATTAGATGGGTTCATCGGATTATTGTTTTATCGGTTAGATAGGCTGGCTAACAACGCTGGAACAGACGTAGCAATCAGGGGTGTATTGCGGCGTATAGTTCGTGGACAGGGTGCAAGGCGCAGGGATAATCAGACGGCTGGTATTGAGCCTGTGAAGGATCGAATGCATCAGGGTCGGATCTTGGAACTGCATACCCATACGGAACTGGTTCCAGAAGAAGCCTTGGTCACGCTTGATATTGCATTCCCAATCGGGGTTCTTCCATTGCCAATCACCAGCATAGTTCTGCGTCATGCCTTGGGCTTCACCAATTCCGCTTTGGGAGGGGCTGATCCACTTGATCATAGCCTTGTTAACCCAAGGGTTAGTGATACCAAAGTCGGCATTGTTGTATTCGGGGTTCTGCACATACTTGCAACCAAGCTCGGTGGTAACAGGCACATAAGGAAGAACACGAACCAGACGAGGCCAAGTGTCAGGATTGTTGGCGTTGAAGGCTGAAAGGGCCGCATTATAAGCCCAATCAACTTTCAGACGGACACCATTGATGTCGTTGCAGAAAGCGTAGTTTCCGATAACACGATCAATACCAAGGGAGTATTGAAGTTGCTTGTCATCGAAATCGCTAACGCTCTCCCACCATCCACCGGATTGCTTGGCATACTGCCAGAGTTGACGGAGAACACGGCTATCGGGAACGATAACCTCAAGCAGAGGGCGACCAGCGGCTTCGCTTACGTCGAGACGATAGGCATCATCTTCACGCTGAAGGTTGATGAGGATGTCATCAAGCGTATCAAGCGAGAGAAGACCAATGTTTCCAAGCTGGGAAGCGGGGAGTTTAACATAGACATAGCCCATGTTGAAGCTACCCTCGTTCGTTCCCTCAAAGGGCTGAACAATGAACATCTGATCGTCTTGAGCAACGCAAGAGACAAGGCTCTGACCATCGCTGATGGGACACCACTTGTGACCAGCACCTCCGATCCATTGTGAGCGAGAAAACTCCTCATGGACGTTCTTGGTGATGTTGACATTGGTAGCCATGATATGATCCATCTCTTCCTGTGGGAACAGACGATACATGAAATCGGTAAGCTGATACCAATCGGTACGCATTGCCTTGGTGAAAAGGCTGAACGAGTAGCTTTCCGTACCGGGGTGGGCGATTGTCTCAAACTGAATATCATCAGCATTTTGGACGCAACGACCACTCTGGACTTCCTGCCAAGGTTGATCGGGGTTGTACCATCCACGACCAAAGCGGAATGCCTTTTGGGTCGGGAGGGTGTTCAGAGGCCAAGTCTCGGTTTCAAGACGACCATAGTAGATGGAGTTAATCGCCATCTTCTTGATGAAGAAGGGATTGTAGTATGTCCTAGCCTCACGAAAGAGCGTATCAACGTCTTGGCATGAGGAGAACGTAATGCCATTCTGTGCCATATAATTAAGTGTTTTGGGTTTTGTTTATGTCCCAAAAAGGATCGCTCCCTTTTAGAACACGATTATGTGTTTAGGGTTTGCGATCTGGCAACCATCGCTGATGGTTTTGATCACCCCACTATTCTTAAGTTTGACGATCCGCTTATTATTTAATGTGGGTCGCTATCCCACTCATCGCTTCCACCAAGAACAGTCGGCTAATCAAAACCAACTAATCCAGAGTTATACTGTCAACGGACTATTAATGTGTTTTTAATAATCCGTCAACAGAAAAGTTTATTTATTTTGAAACTTCCGAAACAAAGCCGCAGGAGTTCTTTCCTCAACTTCATTTGCTTTGCCAGCAGAAGAAGAGCCAATAGTTCCATCTCCTGTAGAAGAACCACGCATTTTGCGAATGGTTTCATTTAATTCAGAAACTTGTTTCTCAAGCGCAAAGGTATAAGCCTTTTGTTTTTTAAACTTTGCTCCCTGTTGAAGAACACGGGTAATTTGTTCTGGAGCATAATTGCTATTCTCCCGCAATGCCGCTTCAGCAATCATCTCATCTTCTGATGTATCATCATCAATTTGTTGTGATGCAATAATTTTGGCAATTTCTTCTGGATACTTAATTGCCTCATCAAGCATTTGTTTGGCTTGTGAATAAGCATCCTGCCAACGCTTTCCTACTTGCGACCTTGTAGCATGGGCCTTGCGAGTATTTTCCTCATCAATCCTAGCCTTGGTATTTTGCCAATCATTGAGTGCAGAGTTTCTTGCCTCAATTTTTGCCATGACATCATAAGCCGTATTTTGGAACTTGGCTTGCTCCATTGGAGAAAGATTTTCGTAAATTGCATTTAGGGTTGTTTTGGAAATCTCACGCTGTCTTGATTTTTCCGCTGGGTCTTCACTACGAAGGGAAACCTCATAAGCGGCAATAGCTTTTTCAAATTCAGTAACGGAGAACTGATCCTCACCAACAATCATTTTAACTTGATTGTATCCATTAAGAATTGGAGCATCATAATCCCTTTTAAAGTTTGGATCAGCAGGAAGATTTAGCAAAGCATTGGCTTGACGAAGATTTTCAAGATCCGACATGAGCGCGGTTTCCCTTTCTTGCCTTTCTTTTACTGCCTCTTCAAGCTCCTTGCGTAGCTTCTCCATTTCCTTCTTTGTTCCTCCATCGTCAATTTTGGAACGAAGATCCTCAATTTCCTTTTCGTATTCTGGAATCTTTTCTACACGGGCCTTTAGTTCAGCCGCTTCTTTTGAAAGTTGTTCATTGGTTTGCTTGAGAGATTTAATATAACCACCTTTTTTCTCGTCCTCTACAGAAGAGGCTTTGATTTCTTGTTCTGGTCTATTCTCTTCAGCCTCACGCTTGGTTTGCTTTTCTTCATCAATCTTTTCCTGATATTGTGAAGAATCTTGATTTAGTTTTTCAGCAAACTTCTTAAAAAGGTCTGAAGGGTTTCCCTTTGGTGCATCCTTAATGTCACCTTTAAAAAAGCTATCTGCCTGTTTAATTGCGGCATCTCTTGCGGCTTTGTCAGCTACCGAAGCTGAAGTAAGATCGTTAGTTTGCGTGGTTTCTACAACGGCGGTTTCAGACATATTTGTGTGGTTATTTGTGGTTACTTGCGAAGAGCAATCTCTTCATTGGTCAAAGAATCATCAAGATCAGGATCAAGGTCAAGATCATGCGTGGTTATCTTCTCAATAATTTTTCTAGGATTTTCAGAAGCATGGAATGAATTATCTTCTGCTTCCAATGCATAATCCTGCAACATTTTGAATACTGCCACAACTGTAGAGTGATCGTTTTTTACAAGATCCTCGTAAATTGCTGTTTTAAGTTCGCTATATCTACGATCATTGATAATTGCGGCGGCTAGGTTAAGCGTGTTTTTGTCTGCCATATTATAGTTCGGGTTGCGGGTTGCTTGGTTCTGACATTCCTACTGGACTTTGCATTTCTTGGTTATTTTTGTTTTGCAAAATCTGTGCATCTTGTGCGGCTTTTGCCCTGCGAATTTGAATCTCATTGGCGGCTTTTGCCCTCTTTGTAGCAAGATCAGTAGATGCTCTTTCCATTGATGTTGCCTCACGGAGATGGGCTTTATTTGCCAATGCCGCCAGTTTAATATCTTCTTTTTTCTTTAAGCTGTCAGTTTGGATAGCTTCTTTAGCAACCATAGCTTGTAGCTTGATTGTATGAGGGTCTTGCATTCCTTGATTACCCTGTTGTTGTTTGGCTTGAGCCATTTGTGCAACTTGGCTACCAAGTTCATCCACGCCACGCTGAAGCATTTGCATTTGTTGTGCATATTGCTTTGCCATTTCTTTTTTGGTTGGATCTCTTTCGATAAATCCAAGGTGTGCAATAAGATGCGGCCCTTTGAACCTCATAAGTGTAGCATAAATATCACGAAGCAATTCAAATGCCTCATCATCAACGGATGATTGCGCCTGTTGGCTATTCATTGCATTTTGTGCAACTGGCGAGGCTTGCATTGCCTGTTGAGCTTCCTGCAACGAAACCATTGCATCTTGAATGTGACCATTAAAGTGTTCAATATGGTTTTGATCGGGATACACACGGAAGTTTGCAGGGTTTCCTTTTGGATCAGTCATTCCAATGTTCTCCATAGAAATAATTCCTTGTTCATCGGGAATCTTAACTTGGCTTTGCTGGACGTAACGATTCACGTTTTGGCGACCATTGAGTGCGGCAATAGCATCAGCAATTGCATTTGCTTGACCTTCATTTGCTGGAGTCATTCCAGTAAGTGAAACTGTTTGTTGAGCCGCCATGAGCTTATAAGATGGGCTTCCAGAGCCAGCAAGCATATTGCTTTCTAGGTTTTCAATATTCTCCCACTTCCACGCTTCTTTCGGAACTCCATTTTGATTCATGAACTCTACAAATTGTTCTTTCATCTTATAACCATTACCACCTTTTGTGGTATTGCTCATTCTCTTATAGAGCATTCTCAACCAACGTGTCTGGTTATCATTAAACCTACGGATTTGGGTTCCTTGGAGTTTTGCAGATTCAGCGGCATCAAGTTCTGCTTCACCCTTTGTCCTTTGTTTCCCACCCTTATTCGCCATGCCGATATTGTAAGCACCAATGCCACGATAAAGATCAGCTTGATAAAACTGAATACCAGCAAGAATTTCTTGGAATGGAATACTAATAGATACTTGCATGGGTTCAACGTCTTGAGGCAAAATCATCCAAGGTTGCCATTCCATCTGTTTAAGTTTTTTGGTTGCTTCAGCAGTACCACCCTTAAACATCAGGCGAGTATTCCAATCTACCGCATCCATAAAGCGGTTCATGTGGATGTCATACGCGCGGCATTGGATAAAGATAGATTCAGCTAGTCCTTGAATCTCATGCCAGATTCCGCTACCAGCAGAATCGGTCATGGGAGCAATGATGTCATTCCATCCATCTCCATCTTTTTCTACCCAATCTTTGCGATAGTATAGGAATCCTGTTTGATCCCTGTATTCTTCTTCAGTCAGATCCTTGCGACCATTTTCTTTATATCCAAGCACAAGACCTCCATAATTTTGCAGGAGAAGCATTTTGGAAATGGAGCCGTTAAACTCCATGATATACAACTCATAAAGTTCAATGCGAAGAGTATAAAGACGTGATAGGTTTAGGTTGCCGCTAGATACATCACGCAACCACTCCGTATTGGTGTAAGTATTGCGATAGTTTGTGGTGAACATCCGAAGGGAATCAACACAAGCCCAAAAGTTCCAACCCATATCCGTAGCATATTTTTGTGCCTTATCAGGATCTTCCTCCCCACCAGTAATCTTGAGCCAGAACTCAAGGGGGGTGTAGCTACGTTTAATGCAAATCTCGCCCAAGTTCGTGAGATCAGCATACGTTTTATCTGGAATTAGCACATTGGAGTTATGAAAACTTTTTGTGGGCCAACCATCCCTATCTTCTGCAATCTCAAAGCCTTTTCCAAACAGGGTCATTTCCTCCACATCAAGTTCTACATTGTAATTGTAGCTATTCCATGAACGAAGCATCCTATCAAAGCCAACACTAATAATGTCGCTCCATTGTTTCTTTTCCGTGGGGTTGCCAATTTTTGTAGTAATATTTGCGGCAGTATTGCGCTCCATAACCATGTCAACAAACGATGACTTTTGGTTATCAACAATAAATTTCATTTGTCGGAATGGAACATTGCTCATTCCCGAAAGCTGACGAGACGCTACTTGGCTATAATCAGTAGGGGGAAACCCTTTGTAGCATTTGTAAATGCGACCCCACTTGCGTTCACGACCAGCATTATCTAGTCGCAAGTTCCAGCAAATTGTAAATGCATCATTGGCGGTTTGGACACGGCTTGTTGGTGCAACACCATTGGAGTTAATGGTATTAAATCCCCAAGAGGAAACACCTTCACGATTTACAATTTTTTTGGTTTTAGCCATTTTATCCGAGTGCTTGGTTCATTGCTTGTCTGCGCTTTTGACAGGAGGTACATCCTTTTGCCGCTTGCTCAAGGTTTGATTTAACCCCAAGACTTGCGGCTACACGATCTCCCAAATTTGCAAATGTATGAATTACATTGGCTACTTTGTCTCCAGCTTCTTGCCAACAATATTGACTTCCAATCCTATTACAGATTTGTTGTTCAATCAAGTAATCTAAATTATCAGGAACAGAAACATTGTTTACCATCATGTCACTTGAAACCTTTTGTAAAAAAGATCGACCAAAAGGAAGATCCATTCCGTTGACACGATAAGTATTACCTTGATCGTCGTTATATTGATACCAGAGTCCTCCGGGGATTGATCCGTTTTTATCTTTGAGTCTCATGCAGTTCAAATGCTTGTATTAATTTATAAAATAAGTCAATAGTAATTGTGCATGAATTATAAAAACCTTTGTTTGGATGTTCCACAGGATACAGATTACGGAATACCATTCTTCAAAAACCAACATCAATTTGTTCGGGAATTAATTGCATATAGATTAACCCGTGGAGAGTTTGGAAGGCGTGAGCGAATCAAAATGGGAATTAAGTTGGATGAATGCGGATTGCTTAACCCTGCACAACACATGGTTAATTGCTTCCAGTTGATTTATGGCAATGATGTTTTGCTCCACTCTCAAGGGATCGCAAACAATTATGCTTTGGACATTATAGATTTGTTCTGCAATGAAAACGATTGGGGCATTGCTGGTTGTGCATCTAGCGGTAAAACATTTTCTGTTGCGGCTTGCATCATTATTGATTGGCTTTGCGCCCCTGATTTTACTTCAACCTATGTGGCATCTACATCTTTGGACGCTTCCGAAGACCGATTGTGGGGTAAGGTTTGTACTCTTTACCGCATTGCTATGCGTAACCTACAGGCTAAATACGGAAAAGATGCCTCTATTGGCAACCTTGTGGAGTATCGTAGGATGATTGTTTTTGAGTCTATTGACACAAAAGATTCAGAAAGAGACTACACAAATGCTATCAAAGCCTTGGCTTTCCCTAAAGGAGGTGAGGGAAAACGCTCTGTTGAGAACACAAGAGGGCGCAAAAATGCTCGTATGCGCTTGTTTTTGGATGAATTGGCAGAAATGGATTTATATGCCCTAGATACCCGTGTAAACCTTGGGGCAAATCCAGATTTTATCTTTGGAGGCATGGCAAATCCTTCTTCAACAGCAAATAACCCCCATACTGAACTTTGCCAACCAGATCACCCCTTGGAATGGGAGTCCGTAAATCGCTATACACACAAGTGGACAACGAGAACGGGCGTTGCGCTTCACCTTTCTGGTGAAGACAGCCCTAATTTCCAAGTTCCTGATGCAGAAATCCCGCCATTTGATCGGTTTTTGACCATTCAAGGTGAAGCGGCTACCCTAAAACGATGCTATGGCAACAAAAATGCTCTAGAGTATTGGCGAAATGTCTATGGATGGTGGCCCGATTCATCTGTAGAACTGACAATCTTCTCAAAACAGTTCATCCAAGGATGCGACATCAATTGGGAGCCAGTTTGGAGTGGTAAAACAAAGGTTGTTTGCGGTTTTGACCCTGCATTTACCGCAGGAGGAGACAGATGTGCGGCTACATTTTGCCGCTTTGGGCCAAACGATACTGGCAGAAACCTTGGATATTACCTTGGAACTAGAGAATACAATAGTTCAGTAGGAGAGGTGTTTGAAGAAAGTATTGCAATACAAGTAGTTAGAGATTGTCTTGAGTATGGAGTCCATCCAAGGGACTTTGGATTGGATATATCTGGTGACGGCGGCAAAATGATGAGGGCAATCATCATTGAATGGAGTAAATATAATCCAGAAGCCATGTTTGTGTTCCCTATTTCATCTATGGGGATGCCTACAGAGCGCAAAATCAGCAACCTAGATCAGCGAACTTGCAAGGAAGCGTATGATCGCTTGGTTACGGAGTATTGGTTTGCTGTTCATACTGCCATGTCAACTCGCTCTTTGGTTGGCATAGACGTTGAAAGGCATTCCCAAGTAGTCAATGAACTTTGTTCTAGGCTTTACTCACACAAGGGCAGAAAGGTTTCTGTTGAGAAAAAACTCGACATGAAACAGCGGTTGAAGAAATCACCCGATTTGGCTGATTCTTTTACCTATGCTGTTCAAATGCTCCGAAGAGCAGGACTTGAATTCAATTTTGAAGAAGAGGCTGAATCCTTGGACATTTTGGAGATTCGGGATTTTGAAAATCGTTTGATCCATTCAAAGGGAGATACGGAAGAAGCGGCAATGGAAGAAGATTGGGGATATGGGGGTTCCACTCCTGATCCAGATGGTTTTTAAAAAAAGTAGTTGACGGAAATATCATTTTTGATAAATTGGAAAAACTGAATGGTGAAGCATTCAAGAAAGACTTTCCTCAAACAAACGAAAGCCCCGCTGTAGTGCTTCACCACTCGGCGGGGCTTGCCCGTTATAGCAAGTGAGGATGGGTGTGAATGCGTACCACATGATCCAAGAACTCGGCTTTGGAGAACCAAAACTCCATACCCGTAAGAAACGAGGAGAAACACCCTGCTTGCAGATTATCGGTGAGCAGTAGTTTCTTTTCTTTTCTGACAGGCTTTCTCACTTGAGGGTGGGGGGATAAGGGGGGAATTTGCTTTACTCTTTTCTGTTTCTTTAGCCTTATAGTTCCGTGACCAAAATGATAAAACAGATTATAGGCTGGATTGCATTCGTAAACGGATACTGCCCATCATGTTTATCTGATTTAAACACTTGCCATACCCATTCGTGCCATGTATGCAACTTGGCAAGTTGTATTCGTCCCAAACAAATTTGGAAACGATTCATCAATACAAAAAAATAAATTATGAATACAAAAAAAAGCGGAATCCATATTAAGGAAAGTCACAAAGGTCGCTTTACGGCGATCAAGAAAAAAACAGGAAAAACAACATCCGAGTTAAAACACTCCAAGTCTCCCGCTGTGCGAAAGATGGCAACCTTTGCCGCCAATGCCGCCAAGTGGAAACACACGGGCCGTAAGAGCAAGTAATGAAATCAGCAACCATCGCATCCTCAAAACCAAATGCAATTCTCCGATCTGCTAGAGTTGGTTATGGGTCAATTCAAAAACCCAAAGGTAAAAAACCTAAAAAAAAATAAGATGACTCCAGAACAGGATGCTCTTGATATTTGGTCAGAAGCAACTGTAGCTGGATTGGATAAGTATTTTAAAGGAAGCGCAGAACACAAAACCCAGTTCTGGACAGCAGGGGCAGGATGGTATGCTAGGAATCTAAAGGATGAGCAATTGGATCTCATCAGTTACCTTCACCATCTAACGGAAAGGATTAAGCTGATTCAGATGCTTGCAAAAATGATGGAGGATGAAGAAATATCCTTGCGTGATGCATCAAAGTTACTAAAGAATCTAGTTTCTGATAAGCCTCCGCAGGATATAAAAAAACAGTCAAATGATTAAATCAAAACCCCCTGTTGGTGCGGTTGTGGTATCCGATCTCCATTGTGGATCATCTGTTGGTCTTTGGCCCGATGATCATATCACAAGCACAGGCAATAAAGTTAGCCTTGGAAACAATCTTCACCAACAATGGCTATGGCAATGCTGGCAGGACAAAAACAAAAAGATCAAAGGTCACTTTAAAAACGATCCATTTGCACTTTTTATTAATGGCGATTGCATTGAGGGAAGGCATCACGGAACGACGGAAATTGTAGCGGCATTAAACTTTGATCATGCACTTGCGGCTGTTGAATGCCTCAAACCATTGGCTAAAATGGCATCAGTTGTTTACATGACGGCAGGAACAGAATGCCATGTTGGAGATTGGGAAAAGATGATTGCCAAAGAGATTGGGGCAATCTGGCTAGGAGACAAAGGACTCGTTGAAATTAACGGAACCTTGATTGATATTGCTCACCATATGCCGACCAGTTCTAGGGCATACCTTGAAGCAGGGGCAATGTCTATAACGATGGGCAATGCTCGGCAGAATTACTCCCGTGTTGGTCATAGGGTTCCAAAAGTATATTTACGAGGCCATAGACACACGGGCGGTATTTTTAATGATGGATCAGGTATTTTCATGGCAACTCCTGCTTGGCAATTGCTTACAAAATATGGGCACAAAGTAGTAGGAGATTCTATTTGTCGTCCCGGCATTGGCATCCTAGATTGGCGTGGATGTGAAAGCGGTGAACTTCCAGCAACCAAACTAATAACCTATGAGCCGTCAGAAACTAAACCCATCCGAAGCTGAACTTCTATCATCAGCCAATGAAACAATAAAATGGAAAGCGTTCTTTAAAGTAGAAGATGAAATTCCCGAAGGTTGGAGAAGCCGAGAGGAAATACAAAAATTTACAGGACTTGGCCCGTCACAACAAAGGCAGAGATTAAGAGAAAAAGTATTGGCTGGAAAATGCCAAGTAAAAGAATTTAAAGTTTTTAAAGATGGAAAAAAATTAACCATCCCTTATTACTTTATCAATGAATCCTAACGAATTCTATTTGGATATAGACTTTTGGAATGATCATTGCCTCATAGTTTGGCCCGTTAATAAAGAACAAGCAGAAAAATGGTATAGGGAAAAGTTCCCAAATCGTGAACCAGAAACCTTTAATGAACTAGAAGACGCTGATGCAATTTCCTATTGTGGTGATTCTAGGATTATTTTTCTAAAAGAATGGGAAATGAGTGTGGAAAAAATATCCAACCTTGCCCATGAATGCGTCCACATTGCCAACCACATCCTAGTTGATAAAGGCGTAAGGGAAAAGAAGGGTGCTGACGAAGCACTTGCGTATTTCGTCGGCTACTTAATTCGCCACCTTTTAGCGGCTGTTAAGCAAATTGAAGAAAACCCGACTGATGATGAGCGATCAATTGAAGGATAGCCTTGCCGTCTTCAGTAGCGATATGACCCGTACCTTGACATTTCCAACAAGGAACCCCTTGACCCTCATCATAAAAATCACGACCAGTACCACCGCACTCGTCGCAAGATTTCTCAAGCGGATTTAGTTTATTTAGTATGTCTTTCATACAATCCCCCTTCTATGGAATTTTTTATTTTTGTCAATAGTTTTTTTAGTTTGTAAATGAAAACACAAGAAGATTTACTTTTTGAAGCAAAGAGGTTGGCTAATCTTGGTCAAGAATACGGAAGTATTGTTGGTCATCTTGAGCCAGAGAATAGATTGCGACTCAAAGCATACGTTTTGAATATGGATGAAAATATTGCTGTAAAAACAATTTATGGGGCGGTAACATGGAAGGAACGAGTAAATGTTCCCAAAGGTAGAGGAAGACCACGCAAATAATTTAATACCCTTTGGTGTAATGGTAGCACAGGGGACTTTGACTCCCCTAGTCATGGTTCAAGCCCATGAGGGGTAGCCACTTTATTCCAGCATAGCTCAATGGTAGAGCGTTCGCCTGTTAAGCGAATGGTTGTAGGTTCAAATCCTACTGCTGGAGCTTTTTTTATTGCCAGTCATCTAGGAATATTGGATAACTCAATTGCAGTCCAATGTCCCAAGGCTGGCGAGCGAGACTCCAAATCTTGCTGGCTCCGTTCGATTCGGAGGGGCTGTGCCAATTTTTTCGGGGGGATCTTTGGTGAACCCCTGCGGAACTACCAAGGAATCCTTGGTAGCTCCAGCATAAATCGGGGGAGGCAATGAGGGGCAAAGTCGGGTGGAATCACCATGATGGTGCGATCCAGACGGAGTAGCGACCTGATCCTCCCCCGACCTTTTTTTAAACCTATCGAATTCGACAGGTTTAGCATCATTGCACACTATACTTATCGTGTGTATCGTGCAGAAATTTTGCAAGAACGGCTAGAGTCACGGCTAGAGTTACTCGGTCGGGACTGGGTCGGTATCTGTCCTTTTAAAAGGGACACATTTAAGAGAACCTATCCGTTTAAGGAGGCAACCGCCAATATTAAACAAATCTGTTAAATAGCACCATCGCCCTTCTTAATCCCAAACGTAGCATTCTGCCACATTCTTACTTGGCTAGAATCAAAGTGCTTTATAGACCCATCCTTGCTCAAGCAAACAGTCCATACGTCATTCTCAAACATCCCACCACTCTCTACATAAATAGCATACCCATCACCCATTGGGGTTACCACAGGCATTGGGTTACGGAATTCATGTATCATAAAAAAAGACTAGCAGACATCCTTATCAGGGATGCAGGGGTCACGCACCTACTGCTAGTCATTCGTGATTTTTGACCCCTATTGTTGCGCTTCTATAATAGGCGTTAGGGGCACTATTAAGAAAACCTTACTTTAGGAAGGTCAGCTTGTAAAGCGTGGAATCAATCAACTCGGCAATACCATCCACCAAATTCTGAATCTCACTATCATCTCCCAACACATACCTCTCCTCATCCAACATCACCTTCAAGAAATTTAAATAAACAAGCGCATCAGTATGCTCGCTCAACTCAACCATCTGATCAGGATACTTCACCAACTCCCCATTCCTTCCCTGCCACGCTTCCACAACACTATCCACCAAGTCAGGCATCCCCTCATAAAACTTCTGCAACGCTTTATGCTCCGCATAGTTCCTACTCCTCAAATGCAACACATGACCAATCGTAGCCGCATTCAACAAAGTAATTAATAGTTCGCCTTCATTCATGCCAGCAAACTATCCCAAAACAAATTATCCTGTAAAGCACTTTATTCAACATTCTTTCTACAAGAATCTAAAATAAGAGGAACTTCCCTAATACTGATTTTTTTTGGCTGGGGTATATAGACTACATTACAACGTCAGGCTGGCATGGGTGGGGAGGGGGGCGAGGCGGTAAGAGATTCCTTGGAAAAAGGATTGTTAGATGCCTTCTAAACAGGGGATGATCTCGGCATCAATAACTGGTTTGTCAGTTACAGAATCGGCATTGTTATTAACCGACTTACCAAAGGCTACAACGAACATAAAGGGATTGTTAGCTTGAGGCTCCCTATCAGCATAAAAGTCACCAGCAATTTTACTATCTAACTCCAAAGCTCTTAACTTATCTACAACCTTTACTTTCCTGCTAACTCCATGCTCGTTAGCAGTCTCACTAACTTCTTGAACTAAATCAGCATCAGGATTACTAACATCGCACCTAACTGCCCTAGCTAAAAAAGCCCTTTTCTCTTCTAATGACAATGCCATTTTACTAAACTCTTTAGCCTTTAGCTTCTCAAAATAGTTTCTAACTCTGTCAGTTTTCAGCATTCTACATCCTAGACTTCCGTAGTCTTCTGACCTTCCAGAAGTCACGTTATATCCTGCCCTTCTAACAGATTCGGAAATGCTCATTCCCTTGATGACGTGGTTTTCAAGAAATCTCTTTTGTTTAGTGGTTAATGGTCTAGTCATATTGAACTAGGTCTTTTACACTAGATTAGTTACCTGTCAAGTCTCTCCTGTACCATTTATGAGAGGGGCTTTTTCTAGGCATCAGGTGACGATTTAGAAAGTGGCTACAAGGGGCTTGTTCGGGGCTATCCTTTGGGCTTCTATTTTAGTGTCCTACATTGAAATCCGTCAAGCATAATCGTCGTGTTGATGGCATAAAAGTTTTTGAAAGAATGTTGATGGGTGTAGTGTTTAAGCGGTTGCAGGGCTAGAGGCTGATAGAATGGGCTTCTAGGGGTCGTTTTTGGGCTTTCTGGTGAGCGTGTCAAAAAAAAGTTTTAGGGGCTTGGAGCTAGTGTTTAAGCGGGTCTAGGGGCTATTCTTGAAAGATTCTAAAAAAAACTTATAGACAATGATTTGGGTTGTGATAGATTGGTTTCATCGACGGCGAACTGGTGACGATCTCACCCAATGGTTTTCCCGATAGGCTGGACGATGATTCAGCCTTTGTTCTTTGACATTCTAACTTGTTGGTGTAACTGGTTGTCGCCCGAACTGGCTGAAACTTGCTACCATCGCCAATTTCCTGTCAGCTATCCTGACCAGTGGGAAATAGATGGAAAGTACGCATGGAAGCCCCTACTAGGCTCGATTGGTTAGTAAATCCTAGCAAGACGGAGAAAACTCATAAAAGCTGTTTTGATAAATTGCCCCTGATTTAGTTTCGATTAAATCGGGGGCAATAATCAACACATAATGTGATGATGGTAGCCTTACCATTTAAGGTAATTCAAACATAAGGAGATAATATGAGCAAAGAAAAAGTTGACGTATATCAAATCGTAACTGACAGGATCATCGGGATGTTAGAAGATGGTGTTGTACCTTGGAATAAACCTTGGGCAACAGGATCAGACGCACCGATGAATCTAGTCAGTAAGAAAGCCTATCGAGGCGTGAATGTCTGGCTACTCTCCTGTGCTGGCTTTTCCTCACCCTATTGGGTCAGCTATAAGCAAGCCACAGAGTTAGGGGGTCAGGTCAGGAAAGGAGAGAAGTCAACTCCTGTGGTATATTGGAAAATGTTTGAGACGATAGACAAGGATACCAAAGAGAAAAAGGTTATCCCGATGCTACGTTATTATAACGTCTTTAATGTTAGTCAATGCGATGGGCTGAATATACCTGTTACAGATGAACCACAGATTACTTTCAACCCTATTGAAGAGGCTGAAAAGATTGTGGCAAATATGCAGAAAAAGCCTGTTATAACTCACAGCGAACAATCTGCATATTATCGTCGTGATTCTGACATTGTTAATATGCCACAGAAGGAAACCTTCAAAGGGGAGGCTGAATATTATTCTACCCTATTCCATGAATTGACCCATGCCACAGGGCACGAATCAAGGCTTGGAAGGTTTCAGAATGTGGTCAGCAAGTTTGGGGATACCAACTATGCAAAAGAGGAGCTAGTTGCAGAGATGGGCGCAAGTTATCTCTGTGGAGTTGCTGGAATTGTGGATCGTACAATCGACAATTCTGCGGCTTATATTGCCTCTTGGCTGAAGAGGCTGAAGGATGACAAAAAGCTAGTCGTTAGTGCGGCTGGAAAAGCCCATGCCGCTTGCGATTATATATTGGGAGTTAGTGCCTAGATAAATTGCCCTCTCTGAAAGGGGAGGGCAATAATCTGTGCATAACGTACAGAAACAAACAGCAAACAAAGGAGTAAAAATGAGTGCAAAAATGAAGTTTAAGGATCTATTGATTGGTGACACATTCGATTTTATGGATGAAGAAAATCCAACACACAATAATTTCTTTGCAAGGTGCGAAAAGATTAGCAAACGCAAATATGCTTGGGGTCGCATGGAGTTTGGAGGAAGACCTGAATCGCAAGTTGGTAACATCAATGTGATGTGTTTCCATGTAAAAGGGAGGAATCACTAACATGGACACAATCGACTATATTAGCCAAGCATTGCCTTATATGGCAATTGTTTGGGCAACATTAGTAGTTATAGCTATCTGTTTTTGGATAGCTGGCAAGTAGTCTCAACACCCTGATCCCCTGTGGGGGGTCAGTAGTTGGTACTAATACAGAACCAAGCCTGTCAGGGGCATCCTGACTATCAAAATAAGGAGTTAGTTATGAGCAGAAATGGAACGCAATATTATATTAGCACGAAAGAACTTATCAATCCTTGGAAAGATAAGAGGTGTAAGTATAACATTGGTAAGTTTAATAAGTTTGAAGTAGGAATGAAGGTAGTTAAATACACTTATTCCTATGATACTTCAGATAAGGAGTGGCACGAGTATTATATCATGGGAACCTGTGATTCTATTCCTCAATCTATCTACAATAAAAATTCAGATTTAGTTGAGGGATTTAATCTAGAGTCTGCATTGGGTTTAGTGCCATATCAGTTGAGTGATTGGGAGCAGTTTGGAAAGGATTGCTCTTCTTCAACTGGAACGCATTCAGAAATCTTGCAGATACTTCTTAAAGAAGGCAAGGTTAGTTTGCAGGATATTACTGAAGCATATAACAAGATAGAAGATTAGTTAGGCAAACTCCTCCTTGGAAACAGGGGGGAGTAGCCTAGATAATTCAGTCTAGGGTAAACAGAAAGGAAACAGCATGAGAATAGAAGGAAACGGAATAGGTTGGGAAATCGTAGAAAATGACATCGTTTGGGATTTAGTTGGCTTTCTAACTACTTCCAGATGGGAGTTATACCGATACGATAATACTGACAGGGTGTTGCATCTGGTGTTTTGTAAAAAGAATAAATATGATGCGATAGCAAAGGCAATAAAAGTTGTGAAAGCATATTGCCATGACTCCGCTAAATAAACCTGTCAGGAGAAAGACCAGAATCACCCTTGGCTATGGTTTCGGATGTGATACAGGAAAGCCCCTGTGCGTCACTCTGGAATCATCAGCAGAGGGTGATATGCTCAAAATTAGACCACTTGGTACTCGTCGGGAGGAAGTGGTCAGGATTGAGGACATATACCATTGGGCAATCCGTTCGAGATGCCAGAGGAAGGTGTTAGAAAAGGCTAGGGCAAAGAAGGAACAGAAACGCATAAAAGCCGAAGCAAAGGCTTTTAAGGCTAGATTTAGAACAAGACTGAAAGATTCTTAAAGAAAAGTCTCGACACCCTGCATCAGTAGCGATACTGGTGCAGTAGCCGAGGCAATCCCGCCGAGGACAACACAACAACGAAAGGAACACAATGAATAAAGAACAAGCACGTAAAGAATGGCAGTATGGAACGCAGACACCTTGCGAACCTTGCAACAACTACGCACCCGACATTATCACCAGACTAACCGCCGCCGCAAGCATAATGAGGGAACACGCACAATACTCCGACGACGAGTTTTCGCACAACGGCGAAGGATTAGCCGCCGAAACTTGCGACGATGCCGCAGAATTGATTAAGCACCTAGCCGCCGTACTATCACGAGCAGAATCCGCACTCACTTGGTTTATAGAGGACAGGGGAGAAGCAGACGTTGACGCATTAACTGAAGTGAAAGTAGCACTTGAAAGGGTAAACCAATGAGCAAAACACGCCAACTTACCCTTCACCTTGTCTGTTTAATCCGAAACCCTCGTGCATGGCGATTCTATGCCCAAGGGATAGGCCGAGCATTGACCCATAACTGAAACGCATGAAATCAGGAACGCTAGTCAAAATCACCGAAGCATGGGAACCCGATGGATTAATTTACATCGTCACCGAATGGAATGGCGACCGAGGCTTTATATCACCCCTTAACTGGGACGCACCTATAAAGCCGACCGAGCTTGTCCACAAATCCATGATCCAACCACTAACTGAAACCACCGCCGCAAACCGATAACAATATGGTATTCTTAAACGACCAACACCTAAAAGACTATATGAAAGCGACCGAACAACGCACCGAAACCCTAGAGGAGAGGCTAAACAACCTCATCGCCACAACCGATGCTATTTCCGAAAAACTGGAGGAGATCATTGCATTTTTAGAAACCACAAAAAAATGAAAATAGAATACACTTGCCAGAACGAGGAGTGCCAGCACGACTTCAAAGTTGAATACCACGGAAAAGACGCATGGACAGAAGCAGAAATCAGCCCCGGAGAATGTCCCAAATGCAACACCGAGGTTGACTTTGAAGAGGTAGAAAATGAAGCAACGCCAAACTCTGATTATTATGACGAACCAGAGCGATAAACTGCACCACAAGCCCTGCATACCCTACGTTTGGATCTTCCTGCAAAGACTCGCAGACAGGGGAATAATCGGAAACCCTAGTTTCAGAAAAAATATAAAAAAATAAACTTGCACTACCTTTTAACTGATGCAAGGATGCTCCTTCAACTTTAACCATTGAACCATGACAACCACCGAACCCATCACCGAACCAACCGAAATTACCGAAGCTGTAACTGAAACCGCCGCCGCCACCGCAACTCCCAAGGAAACTCCCAACTGCTTCCTTGGTCTTTACTTTCCAAAGAATCTAAAGGCGAAGGTTGCCGAGGCATCCAAAGCCGAGCGCAGATCCATGAGTCAGTATGCCGTGATGGTTTTCGAGAAACACTTTGCCACCGCATGAGCGCACGATTCATTGCCGCAATCATTCTTTCCACCGCACTCGTCACCCTAGCCGTTATTTTCCGATGAAACCAAAGGGACTTTACGCAAACATCAACGCAAAGCAGGAGCGCATTGCTAAAGGATCAGGGGAGAAGATGCGAAAGGTAGGTAGCAAAGGCGCACCTACCGCCGCCGCTTTCCGTGACTCCAAGAAAACCGCAAAGAAGAAATAACTATGAGCGAAGCATGGACACGTAAAGAGGGAAAGAATCCAAAGGGAGGCTTAAATGCCAAAGGCCGAGCCTCCTACAATAAGGCACATGGAGGCAACCTAAAGCCCCCTGCTCCTAATCCCAAGACCAAGAAGGATGCAGGACGCAAGGCTTCCTTTTGCGCCAGAATGAAAGGAATGCGTTCAAAACTGACCAGTTCCAAAACCGCCAAAGATCCAAACTCTCGCATCAACAAGTCTCTCCGAGCTTGGAAATGCAAGTAACCAAAAACAACAACACAACACAATGACACTAGCAGAACTGAATAATCTCGCTCAAGAGATCGCCAATAAACTAGGACACATTTCGCAGGAGCTTCTCCTCGAAATCCATGCCCTTGTTCACGCAACCCCAACCGACAAGACCGATGCTTAAAGCAGTCATGGACGCAATCCGTAACAAGATGCAGACCACGCCAGCGAAGAACAAAACCCTGATTGATACACGCAAAATGTCCGCAGGGAAGAAGGCGAAGATTAAAGCCGAAACAACCAAGCCAGAAGTTAAGGGTCGCAAACCACGCTCCAAAAACAAAACCAAGTAACCCCAAAATAGGACTCCCTAGCCCCATGAATAAAGGCTAGGGAGTTTGGGATCAGCAACCACGCACGAACCACGAATGAATACAACCACGTTAGCACCCACAAGTCAACAACCGATGATACCAATGGGAGAGATTCAGCAAATGGCTTTAGCCGTTGCGAAATCGGGGCTTTTCGGAATTAAGACTCCCGAAGCCGCAATGAGTCTCATGCTTATTAGCATTGCAGAAGGTCGTCACCCAGCACTAGCCGCAAGGGATTACGACATCATCCAAGGCCGCCCTGCAAAGAAATCCGAGGCAATGCTCCGAGATTTCCTGCAATCAGGAGGGTCAGTAGAATGGCACAACTTAACTGATGACATTGCCGATGCTACCTTTTCGCACCCACAGGGGGGCAAGGTTCGCATCACTTGGGACATGGAACGAGCGAAGACAGCAGGACTTGCAGGAAGGGATATGTTCCGCAAGTTCCCTCGCCAGATGCTACGGAGCAGGGTAGTCAGCGAAGGCATCAGAACCACTTGCCCGATGGCGACAAGCGGAATGTATGTTCCCGAAGAAGTTGCCGAGTTTAATGCACCCAAGGATATCCGCATTGAAAAGCCTGTAATCAAGCAGGACGAGGAGCTAGAGACAATCGTTGCCGAAATTGTTGAGCCAGAAGCACCCAAGGAGCTTCCCAATAGCCCAATTACCATGCTTCAAAGCATGATTTGGACTGACGAGATCCCTGATGCCCATGTTATCCACTTCCTAGTGGCGAAGAAGGTTAAGGGCATTACAAAGGATAGCAAACTCGCTGACAAGGATGGCAATCCCCTAATACCCGATGCCATCATTAACCGACTCATTGAGAAATGGGACGATGTAAAAGCCTTCAAGCCAATCCTGTAATATGAGTAATTATAAAAAAGAAGCTAAACACTATAGAGACGTTGCTCAAAGTGTAGTAAATCAACATCAAGACCTACGCTTCGCATTGATTGAAATGGAAGCACAGAGAGATCGTGCCATAGAAATTGCTATTGATTGCTTCAATGGACGGGTTTCCACCGAAGAAATCCTTGCCCTAGCTGAATTAATCAAGCTATCAACACAAACTTCCAATGACTGACGAACGCAAAGGTAAACCTTCAGCAAGCGGCATGAGCCGACTTTCGGATTGTGCAGGATCTTGGAATCTAGAATCCACACTTTCAGAACAGGAACCAAATCCTTATATGCAACTAGGAACGGATGTTCATGCCGTCCTAGCTGGAACAAAGGAGTATGAGGAGCTAACTGAAGAGGGGCAAGAAATCGCAACTTTGTGCCTATCTGGTTTTACCCACCTCATTGCTCAACTTGACCTTGGACAACGCACACAAGAGATCCTAGAACAAAGATTCTGGTATAATGATGCATTCTCTGGACAGATCGACCGCATCGACATCTTTGGGGATATTGCCGTTGTCACCGATTACAAGACAGGGAGAACAGCGCAAGGGAAGGCAAGCGAAAACCAGCAACTAAAGGCTTATGCGGTGCTAGTGAAACATCACTACCCTGCACTCAAGACCATCTACGTTGCGATCATTCAACCGCTTGCAGGAGGCACAACCATTGCCGAATACAATGAGGAGGAACTAGATGCCGCAACAACGGAGATCCTTGGGATTGTAGCCGCATCTGATGACCCGAATGCTCCACGCAATCCTAGCCCGAATACTTGCAAATGGTGCAGGGCGAAGAACATTTGCCCTGATGCCTACAATCAGGCTCAAACCGCACAGAAACACCTTCAAGTTGCATCTAGCGTTGCCATTGCAACCCTATCTAATGAGGAACTTGCTTCCCTCGATGCCAAGGCTGAAATCGTTGAGGATTTCATTGCTGGAATCCGCAAAGAATTGAAAGCAAGGTTGCTTTCGGGATCGCAAATTGCTGGACTTTCGCTCACAAAAGGACGAACATCCAGAAGTGTCCCCGATGCAACCGCCGCTTGTTCTGCGCTTTCTAGTATTCTTAAACCAGATGACTTTCTGGCTTGCACAAGGGTTAGCATCACGGCACTCGAAAAGGCAGTTGCAAAGGCAAAGGGCATCAAGGCGAAAGATGCCAAATCCGTTCTTGACTCCGAACTTGGTTGGCTCATCGAAACAAAAGAAGGCGAACCATCCATCAGCCGTGACAAATAACGATGCAAATCCCGACGATGCAAAGGCAATGTGGATCATGTTCCAAGGAAGGGAATGGGTAGTAATGTGGAACGGAAAACACTATACCGCATTTGCAGGAGACAATCGCAGAGTAACACCTAAACAATTAGATAAACTTTTCTATTACCTAAAATCCGAGGGATTCATAGAAAACCAAGAACCCAACAACCAACCAGCACAACCATGATAACCGCAAAGATAGACGTTAAGAAAATTGACAAGACGGAGCTTTACGAAGGCGAGAAGGGAACCTACCTCGACATCGTTATGTATGCGAATACCGATGAAACAGGAGCAGAAGTTCCAGACCAGTATGGCAATGACGGAGTAATCAAGCAGGGGCTTTCAAAGGCTTCTAGGGAAGCAAAGAAGAAGCAACCCATCCTTGGTAACTACAGAGTTAAAACCGCTTCTAGCTTTGTCCCGAAACTGAAGACTGCATTTGTTTCTCCTGCACCAAAACCAGCACCAGCGGATGACTTTGATGACATTCCGTTTTAATTAACCCAAACCCAAACATCAGCAACCACACAACATGAAATTGAGAAAACCAACCACATCCGACAAAATCAACGAGATCGCCTCAAGGATTGATTTCCACTTTCGGGAATCAGAGCATATCCTAGAGATGGTCAGGAAGCATCATTCCGAACTACTGGAACTTGAGGAAAATATCAATGATCTCAAGGCAGTTATGCGAGTTTTGTTTGCGCTTATATTCATTGCAATTTGCTTTGCGGCTTATTTCTTTTGCAAATGAACCACTCAAAAGAGGCTGAAGATTATTTGAACGGAGAGCATATCCGTTATCTCAACCCTGATAATAGTATCCCATCGCTAGATGACAGGGTAAAGGAAGCATTCGATGCAGGAGCAAGATCAGTAAAGCGTTCTTTCTCCAACCTTGATTGCGTAGGCATGGATGACAAAGGAAAAATCAACTTCCCTAACTGGAATGAGTGACCAATTCGACTTTGATTTCTCTTATAATAACCAAGAGGAAAGCCCAACTCCAGAGTGGACGGGATATGCCAGAAATAGTGATCCTGTTACATCAAAGTTAGCCGTAACTAAAGATGACAAGATTAGATGGGGGAGCCAAAAGGCTGAACTTCTTTTGGCATATAAAAACAATGGTGAACTTACCGATGAGGAAGCTGGCAAAATAACTGGTCTATATCAGAAGATGGCTTGTTATCGGAAGCGTTGCGGTGAATTAAGATTTCTAGGATTAATTGAGGAAACAGGAGAAACAAGGCTTTCTGATTTTGGTAAAAGCAATCTGATTTCACGCATCACAGAGAAAGGAAAGTTGGCGGTAGATGAAATGGCAATTTCCATATGAGAACCTTCCGAGCCAAAGCAAACACGACCAGACGAGTTGCTGGGCAGATGAACAAAACGGAGCAAGCCTATGCCGCCCTCCTAGAACAACGCAAACAAGCAGGAGAGATTCATCACTACCAGTTTGAAGCTATGGCATTGAAACTTGCCAAGCTGACAACCTACACCCCTGACTTTTTTGTAATCAATGCCGATGGCACAATTGAATACCATGAAGTAAAGGGTTTCTGGCAAGGAACCGGCAGGGTAAAGATCAAGGTAGCCGCTGAAAACCATCCTTGGTTTAGGTTCGTTGCCGTCCAATACAAAAAGAAACAATGGTCATACGAGGAGTTTTAAAATGAACACAATACAAGAAGCAGATATTTGCCCCTGTTGCAATCGTCCATACGACATACAGGATACTCCCATAAGCCCCAAGAAAGCCTCCAGTAAAGACTTTGAGGTATTCTGGTCAGCCTACCCGAAGAAGACAGCAAAGCCTTACTGCAAGGGAATATGGATGAGGAAGAAACTATCCATTGATTCCGTTCTCCCTGCATTAAAGAAGGCTATTGCTTCCCAAGACTGGCAGAAGGATGGAGGCAAGTTCATTCCCAACCCTAGCACTTGGTTGAATCAGGGTAGGTATGAGGATGAAGGCATGGATTACGATGCTTTAAAAGCCAAGAAACCAACCATCACTTCACGCCTTGGAGTCAATGAGCAGGAGGCATTTGATTGGCGTTGCTGGGTATATCCCGACTCCATGCTAATCCACCCAACTTGGAATACATTTCCTTTCAACACTTGGCCCAAATCCCTTCAGCAAGAATACCTAAATAGCATAAAGTAACCACGCACATGAGCATAGCAATAGACATTAACAAATTCCCCGAATATCCAGAGATTCAAAATCTCTTGAATCAAATCATGCAGGAAAACCAAAGTCTCAACAAAAGAATCTCTTACCTTGAGGGAATCTTGAGCGAAATCCAGATACTTAACACTTTAGGCAAAACCCTAAAGATCAACGAAGCAATCAACGCCGCAATTGAAAAATGAAAGCGATACTGGAATTTCAATTACCAATAGATGAACAGGATCATTACGATGCCATCAATGGATCGGAATTTAAAAACTGCATTCAGAACCTAGACCAACAACTACGCAATTGGATAAAGCATGGAAACACATTCCAAACAGCAGATGAAGCACTTCAAGCAACCCGTGATCACCTTTATCAATTAATACACGATCACGACTTTATTTTAAAATGATCGAAAACATCCAACAACTTGTAGAAGCATTTCTTGTGGAGCAATCCAAACCAGAGATGACGATGCAGGAGAAACTTAATCGTTCCAATGACCAGCGAGATCGTGCAGTAGCAATTGCCGATGGCATCATGCAATGGGACAAACCATCTGATGCTCGTAAATCCTGCAAAGATTTGAGTGATCTAAAAAAAGAAATCCAAGACAATGACCGACATATCGAAATGTAATAATACCGATTGCCCCTCGCATACACAATGCTGGAGGTATTTAGCCCCAAGCAATGAACAATGGCAAGCGTATGCCGCATTTGATCCAGATGGCGAAGATAAATGCGATTACTTTATTGAGGCATCCGAATGGCAAAAATGGCAAAAGAAATGAAATCCTGTATTGATCATATTCTAAATGAGATAGGGCTTGAGACTCCCGACATTGAACCAGTTGATAAACGAACTGCTTTAGAATTAGGCATGATTCGAGGAAATGAGAAGCCCATTAAAGGAATATGTGGAAAATCATGTTTCTCAAGTGAATCAAGATGCGATGCGGCTATTAAAAAAAGACTCAAGCAGGGATTCGGAGGCACTAGCTTTTTGCGAGCATATTTCTGCGATGATTGTTCAGCTTGGCACATGAGCAGTAGCAACAACAAAAAAAATAAATAAACAAATGACCGACCCAAAATACCAACATGGCTCGTCCGAAGCGGGATGGATGGAGCAGAACGCAAACACCAACAACGAGGTCGGCAATCAAATGAAGACTAACATTAAGGAAGTTAATGAACACATTAACAATTTGAACAACGAGGTCGAGAGGTTCCGTGAGCTTCTGCACCGAGCGATTGAAACGGCTGAAACGCTCTCAAGTGGAGGCAGTCGTGCTTGCCGTGAACTTCATCATGCAAAGAAAGATCGTCATGAATTGGGAGAGGTTTGCCCTGTTGAGGGAAAAATAGAAAATGCAATTCGCAACTTGGTAATGCTGAAACTAGAAGCCCGACTCGCCACCGCGCCAGAGGAGCCTAAAAACTACATTTCTAAACCTCAACAGATTAATCCCGTTTTCCTATACGAAGAACTCGCGCCAGAGGAACCAACTACCGAGGAATCCTCGGTGGTTCAACCAGATCCCGACCATATTGGTGAAGCCAACGAAATGGTTCCCAAATGGCGAGAGCTTGGCCCTGACGAGGAACAAGTGCAGGGAGAGTTTTCATCCCAAAACCCTTCCATGTATGAAAAATGCAAGGTCTGCGGAGAAGAATACAAGCTTCACAGTGGTGGAAAATGGGATGCCTTTTGCCGACGCACCCGCCGCCCGTTGCCAAAGCGGGAAAGGATTCCACCACGACTGGATGCTGAAATTGAAGTCGTTGACGATCCATCAACCTATTCACACGTGGAAGCACGACACGCCACGGCAGATGCCATCCGCTACCTCCGTTCCGAGATCGAAACACTCAAAAAAAACCAAAAATGAACACCGACACCACACCAACGCCACGGACAGATGTCTCTATTTGGAGGTTGACTCAATTCTCATCTGCCCTGCTTGAGCATGATGGGGAGACTTGCAATGAGATTCATTGTGCTTCGCATGATGAGGCTGAATGCCTTGTTGATCTACTGAACAAAAAAGAACGCGAACTAGCCGCATCACAGGCCGAGTGTGCCAAATGGCGCAAAGTAGCAGAATCACTAGCTCATAAAAACAACGTGAAACTAGACCAACGCAAATTCGCCAAACAAGATTGGTGGGACAAGAAACTAGCAAACGATAAATAACTCAATAAATTGAGTAAAATTACTTATGAACCAATTACAATCCATACTATTTGCGGCAAGTCTCCATACTGCTCCAGTTCAGCCAATACCAATGCAAACGTATTATGTTGCCAACCTATCCGCAACAGATGGTCAAGACGCTGGTAGCTATTACACAGTCTATCCGCAACAGGAACAACCCATTACGCAATACGTTATAATCGAAAATAATGATAACGACGAATAAGCAACCAAAGACAAAATCCGCATTGCTCAAGCACCGATATGGCACAACCCATAAAAACCCTAAAGGGCAAGCATATGATCCAAGCCAATGCGGTTGGATTGTCTATGAACAAAGAACACCTAATCTAAATTGGCAATGCTCTCGAAAGAATGGTTACGGAAAAGATGGTCTATGGTGCTGTAATCATGGGCCACAGACTATATGAAAACAGCTTTAGTTAGCCTTCATGCCAATCGCCCGGCATACTCCAAACAAGTTTTGGATGCTATGGATCATCAATCGCATGATCTATTTCACATTGCTAGTTTAGAATATTCCTGTCCCGAAAAGGCAGAAATCAATGCAATACTAGAAAGCAAGAAATGGTCTTATAGCGGGATGAAGATCATCTACAACAAACAGATTGCTCATACTAATAACAATCTGCTCAATGCTTTGCGATATTTAATATCACATGAATACGGGTTTGATTCATACATTTATATGGAGGATGACACCCTGTTCAGCAAAGGTGCTGTTAGCTATCTGTTGCGACATCTCCAGAGATACATAGACGAACCAAGTTTCTCCCATGTCGCTATAGGATCAAACGAGGACGGGCTTCCTGTAACTCCATGCAATCTATTTAAGTGGAGGCATGAATACGATTGGTGTTCCCTATGGGGTTATGCCGCACCTATCAGAATGGCACACAAGATCATTGAATTAACAAAGCCGATCTATACCCCTGATGAAAGAGAGGAGATACGCAACAATCATTCCCTTGTATGGGATAACTCCTATTCCAACTACTTTAGAGGCGAGGGTTTGTATTGCGTTACTCCTGTGATAAGCCGTCTCAACAATATCGGTATTGATGGGGGGCTTCATAGCTGTGGCAAGACATGGAACTCTTGGGAAGGTCTATGAGTGTTCTAATCTACTCCACCCATTCCGAAAACATAAGGGAGATGTATGACATTACATATCCCAACAAAAAGAAGTATGCCGCCCAACACGGGTATGAACTCTTTAGCAAAGATTGGACATACGGAGATTGGAATCCTCTAATAGAAGAGTTTCGTGATCTTCTAAAGTGCTACGACTACATTCTTGCAATAGATTGTGATGCCGTATTTACCAATCAATCTATACGAGTAGAAGATAAGGTTGATGTTTCCGATAACAGAGTTGTTATAGCCCAAGAGTTTCTAGGAAACGATCCAGTAAACGGAGGGGTCACTATCTGGAATAGACACATGGAATCATCAACGCTTTGGGATGATATAGGCTCCTGCATCAACGATTGGAAAAACAAGCAGACAAACATCCAAGGCTATCTATCAAACCATTTAAACGGAAAATACAAGCACCTCATTAGGGTTGTGCCACCAAGGCACATGAACGCTGGCATCATGCCTAGCCGTGATGGTCATGCCGCTAATGCAGGGACATGGCACAAGGGGGATTGGATCTTCCATCCATATGCCTACTCATACCAAGAGAAGATTGGCTACATTAACAAAGCATTAGCTGATGTTTTATGACTTCTTCTTATACTTTCCCTCATAGTTTAAGGATTCTATTTCAAGCAAGGGCATCTTTCGCTCCTGCAACCATTCCCTTGCCAGTTTGCAGTTCCTTAAATTGGAAGGGTCACGATTGATATTCTGTGGATCTTCCCATGCAGAAGGATGCCTCTCATGGTAGATGAGGTTTTCTATCTCCCTGCCTCCAGCCAGTTTGTATAGCTCTCGCATGATTCGATCCCATGAGTGTCGCCCAAGAATCATGTCGGGGAATAGCTGGTGATTTTTCCTCCACCATCCAACCCTCATGGCAAAGAAATCACACCCTGCATACTTGTGACCTTTGACTATTTGATCATCCGCTATCGGTGCATCTAGGCTTCTAAAGTCATTACGATATGCGTAAGCAGGGAGAACCCCTACAATCTTTTCCAACACATTTGAGGCAATACAAGTATCCGTATTTGTTAGCAACAATACATCTGAATCATCCCTTCCAACACAAGCCAACCGAAGAATATCTTTTATCATAGGAATGCGCTTTGTCTCGTCGTGAACCATTTCGGCGGCTGACCTAACAAAGCAGTTATCATCCAATCCTAGATCCACGCACCCAATTCCCTCCCATGACTTTTCAGCTACTTCATTCCTGCGCTTCTCTTCTCCTGTTGCCCAAGGTGTTCGCTGATAAACATGGATAATGTTTGATAATTTAGGTTTTATAGGTGGGTTTCGTATTAAATCTAGTATCCTAGTTACGTCCCTTGGGAAGTTCTGGTAGCGTGTATAAGACGCATAGAATGGTCTCCATGCCGCCCCATGCCAAAGGGAGGGAGAATCTGTCACAATAGCATGAACAGGCTTTTTTGTGGCATATGAGAGGTGTAATGGGCCGCTATCAGTCAAGATCATTGCCGCAGTATTCGGATGATCCATGATGCCGAGTAGATCAAAGAACTTCTCTGCTTTAACCTTGGCTAGATCAACGATGTGAAAATCACTCAAGCAATGAGTTACTATCTCCATTAGCAGTTCCCGATATGGGAACGGAGATGAAAACCCTCCTGCACTTATTACCACCCAAGGTTTATAGGTAGGGATATGCTTGATAAGTTTTGCTTCTCGCTTTTTGTTCCTTTTATCAAACACCAATGGGGGTTGCTTTGGCCAAAGATCCAACCTGTCAGCAAGCCTCCACAAATCCTGTTGAAAACTGTCACAGATAATCTTGGGAGTATGGTTCCGTCCGTAAACTTGACTTACCACAACATCAGGAATCCCGACAACTTGGCTTGTGATTACGCCTTCATCAATTCCCTTGGCAAACTTGAGCGCACCAGAAATATCATCAAAAGTCCCATCGTAAATCACAGGATCTACATAGGATACACCATCCAGAATGTCGCAGTAATCCTTGGATATAATCAACCTTGGCTTCTCACCACTATCATCGTTCTCTTTTTTGAGAACAGGAAGCAAAGCAATTACATCACCATACCGGCCTAAATTAAGGAATGTTTTCGCCATTCGCCTTTACAAATTCGGAATGGAAATGATTAACAAGATTTGCCGCATGAACTGCCAACGTGCGAACACGAATGTCGCCACCTTTTTCCCCTAGTTCTTCTGGCGAAAGTTCACCGCTTGCCGCAAACCCATTAATGATGGCACACCATGCCTCAACTTTGGATGTCTTCTCCATAGGTCTTGGTAAATTTAACTCTTGGTTGCTCTGTGGCAGGGGGGAGGACTTTAAGTTCAAATCCCTCTTCCTGTACTTCCTCTTCTGTTTCTGTGGTTGCGGGTTTGTTTCCATTGTTTTCTAACGGAGGTAGTTGTCCGTATTGTTGGGCATAGCGGAATGTCTCCACCATGAAGTAGTTCCTCTGCTCAAGAAGTGCTAGAACGACTGCCTGATAGAAGCTGACTTCAGGCATCTTCTGTTGCTCTCCCTGCTCCTTGATTTGTTGGAGAACGGGATCTTCCTCAAAAGAGGATTTGAGTGATGGCGGCAAGATATATCTTTTCATAGTGGTTGCTTTCAAAGAAGGAGACTATTGCATATCCTTCAATAGATCAAGTGCTTTTTGAGCAGTATCTTTTCGCTTGTCTTTAGCCCTATCATAGACATCTCTTTGCTCATCATTGAGAGTATTCAAGAACTCTTTTGCCTGTTGGTTGCTCTCAAACAATCTCATTTTGGGATAACTATTCTTATAGTATTTTTGAATCATTGATGCTGGTTCAGATTCCAAAAGTTTCTGCATTGCATTTTTTGCGTTGGTCATGTTTCCAAGCATCAATGCACGATTGAGATCACCATACTTTGCGGTGTGTCCTACTTCTCTATCTTGAATGTTGTTATCCAGCTTGAAGTGGTTAGCCAGAGTATAGAGTCTTGACTCGTCGCTAGGCGCACCTTCTAGCTTGACACCGAATGTCTGAAACAACTGCTTTTGATATTGACCAGCAAATTGTTGGCTAGGTTCACCTGATGCGGCTTCCCGTACGGCGGCATATATTGTGCCACCAGCAATAGGATAAGGAATAGCATCTTCAAGCATTCCTTTCCACATCTGACCGGGGGCATAATATGTACCAAGGACATTCTTTTTTGTGACTGCATCCCAAACAGGACGCATAGGAACAGAAGATCTGCTACGGAAATAGTTGATTGCTGTATCCAAAGCATCACCAGTTCGCTCATATCCCTTCAACAATAAGTGGGTTGTTTCTGTGGCAAGAGACATAGGGTTCAAGAAAAATCCCGGCCCTCCCCAAGCATCAGGAATCCAAGCACTTATCTTTGCACCAATACCTTCCTCTGGATTCTCCCAAGTAGGAGTTCCCCTTGTGGCGTAATTGATAAGCTGATTGGCAATGAATTGTGCAACAATCATTCCACCAACGGATCGTGCAAGAACACCAGCAAATAGACGCTTTCCAGTAGCGGCATCAAGCAATGCCTTTCCTGTCTGGCCCATTGCACCAAGTTCAGTACGGATAAGACCTTCATTCCATTGGGGAGCAAGGAATAGGAACCTAGCAGTATCCTGCATGGTCTTGCTCTTTAGAAGACCCTGCCTTCCAAGATTTCCGAAACGAGTATTCAGATCCTTGCTTACCATCCTAGCAACATCTGCCTCTGGTAGCTTGGGATAGGCATTACGATAGCGTTGGAACTCAAGCAACCATGTCTCTCCCATAGCTCCACGCTGGAACTGATTGAATAGCCAGTTATTGAACTCACCAATGGCGGGTATTTTATGAATCCACTCTTGATGAAGGGCATCAGAAATACCTCCGATATTATATCCTGTCTTAACAGCAAGATTAAGAAGACGCTTATTCTCCAAAAGACCCTTTGCCCATTTCTTTGGGATCTCTCCAGTAGCAATCATCTTCTGAAGCTCTGGAATAGAGTGATCAAGAAGTGTTACTCCCTTTTTGTATGAAGGAATTGGAAGCTGGAATGTTTTAATACCAAGAGACTTGATAAGTGATTGCCATATTGCAATACGACCAAGGTGATAGGTATCAAGTCCAAGAGTAATTGCTTTTCCTGTTCCTCCTAATTTTTGGATAAACTGTCCACCTTTGCCTCTCCAAGCAGAGGGATCATTCAATGCAGAAAAGATACCTTCATAACCATCTTTAACGGCAACCCTCTGTCCTGCCATTGTCTCTTGGTGATAGCCCTTTGGAACATCCAGATAGCTAGAACCATTAGGACGCTTGACAACAGAAACTTTGGTAGCAATAGGATCACCAGATGCAGGGTCAATAGTCTGCTTTAGCGAATCAATCCATGAGCGATAGTTGATAGACTTCTGACCAGAGGAAAGACGCTTCTGGAGAAGGTCAACGGCATTGATGCTCTTTGGATCAATACCATTAGCAATCGAATCAGCAAAGGTATCATAGGTACGCATCTTGCGGAAACCAGTTGCCGACCCTGTACCAGAACCACCGAATAGTTCTTGCTCTTCTAGATCTTGGTAGTGAGGAACATAGCCCTCACGCACAGGAGTATCAATTCCATTAGCATTCTCTTGAGCAACCTGATGCAAACCAATCTGGTTATACTTATCTGCAATAGGTTCAAGCCTAGCAAAGTTGTTGTCTGCAAAGTCGATTGCGGCTAATGCCTTCTTCTGCCATTTTTTAGAAGCATCAGGAGAGTTGGCAATTTTTTGCCTCATGTTTGCAAGTTCAGCCTGATCACCTTTGGCTTCGATCACGAATGACAATGCTTCAGCGGATTTATCATTCTGCTTTTTGAACTCACGCTTGAGATCATTAGCAATCTCGTTGGAGTTTTCCTTGGCATAGATATTGGCGGCATTGTCACCAGCATCTCTCATGTATGAAATGGCATCATTTGCTGGCTTACGCTTGAAGGTATTGACAATCGTATTCTTGGTCTTGCGAATAGGTGCGGATTGGAAACGAGTCTCAATCTCCTCACGCTTCTTGGATGCCTCCTGTTCAGTAGGACGATCCTGCTGGAACATAGGCTGGCCTTCTTCGGTCACGCTCTTACGCATCTCTGGCGTGATCTCGACTTTCCAGATGGGGGTTTTTATATTTTCAATAGGAATATTTCCTTTTTCATCCATCTTCCAAGGCAAGTCATGTTGTTCATATCCAATACTTCCCTCCTCCACTTTCGCCCCCCACTTCTTGACATACTTTCCGATGTCTTTAACAAGCCCACCAAATTCTCCAGCAGAATCATAGAATGCTTCCATGCCTTCCTTACGAGGCAGGGATGTGCCTTCTGGTTCCGTTTGCATCCTCTTCCACAGCTTTTCAGCAATCGGTTCAGCTTTTCCTTCCCTAGTATTACGTTTCACCAAGGCAAGAACATCCTCATATGATTTTACAGGAGTTCCTTGTTCTTCAAGAAGTTGCCCTCTTTCTCTGGCAGTTTGCTCCATGTCTATACCACCAGCATTTCCTTGGAATTGTTCCTGACCAGACATGACCCAAGTTCCATCTGGTTGTTTTTTCCAATCAAACTTGGAAGATCCCCAACGATCAAATTGTGTATCTCCTTTAGTCCAACCTACCCATTCTTTGCCGCTGGCGATAGCATCACGCAAAGCTCTCTTGAACATCTGGACTGACCAATCTTTGCGGAACGGAGCGTCAGCAACTTCTTTTCCTGTTAAGTTTCCTTGAGCATATTTAATGGCTTCTTCAGCATTTTTACCATATGCCTCAATACCAGCAGGATATTCTTTTGAAGATACAATCCATCCCCAATTGGTTTTTGTAGCTAGTGGATCAGTTAGTTTAATGTTTTGATCTCCCTTATACCCCTTCTCCCTTCCCTGCTGATGCCTGTCAGATTGAATCTCTTCGATGAACAATCCATTGCGTCCTTCGCTATCAGGACGCTCGTCTAGCCTCATGTGGGCTACATAGTTCGGGATGTCGGAGAAATGGGAGGAAGTGTAAGCAGAAAATTCAGAAGGTTGCTTTTTATCAATGACATAATTGATAGCATTCTGCTCTGTGGGATGTAGCTTTTTGGGGATCTGATAAACATTGTCTGGTGTTCTGATAATCCAGAAAAGGTCTTGATCCTGCTGGGATCGCATAGCCGTTTCTTCTGGATCAATCGCAACATTGTCTTTGGTGTAAACAAGCCTTTCGGGAGGCATCGTCAGAACAACCTCCCTGTAGTTCTCGCCGTTGGGGAGAATGTATTGGGAGTATTTTGTTTCTTCTGCTGGCGATGCCATTTCTTGTCTGTCTATTCTTTCTTGCGCCTCTTCCAAAAAGTCATTTCTTCCAATGTTCCAAGCATTATTGTATCTTTGTTCTGGAGTTAATTCGTCGTAATTATCAACTCCTTCTGGATCAATAAATTCTCCATATTTCCCTTCATCATCTGCGACCTCTCTTGCAATTTCTTTTGCAATCGCTTCTTTGTCTCGGTTGATAGTGTTTTTACCAAGCATCTTCTCCTCAAACTTAACCGAACCCTCATTCTTGAGGTAGTCAAGAACCTCCTGCTTGGTAACGCTGGTCTTGCCCTCTAGGAAGCCATCAATGTTGCTCCACTTCAACTCGTCAGGCTTTACACCACTACCCTTTGCAGGGTCAATGATAGCCTTGATCTGCTCTACAGATGCCTTATTCGGCATCTTATCTGTTATCGTCCTTTGAAGTTGGGAGTAAAAGTCTTTGTTCTTTTTCTCTTCAGCGTCCTGTTGGAAATAAATGTCCTTCTTTTCTGGATTGAACCTTTCAGAAAGAGGTATTAGCTTTCCTTGTTCGTCGTAGGTAAATGGTTCTGCTGATTTTATTTGAGAAGAATCTGTAGCAATATAAGACAAAGAACCTTTATCTTCAGCATTGTTTTTATATTCAAAAACAGGTTTATATCCTAAAGCATCAGTCAATTCATCAAAAGGATGTTTAAGATCCCTGCCTAAATTTTTTTCTCTAGTAGAAACATCAGTTTTAAATTTGTTAATGTTTGGATATATAACTAGATTTTTCTCCAAATCTAATTTTTTATCAGCATCTTCAATTATGCGATATTGATTTTCATTTAATAAACCTTTTTCGTTTAATTGATATGCTATAGAAGTTGCATTATTTAATTCGCTGTCGGTTATGCGAATTGGTTTATGATCAGACATTATATAAACCTTATAATCTTCTCCTTTTACTTTAGGTTCTCCCCATCTTTCTGCTTTTCTTTGAGCAACCCTTACTTGATTTGCGGCT
>Ga0209085_1000285_pt1 | contig 38077 bp, 30 predicted proteins | sample C_131016_EF_Meta_FD_187310 | JGI IMG/M metagenome (GOLD analysis project Ga0209085, IMG submission 187310) | Freshwater microbial communities from Lake Croche, Canada to study carbon cycling - C_131016_EF_MetaG (SPAdes) (version 2) | ecosystem: Environmental > Aquatic > Freshwater > Lake...
ATCCGCGATGCGCTCAAAGTTCATTACAGCCGCTCGATTAGGTAGCTTTGGCCCCAGAACGACTCGATTTTTCTCCACGCCATGCTCTACGAGAACCGACTCCAGCAAAGCGCGAAAACGGGTTTCTGGCAATTTACTGGCCCAGTTTGGATTAAATGGCAGCAGGCATAGCACGGAGCTTGGCACTTCCTTTAAAAGTCGGCCCCAAAGATGTAACAACTCCAAGGGAATTTTATAGCAACTCGCCGCATTGAAAAAAACAACCGCATCCGCCGGGATTCCGAGTTGAGAGCGATCCGGAGGCACGAGACCAGACTCAATCGGCTCGCAGGAGTAGTCCAAACACACGGGAGGCCCATCAAGCAGGATCAATTTCTCGCTGAATTCAGCCTCACTCACGCCTTCCCGATAAGCAAGACTTCCCGAGAGGAACGCATCGGAATTCTTGAACCCGCTTGTCATCGGAGAGCAATGCGAGACGACCTGAATCGGAGCCATTCGGAATGCAGCAAGAAGCGCAATCTGATTCGTTACCGCAGTAATATTCGTGCCGACTATCAGGACATCCAGCTTGGCACTTCGAATCATCTGCACTTGCTCAGCAAGTGTGGGCGGCAACACATGAAAGCTCTGAACAAGGGTTCGACAACGATCTTCAACCAAGCCTGGGTTTCTTGTCGTGCAGAAGAGAGACACCTCAAAAAGGCCATTGTCCAAATGCAAGCATGGGAGAGTTACAAAGGTTTCCGTCTGAATGCCGAAATGCGAATTCAGAACGCCTACACGAATCTTTTGGCCAGCGCGGCGTTGTCCCTTTGGCTGGATGGGCATATGTAACTTCAAACCAGATTGCAAAATAGCAAATTCAATAATCCGAGCGCGTAATTCCATGAGCTCACGATTAGAAGAAATAGAGCAATACGCAGGTATGAGATTGGGTATTTGTGCAACTAATAACGCGAGTTTTTTATTTGATGCCAGTCCTGGGTTGGCGGAAATCAATTGATGAATTTCGTATAACCACTGACACAGATGTCTTGAATAAGCCTCCGCTTCTTGAGTTCGCGTAAAAACTTGAAAGGATCGAAAAATATAACTCCAAAAATCATCCTGTAGCAAATCCTGAATCCTTCCTGTGCCGGAGCGGTATCCCAAAATGTGCGAGGGTTCATAAAGCATAGATGCCATGAAACTCCCCATGCTCCCTAAATCACCAACATCATTATTTTTATAATTTTTCGGGCCTACATTAGGTTCTTCTATTTTTACTTCATCTATCTTAAATTCGTCGCTTAGTAACGCTCTATATGAACCAAGAAACGAATCACTAAGAATGGATTTTAAATCTTCATCCGAATGAGATTCCAGCAAAAAAGCCATTTCAGCACGTTTCATAAAAACTTTTGCGGAGACCTCCACGTTTTCTGTATCCTTGAGCCAGAGTGGAATGAGATCGGCCAGCTCATCCAGATTAATTCGTGAAGGAGGCGAGACAGACCACATTACTTGACCAGAATGAGATTGTATGACATTTAACATTTTAATATCAAAGCGCCTGTAATTTTGTGATCTATCAAATGAAGATTTATCTAATTTCGAAGCAGGAGAATCATTTATTAATCCAAAAAAATCGCAAACAAAGTCCAACATCCGATTGGTTCGTAGAATCTCTTCAGATTCATTAAATAAGTAAGAAGTCACCTCTTCATCTGCAACTTTATAAGGAACCCATGCGCCATTTTTCAATATAAATAAATTGCAACCGCAGAGGTAAGCATCACCGCTTGATGCTGAAAAATCATCGAATGTAAAATAATTTTTTGTTTTACGCAATATTTTTGCATATTCGGATTGAGGCATTCCTTTCGTCAAGTAAATACTATCTTTAGGCAGCAAATGGGAATAATTACGATAGAGATCACTCCCTTTTCCAATCCAATGGCAGTTTTCAAACTGCTTTTGATTTTGTTTATGAAACAGATCAGGATCAATAACACCTAGCCAAAATTCATAAATTGGGTTTCGAGTAGCGTATTGTATCTTTTCTGGTAAAAGACTCTTCCAATACAATACTAATTCATTCGGCTCATATAAATTCGGGCAATGTCTTCCCCAATCATTTTTGAGTTTGCCCGGTTCATTTAGGCACCACCTAACAATATTTTGCTTCCCCCGAGGCTTTTCATAGACTTCAGGAATGATAACAAAGTCATATGTTGTAAATGGAAGAATTGGACTTGCTTCGGTGGGATTTAAAATATGAACCGCATGCTTCAGAAGTGAAAGAAAAGAGGCCAACTGATATAAACAACTAATGCCAGCAGATCCATTGATATAAGGCGGAGCAACGAGTAAAATTTTCACCTATTTTAAGCTGAAAAGAGGTTTTGCGTGGGGGGGGGAATATTCACAATCCGCACTTATAGCTTTCTTGTTTGAGCGACTCAATATGTGCATAGGAGGGGTAGATCATATCAATCATGAGGGCAGGATCTTTTAAAACAGGCTTAATCAATCGCTCGCCGTTAATGAGTTAACGATCTAAATCTTATTAAGGTTTATAAAGCATATGAACAACATTTATATATTTTAATTTATTTCTTATGATATCAAAAATAATATTTTCGGATGTTTGCGATGAAATAAGTATTTCAATACTTGGATCGTTTAGCTCAGAAGGAGATAAAATCGGAATTCCTCGTAGAGTTTTTCCTTGGTAGTGCTTATTGGAATCTATGAAACAGAAAATGCGCGCCTCGGCCAAGCGACTAGTCTTGAGCAATCGTAATGTATGAGTGCCCGCGCCCCAAACTGCAAGAGGTTTCTGCGAGTCTACTAATTTCGAGATTTTCTGTTGAATATTTTTTTCAAGTTCTTTTGATTGGTTAATATAACGCTCTAATGCCACCTCTGTTTCATTATCTAGATTAAATTTGAATGAGCTTGAATGCTCTGTATCCATTACAAAAAGCCCCCCAATTGCCGGTTCGATAGCTTGGGGACTAAGATAACGAATTAATTTTTTCGTAAATAGGACTTTAAAACCATGCCGAGCCATCAAGTTTGACAACGACTGTGGAGAGAAAAAGTTAATGTGCTCCATGCTGAAAAACTGAAATGGAGCACTAAAATGTTTGTCATATTGAGTGGCGTCTGGAACCTCAAAATAAATTAGACTTCCTTTTTTCAAACAGGTTTTTATCTTCTCAATTGATTCGTCTAATTCGCGAATATGCTCAAGCACTCCTGTAAGGATTGCAGCATCGACTGTTTCGCCCAACTGATTTAGGGCCGAGATCGGCAGGGCTTTTGCTAGAATCCCATAAAGTTTTTGAGTTATTTCTGTGGAAGCAGAGGACGGATCTACTCCTATGAGGTTTTCAAAACCTTGTTTTTTAAATGCTGCCAGCAAACCTCCAGTCGCACAGCCTATATCCATTATTCGATGATTCTTATTTAAATAGGGCTTTATGCAAGAAACCACTTCTTGAAACCTATCAAAATCACTTTGCGTTTGAATACCGCCACTTCCTGTATAATCATACTTTGACATTTCAGCATAATAATAATTAAAAGTAGCTTGGTCTGGAATCCCATCGGCATATCCTGCGCCGCAGTTTGCACATATGACGAGGCTATAACCTTCCATGAGACTGCCCTCGGATAGAGCGGCAAACTGTTGTTTAAAAACCTCTCGCTTTTCGCTAGCAAGACATACAGGGCAATTTCGAGAATTTTGATCGTTCATAAAATTAGTTTGAGTTTATAACTTTATTTATCGATTCGAATGATTCCTTTGTAGAACCCTCTGAATTATTCCATGGCTGTGGAATTAAAACGGTTTTGAGTCCGATTGATTTGGCTGCCTCCTGATTAACAGGGGAGTCATCGACTAATATTGCGCCCACACTTATCCATTGTAGCCACTCTCCCTTATTTGAATCATAGGCAGGAGCACAGTCAGTTGACCGGGATGACGGAACAAATCCGAAACCTCGAATCCATTTACCGAAGTGCTGGAAGACCCATTGAGCTGCTGGCGGAACAGCAATAAATGGTCTGGCAGTTAGAGCTATATGTCGATAATTTGAGCCGTATTGCTCAAACCATGCAATAGCCTCAGGCGATGGGGAAAGATTGCGACCAATAAGATCCGTCCGAAAATTATCCAATGAAATTTGATATTCATTGAGGCTTATGCCAAGAACAAGGTGCGGTGGGTTAGCTTTTAATTGCTCGAAATGTATGCAGCAATTAGGATGTTTGGGGAGCCATTCCAGCTCCAACCAATCTTTGGTTAAATTGTTTAAGACATCATCTATATCCCATATAATAGTGCGCATAAATAAAAACTAACAAATCTTCATTTTTTCTCTTGGAATTGCATAGCAGATTAAGTCCCATCCAGCTAATTTTTCTGGTCTTAGAAAGAATGCATAATTTTCAACTATTTTATCAATCAATCTAGGCACCTCCCAAAGATCGCTGGATCGGTGATAAGCGGAAACAGCAAGAACTGGGCGGTGTGAAGATAGTATCTGGCTAGCCCCCTGTAGTGCATCAAGTTCTGCCCCCTCGATGTCCATTTTCAAATATGTGGGGTGTTCATTACGACAAATTTCATCTAAAGTTAAACAACTAATTTTTTGATTTCCGGACTCATCTCGCTTTGATTGCATAGAGCCATCTGCTGCAAAGCGAATTACACAGTTCTTGTCAGCAACACCATTTTGCAAGAGGCGCACTCGGTGAGATTGCGTTTTTACCTGAGTTCGTATTGCAAGCTTTTCAAAATTTTTTGAATCCGGCTCTATTCCAATATATCTAAAAAATATGTCATTAACAACTTGAATGAAATCATGGTAAGTATCTCCATCGAATGCGCCACAATCCACAAATGTCTCTTCTGTTGACAAAGTAAAAATCTCGGGAGGAAAATAAGCTGGGTATTTAAAAATATTGTTTCTATCCACAGCTCGAAAATCTAGAAAATGCCTTAACTTAAGTTGCCTAACATATTCACTCTTAGATTCATCATCTTCCCATAATGCAAAAACTTCGTCTATGCAGCCACAGGCTTTTTGGGCGACATCTATATGGTCAAGGAAAAAATCAGGAAAAAAGGTTTCGGGATATAGTTCATAAAGTGCAGTAAATGAGGCTACTTGCGAAATACCAAACATGGCGAGTTGAGCGCTAATGTCGTCGAGAGGGTGTCCTATGCGATCACTCCAAATAGTAACAATAAAAACCGCGCCAGCATGGAGTCGTGCAGCTTCAACGGGAGATAGAACAAGCAGCCCATCAATGACCTGGCCTTGGTTTGAAGGCGAGTTATCAGCAAAAGCCTCTGGTTCAATTCCAATCTGTCGAAGACCGGCAAGAATACGGCGTCCCCGACCGCCACATCCAAAAAGGACTAGGTGCTTGTTTTTGGAAATAAGATCGATGCCTGGGGGGCGACGGCTTTGTTTAAGTATCGCATAAACCGATTCATGATTTAAATTATTAGACATGATAATGCAAAACTAAGCTTCCATGATTTCTTGAAATTCTTGACAGCTTAAAAAAGGCCACATATCTTCCATAGGCTTTGAATGAATTGTGCCGTCCGGCCTTACTTCCGATGTAACTCGAGGCATCGTTTTCTCATCTACGGATGTCTTCACCACGCAGATCGCAGGTCCTTTTATTGCTAAAGTTTGGGATAAAATATCAGCAATCTTTTCTGGGGAATTTACATAAAATACAGGCACCCCATAAGCTGCGCCCACTTTCTCCAAATCAGGTAAAGTAAGATGGCTGGAAGGATCGCTGGCGACCAGTCGTCCTTGAAAATGATTTCGCTGCATAGCGACGATTGAGCGATAACCGTTGTTGTCGAGCACAAAGTATTTAATGGGCAACCCAAGACGCCTAACAGTTTCTAGTTCTTGTATATTTAGTTGAAATCCTCCATCCCCATTGACGTTTATTACTCTTCGGCGACCACTAGCAAGGCATGCACCAATTGTGGCCGGAAGACCTGTTCCCATTGACCCTAACCCAGGGGCATTCAGTATGCGTTGCCCGTATTTCACTCTAAATGCTTGCATAAAAATATCGCTACAAGGTCCAGAGCTACCAGGAACAAAAATATCTTTTTCATTAGCAAGTTCAGACAATACATCAATTAGCAGATAAGTGCTAACAAACCCTTCTGTTCCAGTTTTATGTTCAGGGAGAACAACAGGGAACCGCAAAATCCACTCGCGACAAGTTTTAAGCCATTTGGCAAAATTGTCTTTGAACGATTTTCTGCTTTGTGCACAAGCCAAGAGAGCGGGAATAAAATCGGCGAGGTCTGCGCATACGGAACGCTGAGGCGCTGGAGAAAACTTCGCAATTTCCGCAGGATCGATGTCTATATATATTTTGTGAGCTTTGGGGGCGAAGCCACTGTGACTAAATGCAATCGTGGGAAGATCCAACCTATTTCCCAAAACAAGGATCCAATCTGCTTTTTGCTGAGCAAAATTTGCTGCTCGTTGCCCTATTGCTCCTGGTCGTCCGATAAATTCTGGATTTTCGTCTGATAGAAAGTCAGCAGCTTTCCAAGACAGCAGGACTGGAATTCCCAATAATTGAGTTAGTTGACGAAAGTTTTCGATTTGATTTGCAGTTCGCACTCCATTACCAGCATAGATAACAGGTCTTTTGGCTGAAGCTAAGGTATGAAAAACATGTTCTATCTCAGGCGAAAGATCAGAGCATTTTAAATTTGGCGGCACAAATCCAGGCAATGTCTCTGGGTCTATCTGGATGGCTTGCACATCAAGTGGTATGTCAATCCAAACAGGCCCTTTTCTGCCGCTCGTTGCAAGCCATAGGGCTCGCTCCATTGTTTCACGAATCATTAGCGGATCCAAAACAGTAACAGCAAACTTTGTGATTGGTTTTACAATGGAAACGATGTCAACCTCCTGTTGCCCCATTGATCTTACAGGAAGTTGTCGACTACTTATTAAATCCGCACGCTTCGCTTGGCCTGAAATAAATAAAACAGGCGAAGATTCCAACCATGCGCAAGCAACTCCAGTTAGAGCATTTGTTCCTCCAGGGCCAGTTGTTACTAGTGCACAACCAAATGTATTAGTGTATTCACCATAGGCTTCGGCTGCAAAAGAACAAGCCTGTTCATGTAAACAACATATATATTCAATTTCAGGCCGCTGACCAACCGAGTCAGCAAGATGCATACATCCTCCACCGGGGAGCATAAAAACATGCTTTGTTCCGTGACGAACTAAAAAATCAATAACGTAATCGGAAAGTTTCATTTAGTAAATTTTAAAATTAGAGAGATTTTTTGTATTATCAGGCAAGCCATTCAGGCCAAAACGTGAGATGTATCTTTCGATTGGGGTTACTATTGATTTGGGCATCCTGATAAATGGAATCTCCTTTTAAATAAGTTGTTGAAACCTCTTCAATTATAGCTCCAGATGATGTTTTAAAGCTATGTGGCATTCCATGGTTAATTGAAAGAACATCCCCCGCTTTTAAGTGGTTGACTTCCCCATTGACCTCAACGCTTAATTCTCCATATAAGAGGTGATAGCTTTCATCTTTTTTGAGATGATGATGACGAGGGTAAGATTGGCCTGGAAACATGACGACCAGCATTTTAGAATATGCGCGATTGATGATATGAATAAGCACAGCTCCAAATTCCTTGAAACGCTCCAAACCATAATGATGTGAAATCTCTAAGTCTACATATGGAGGCAATGCGATTCGCGTTTGTTTAAGCAAACTTCTCAAATCATCTACAATGCGCTGAACATCTTCTTGGAGATTTATGAATTTTAAATGATCAAACATTAGACCTGCATTTCTAGGAATATCACATTCCGCGTAATACTCTGAATATTTGGATAGATTTTTGGCTAGCAATTGTCCTGGGCTATTAGGCATAGCTAAAAAGTAGTCTTTTTCAGAGATTTTATCGCCGCGCTTAATGTCATGAGAAGCGAAAGCTCCACGATAAAGAGGCTCGATGTCAGAAACTTCCTTATCATATATAACTCTTCTTTGGCCCGATATCCCACACATGGCAAAAGCATCCACAGCAGCTTCCAGCCATTTTTTTGTTTGCGCCGGACTGGCTGAATAAGGGTTTGAGGGATAAGACTCTGTCGGAACAGCAATATGTTTCTCAAAAAGTTGAGCTCCTTGCCCAATAGCAACGCGCACGCTGTCAAGATTTGACGGTTCCTCATGTGTGGAAAATCCAATCGGAACACCGGGGTAGCGGTCCTGGAAAAAACGAATCTGGCCAAGCTCTAAGTGTTCGCGGAGACAAGGATATTCCCCAACGCAATGCATTATCACAAAATTTTTCTGACGATGTGTAAAAAAGGCTACAACCCTATCAATATCGTTTAAAACGGCAGCTGCAGTAGATGCAATAATTGGTTTTTTTGATTTTGCAACTCTTTCAAGTAAAGGCCAGTCTGTAAAAGAGCAACTGGCAATTTTAATAATATCAAAGTCTAACTCTTCCATCAAATCGACGCTAGGCTCATCCCATGGCGTGCACATCGAAATAAAACCAGCATCCTTGATTGCATCATTTAGTTGACGAAAATCCTCTTTGGATAATTTCGTTTCTGTAAATCTTTTAATATATTTATAATCCTTTCTATCCAAAAAATCAGGATGAAAAAATGTATCGTCTCGATGTTGGAGTTTGATGCTAAACCGAAATTGGCTGAATTCTTTGGTAATTTCTTTAAATTCTTTAACAATCCGCAATCCGTGCTTGATATCCCCCATATGGTTATTCGCCATTTCTAAGATGAACATGGGTGTATGTATATTTATATGCATAATTTTGTTTATTTTATCTTAATATTCCATTCTATTGTTTTATTTATAGAATCTTCTAATTTAAATGTTTGTTCCAAATGTAATTTTTTTGATAGCGAAGTGGATGGAATATAGGCTTGTATCACTTTACCAAATACTAGTTTTTTGTCGATGTTTATTTGGTAATTGGGTTGGGTTGAAAAAGCAACCGCTTCGGATATTTGCTTAATGCTAAAAGCATGTTCAGACCCAACATTGTAAGCAATGCCAGATTGCCCTTTGATTAGCATCGTCCAAAGCCAGATAGCCAGATCTGCCGCATAGAGATAAGAGCGATATGGAGTTCCGTCGCCCTTGATTTGTATCGGCTTTCCAGCCATGGCATCACGAATGAAGTTGCCAATAGCAAAATGGGCGTCAAGCGGTAAATGGGGGCCGACGAAGGCGAAGCATCGGGCTACAATAGTTTCGATCCCATATTCCTTGTTGAAAATGGAACAAAGAAGCTCGCCTACTCTTTTGCCTTCGCCGTAGGCTGATGCCGGATCCATGGTATCTGGCGCGCCGGTATAGCTCTCGGGAATATGTGTCATCTCAGGGGGTTGCTTTCCATAAACGGCTCCCGAGCTAATAAATAGAAATCTCTTCACACCAACAGAAACTGCGAAGTCCAAGGTGCGGGTCGTGCCTTGAATGATGGTATCGAGCATTTCCCGAGGAGGGACAGGTGCACTGGAAGTGGTGCCAGCATGGATAACATGAGAAAAATTTCCTGCTGGAAATGCAAAATTCCGAACATCCCCTTGATGCAGCGTGATAGCAGAATTCCTCACAAGATGTGGGGCTTTGGCGCGAAAGGCCTCAGGATCGCGGGTCAGGCCTAAAATCTCCGCTCCCAAGTTCAACTGAGCATTGGCAAAAGCGAATGTTTCCAACAACCACATGCCGAAAAAACCAGTGGCCCCGGTGACAAACAGCCGTTTTCCCCGCAGCAACTCCCAATGCGGGCGCGTATGCTCGAGCACATGCTCGAGGTCTTCGAGCGGGAGTGGCTTTACAGGTTGAGGCATTACAGAGACTTTTCTTTCACAAATTCACGGATGACTTGAATCTCGTAGTCGAGCATTTCTTGGGTGAGGCCGGGGTAAGTGCCGAGGAAGATGGCGGTGTTCATGATAGCGTCGGCTCCGGGGAATGCAGCGGCGATGCTGGAGTCGTTGATTTCCGGAAGGGTTGAGCCGTGGGAACCAACTAAGCGGATGGACTCGGGGCGGTCTTTGCGCATCTGCACGAAGACGGGTTGCCTGAGGAGATTACCGCCGAAGAACATGCGGTTGCCGATCTTTTTTTCATCCAAATGGTGGGCCAACGCAGTATGGGTGAAGGGTGCGGTCGGCTTGACGCGGATCATGAAGCCGAACCATGAGCAGTCGGTGCGGCAGCCGGTGGAGTCCCATTCATAAGTCGAGAGTCGAGAGTCGAGAGTCGAGGGCTTATTCCACGCTGTGGCGTGAGTGGGCAGGCTGAATTTGAGGACATCTTCAAGGCCGGCGAGGCCGACGCGGAGAGTTTCCCAGTTGCGTTTGCGGGCTTCGATGAAGGCGGGGAGTTTTTTGAGCTGCTGACGACCGATGGCGGCTTGGGGGTCGAGCGGCTTGAGGTTGTAGCCAAGGTGGCTGTAGATGTATTTGTGATCGTAGCCCTTCGGTAGCTCGCCAAGTTGCCAGCCGAAGCGTTTTCCGCAGGTGTCGTCTTTGCCAGAGGCGCACCAGCAGTCGCGACCCCAGTCGCGAAAGCTCTCGGCGTAGGTTTTGAGCGGAGGGTGCTTGATGATATTCACCGCGCCACCCTCGCCCATTGTGAGGTGGTGCGGCGGGTAGAAGGATTGCGTGGAGATATCACCCCAGACGCCGGTTGGCGCAGTGAGAAGTTTTTGGTTTTCAAGTTCCTCAAAGCGGATGAGCGGGTGGGTGCCGGCTTCGGCGATTTTGAGGAGGTGGTCGAGAGAGAGTTCGCGCGCCAACTCGACGGGCATGGAGTAAGTGCAGCCGAGGGCGTCGCAATTGTCCTCAATGAGCCAGAGATCGTGCTGACGGCAAAACTTTAGGACGGAGGCGATCGGGAAGGGATTGCCCAAGGCGTGGGCGATCATGACGGCCTTGGTTTTGCCAGGCGAGTATGCGGCTTCCAACTGCTCTGCTCGAATGTTTCCAGTGATCGGGTCGTTGTCGAGAAAGACGGCGACGGCTCCGGATTGGATAATCGGCGCAACAGTGGTCGGGAACCCTGCCGCAACCGTGATGACTTCGTCGCCGAGCTGAATGCGTTTGTGAGGCGGCAGTTTGTGAGTGGTGAGTGCCGCGAAGGCCACGAGATTGGCCGAGGAACCAGAATTGACGAGCAGCGAGTGCCGAACGCCAAGGAGCGCGGCGAGTTCTTTCTCGAAGGCCTCACCCTGGGGACCAAGCGTGAGCCAGAAATCAAGAGTGGATGAGACGGCGGCCTGCACTTCGTCTTCGGTGAAAACGCGGCCAGCGTAAGGAACAGTTGTTTCGCCCGGAATGAAAGCGGTGCGCTGCGGATCGTCGCCCGGGCGGTTGGCGGCGTGGGCGAGACTTGAAAAAGCCACGCTGTTGTTTAGTGCAAGTTTTTTATGCACCTCCGACATTTTATGAGTTGAGATTGTCTTGCCACGATCTTGCAACTTGCTGACGTGGACCGTTAAGAATCGATCCAACCGGATGTAAGAGGGCTTGAAAAGCTCGCCCTTAACCAAATCGGCTCCGTCAAGACGCACAGTATTTTGGTAATGGGTTTTTCCGGTTACTTTTAACAAAGTGACATCACCCTGCCAATCCGGGCCATCAAGAATCAATGCCGGTCTATTTTTTCCTTCGTCGGTGTCGCCATGCGGCCACAGGACATAAACTAAATTCCCAGTATTCATTAAAATAGTTCGCTGGCGTCCTCATCTTCATCCCCTCGAATGAACGACGGCATTTGGAGGTCCAGCATTTGCCGACGCTCATTTTCCAACTTGGTTAATTCCGACTCTGTAAAAAGACGGAGGTGCAAGCCTTCCGGAATATTTTCGCTACAATCTAGAACCCTTAAAACATTTCCTTCTTTAATAACTTCTATGCTCATAATTTAAAAAAACAGTTGAAAGTGAATTTCAGGCTTTGAATTCAGCTAAAGGTAGAGATGCATTGGAAGGGAGGGACTCGATAGCAACATCCCACTCGTCTTCCTTTATCCACTCTTGGTGGCTCTTGGACTGGGTTTGAAACATCATGTCCTCGCGACTTTCCTTGGGAATGGACTGCCAGATTCGCCGAGCGGCCAATTTTTCAATTTCCGCGCTTGTGAAAAGCTCTATCTCGCATCCCTGCGGCATCTCGTCGCTGCAATCAATAACGCGAAGCGTATTGCCTTCTGCAAAAACATTTATGCTCATAATATTAAAAAAAGTCGGCAGCATCTTTGCTTTCATCACAGCGAATAAAGGATGGCATTTGCTGACGCTGTAAAATGTTCTTCATGTTAATTCTGAAAGTTTCATTCAATAAATTTTTCCCATTCTGTAATTCTGTCCCACAAATCGTTTCTGCTACGAATGGATCGTGGCGGTTCATTTGTTACCTCAAATATTCCTTGATTTGAAGCTGCGTCAATTCCGCTGGGTCGGCACCTTCGTGCATGGTGCGATACCATTGCACTGTTTTTTGGACAGCGGTTTCAAAGTCCCATCGGGGCTGCCAACCGAGCAGGTGAAAGGCTTTTTCGGTAGTGAGATTCAGCTTGCCGGCTTCGTGAAGTGGGTTCGGATCGGATTGGTCGATCCACTCGCCGGGCCAGTGTTTAAGGGCCTCCGAGACAACATCCGCCACCGTGCGATTGGCGCTGAGATGCGGGCCGAAATTGAAAGCGGAATCCAGTGTGCCAGACGGGAAGGTGCTTGTGGTGAGCTGAGAGGCCAGCAGGAGGTAACCGGAGAGCGGTTCCAGCACATGCTGCCAAGGGCGTGTTGCCGTTTTATTCCGAACAGGAATGACCGTGGAGTTTTTCAGGAAGCGGATGCAGTCGGGCAAAATGCGATCATTCGCCCAGTCGCCGCCGCCAATGACATTGCCAGCTCGGGCACTCGCAATTTTGACGGGATGATTTTGAAAGAACGATCGACGCCAAGATGAAATGGCGATCTCGCATGCAGCCTTGCTGGAACTGTAAGGATCGTGACCGCCCAGCGGATCCTCCTCACGATATCCGTGCAGCCACTCGCGGTTCTCGTAGCATTTATCCGTAGTCACCATGACGGCCGCACAGGGCTTCTCCAAATGCCGCAGGGCTTCCAAAACATGGATCGTTCCGAGCACATTGGTTTGGTAGGTTTCGACGGGTTCCGTGTAGGAGAGCCGCACCAGCGGCTGAGCGGCCAGGTGAAATACAAAGTCCGGCTGCCAATCGAGCAGAGACTTGCCAATGGCAGCAGCCTCTCGGATGTCGCCTTCCTGCCAATCCACGCGCGACGCCAAACCCAGCTGATCAAAAAGCGCGGGCTCCGTCGGAGGCGGCAATGAGAAAACGCAAACCTTCGCACCCATCATGTCCAGCCACTCGACGAGCCAGGATCCCTTGAATCCAGTGCCTCCGGTGAGCCAGATTTTCTTACCTCGCCAAAAAGTAGAATCGAGGTTTGTGCAAGTCATTGCCAGACTCTCCAGGGAGCTCTACCTAGATTCCAAAGATCCTCCAAATAGTTTTTCTCACGCAGCGTGTCCATTGGCTGCCAGAAGCCGTGGTGATCAAAAGCCATCACTTCCCCATCGGCAGCTAATTTAGCGATTGGCGGCCCCTCCCAACTGGTTTCATCTCCATCGATCAGGTCAATACATGTTGGCGAGAGCACAAAAAATCCTCCGTTAATCAAGGCACCGTCACCCCTTGGCTTTTCAATAAAACCGGTAACCTGCTCTCCAGACTTTTCTATCGCACCAAAGCGTCCTGGGGGCTGAACTGCTGTAACTGTAGCTTTCTTTCCATGGGATTTGTGAAATGCGATCAACCTACCGATATCCACATCCGCAAGGCCATCTCCATAGGTGAAACAAAAGGCCTCTTCATCTTGCAGATGCTTGGCCACACGCTTCAAACGCCCGCCAGTGCAGGTTTCATCACCCGTATCAACCAGTGTCACCCTCCAAGGCTCAGCTTTTTTTTCATGGACTTCCATTCGGTTCGTCTGCATGTCGAATGTCACATCGGACATGTGTAGGAAGTAGTTGGCAAAATACTCTTTGATCACATAACCACGATAACCACAGCAGATCACAAAATCATTGACCCCATGAGCAGAATAAAGCTTGAGAATATGCCATAAAATAGGCTTGCCACCGATCTCAATCATCGGCTTGGGCTTGAGATGGGTTTCTTCGGAAATGCGCGTGCCAAGGCCGCCAGCGAGAATAACAGCTTTCATTGTTTAATCAGGAGAGGGGTTGGCAATAATTTGCTGAAATTAGATAAACTAAAAACGTTTTTAGATTTAAGCACAAGCGTCAATGACAGAATTGGAGAATTATGCAGATATTCTATTTCTTAAGGATAAACCAGTGGTTGCACACCCTATGCTTTCTTGAAATCGCGAGGATGGCGACATCGTGGCATAGGTGGGGTTCAAGCGCAAGGCTGCACCTCAGATTTTTTTTGCCCTAGGCTTTTATAAGTCTCAGCTGGTAAAAATTTTCTGCCGGAGATGGTTTTGAGTTTCGAGGAGGCCTGCGTAATCGAAGGTTTTGCGGGGTTCCAAGCGCGAGCCTTGGGCGATTGGGGCGCAGCGGTCAGAGAGTTTTTCGAGGGATTCGTTGGGGGTGGCTGCGGCGAGGGCTTGGATGGCGGCGCCGAGGGCGGCACCTTCGGCGCTCTGCATGGTGACTACTGGGTAGCCGAAGATGTCGGCGAGCATCTGCCGCCAGGCGGGGCTTTTGCTTCCGCCGCCGGTGAGGCGGATTTCGGAGGGTTTGAGGCCGAGGGATTCCATGCGGCGGAGGCCGTAGGCCATGCCAAGTGTGACGCCTTCCATCGCGGCGCGTGCCATGTGGGCCGGTGTGAGATTCGAGGGGTTCATGCCGTGCAGGATGCCGCACCCTTCTGGGAGGTTTGGCGTGCGCTCGCCTTGGAGGTAGGGCAGGAAAATCAGACCTTCAGCACCGGCGGGAACGGAGGAGATTTCCTTGTCCATACGGTCGTGGTTCCAGCCAAAAAGGTTGCGGAAGGCCTCGGTGGCGACGGTGACATTCATCGTGCAAAGGAGCGGCATCCAGTGGTCGGCGCTGTCGCAGAATGCGGCGATTTCGCCTTGGGGGTCGATGACTGGCTGCGGGGCGCAGGCGAAAATCGTGCCGCTTGTGCCGAGGCTGGCGGTGACGGTGCCGGGGCGGATGTTTCCGGTGCCGATGGCGGCCATCATGTTGTCCCCTCCCCCGGCGCTGATGATGACATCCGGCGAGAGGCCCCATGCGGTGGCGAGGGCGGGGAGGAGTTTTCCGACAGGTTCGGTGGAGGAGCCGACTGGCGGGAGCTTTGAGACGAGGTTTTCGTCGATGGCGGCGCAGACTTCCTTGCTCCACTGGCGGGTGCGGACATCGAGTAGGGCGGTGCCGGAGGCGTCACCGAACTCCATGCGCAGTGTGCCGGTGAGTCGGAGGTTCAGGAAATCATGCGGCAGGGCGACATGGGCGAGCCTAGCGAAATTCGCGGGCTCGTTTTGCTTCAGCCAAAGAATTTTCGGCGCGGTGAAGCCAGGCAGGATGTCGTTTCCCGCGAGGGCGATTGTTTTGTTGCGTCCCCCGAGCTTGGCGCGAATTTCATCGCACTGGGCGGTGGTGGAAGTATCGCACCAAAGCTTGGCGGGGCGGATGACTTGGTGACTGGCATCGAGCGGCACGAAGCCGTGTTGCTGACCGGACACGCCTATGCCTGCGACCTCGGCTTTGCGGGGGCCGAGATCGGTAAGGACTTTTTGCACGGTCTCCTCGAGGGCATCCCACCAAATGGCGGGATCCTGCTCGAGGTGGCCGACGGGCAGTCCCTCTACCAGCCCATAGGCTGTGCTGGCGGAGGCGATGACTTTTCCGGAATCACCGTCGAGGACGACGGTTTTCAGACTCTGCGTGCCGCAGTCGATGCCAAGGGTGATCACAGGAGTTCGTTCAGGATGTTTTCGAGGTATTCCTGTCCACCGCTTTCGAGCGCGGGCGCGGACTGCGAGAGCGCGAGCTTTTCGAGTTCGGCGAACGAGGCTTTGCCGGCGAGGATTTTCTTTCCGAGGTCGGAGTTCCACGAAGCGTAGCGGTTTTTTACGAACTCCTCGATGCGGCCGTCAGCCCGGATAGCTGCAGCGATTTTGAGCCCACGCGCGAAGGCATCCATGCCGCCGATGTGGGCGTGGAAGAGGTCGGCGGGTTGGTGGGATTCGCGTCGGCGCTTGGCGTCGAAATTGAGTCCCCCCTCCTTGAAGCCACCCATGCCGAGAACGACGAGCATGACTTCGGCGGCGAGGTAGATATTGGTCGGGAACTGGTCGGTATCCCAGCCGATGAGTTCGTCGCCACGGTTGGCGTCGATCGAGCCGAGGCGGCCAGCATTGGCGGCGACGGTCAGTTCGTGACGCATGGTGTGACCGGCGAGTGTGGCGTGGTTGGTTTCGATGTTGAGTTCGAATTCGTCGAAGAGGCCGTATTCGCGCAGGAAGTTGAAGCAGGCGGCGGAGTCGGAGTCGTATTGGTGGGTGGAGGGTTCTCGGGGTTTTGGCTCGATCCAGAATTTTCCTGTGAAGCCGATTTCCTTCTTCCAAGCGACCGCCATGTGCAGGAACGCGGCGAGTTGGTCGAGTTCGTGCTTCATGTCGGTGTTCCAGAGAGAGGAATAGCCTTCACGACCGCCCCAAAAGACATAGCCGCCACCGCCGAGTTCCTTGGTGACAGAGATGGCTTTTTTGACTTGGGCCGCTGCGTGGGCGAAGACAGGCAGGCTTGGCGTGGTGGCTCCACCTTGAGCGAAGCGCGGATGCGCAAAGAGGCAGGCCGTGCCCCAGAGGAGCTTCTTGCCTGTGCGCTGCTGCTCCTCGGCGAGTGTGCCGGCGACGGCATCCAACGCGGCGTGGGACTCGGCGAGCGTGTCGCACTCGGGCGCGACATCGCGGTCGTGGAAGCAGTAAAAATCAATATCGATTTTTTCAAGGAATTCAAAAAACACACGCACACGCTGCTGGGCGTTTGCCACAGAGTTCGATCCATCTTCCCATGGCATGAGTGCCGTTCCGCCGCCGAAGGGATCGGCGAGAGGATTGCGCATGACATGCCAATAGGCTGCGGCAAAGCGCAGGTGCTCGCGCATGGATTTGCCCTCGACGAGTTCGTCAGGGTTGTAGTGTTTAAAGGCAAAGGGATTTTTCGACTTGGAGCCTTCGTAGGCGATTTTTGGGACTTCAGGGAAGTATGGCATGGGTATTGTTTTGTGGTTTTGGGATTCGGGTGACTCGGCAGATTGGGGCAAGAACCGGCGGGAATATCAATTACGAACCATAGCTTTTACTGAAGCGCTTGCGGGACTCGTGTTCGGGCTCTGCTGCTGCGGTGACCTGCGCCGGCGCTGCTTCGACTGCGGGCGCGGCGGGCTGGCTCGGTGCGGGGGCAGGATTTTTCGAGGCTTGGAGGAAAGCCAGGCGCAGGTCGGAGAGGACGCTGGTGAGCATCTGGGTCTCTTCGTTGCTGAGATTGCCTCGGGTTTTTTCCTGAAGCATTTCGATTTGGTCGATGAACATGCGGGCGAACTCGAGATTCACCTCGGGCTGGCCGGTTTGAGGATTCGGCACATGGCCGAGAAACATGGCGGCTTGCTGGGCCTGCATCATGACGAGTTCGATGAAACGCTGAGTCATTTCACCGGAGTGGGTGGCGGATTGGACTTCGGGCATAGGTGGTTAGTTGGTGGATGGTTTTTTATCGGGCGGAAGGACGGTGGCTTCAACTCGGGAATCCGAGTTGAAATACTTTGCGGCGACGCGGCGTGTGTCGTCGAGGGTGATTTTTTCAATCTCCTCCTTGCGGCGTTTATGGGCATCGACTCCGAGGCCCATGAGTTCATCGACGGCGACGGCGGCTCCAAAGGCGCTGTTGCTTTGGTTCCGAATTGCCTCGCCGCCTAGGAGCTTCGCCTTGGCGCGGGTGAGTTCCTCTTCGGTGAGGCCATTGGTGGCCAGGTCCTGAATCTCGGAGCGCATTTCCTTGGTGACGGGTTCGATCTTTTGCGGATCGGTGCCGAGATAGAAAAGGAAGGCGCCCGGTGCGAGACCGCAGAACTGGGCGGCTCCGACGAAGTAGGCGAGGCCCATTTGCTCGCGAATGCGATTAAAAAAGCGTGAGCCCAGATCGCTCGAGGCTTCGCTGATCAATTCGAGTGCGATGCGATTTGGGTCGTTCACCGAGGCTCCTTGGAAGCCGAGCATGAGGACGGCCTGTTTCTTGTCCAGATGCGCGGTGGCGGGAGCCAGGCCCGCAACGGGCGCGGGCTTTTCGACATTCTCAAATGCCAGCGCGCCTTTGGGCATCGAGGCGAAGGATTTTTCGAAAAGTTTCACGACCTCCTCCGCCTTCACATCGCCGAAGACAGAGATGACGCCATTTGCAGCGCAGGCGAATTTTTTGTGGAACTCGCGGAGTTGTGCGGCACCGATGCCGGATACGGAAGCCGGCGATCCGAGATTTCGGAGTGCGTAGGGATGCGCACCGAAAAGATTTTCACGGACAAGATTGCGGGCCACCGAGGTGACTTGCTCCTCGTCGGCCTTGATACCGGCAATCTGCGTGTTTTTCTCAAGCTCGACCTCGCGCTCGGGGAAGGTGGGATTCAAAAGCACATCAGCTAGGATATCCACACCGAGTTTGAGGTCCGGCCGCATGACATCCACCGAAATGGTGAAGGAATTGTTGCCGCTGTCCGAGCCGATGCTGCCGCCCACGCCCTCGATGTCGTCGGCGAGTTGCTCGGCGCTGCGGGTTTTCGTGCCTTTGAGGAGCGTGCGGGCGTAGAGGCGGGTGATACCATTTGTTTCCTTCGTCTCGGCGAGCAGACCGCCACGGAACACGGCGCTCATGGCTACGAGCGGGATGCGGGAGTCCTCACGCACGAGGAGGCGCAGACCGTTTGAGAGGGTGAATTTCTGGATGTCGCCGGCCTTCTTGTCGTCCGCCTGTGCTGCCTCGGACTTGGCAGCGGGTGGGTTGATCGAGGTGACATTCATCGCCTCGTCGCGGAGGTATTCGCGGGCGACGCGCTGCACATCGGCGGCGGTCACTTTGGAAATCTGGTCAAGGTAGTGGCGAGTAAAATTCAGGTTGCGAGTGAGCATCCAATTCGAACCGAGGTCCGACGCTTTGCCGCGCGCCGTGGTGAGGCCGTGAAGCTGGGAGGAAAGCAACGAGCGGCGGGCGCGGTCGAGTTCAACCTCAGTAACTCCGTTCTTTTTGAGATTCTCGAGAATGGCGAGGGATTCCTTCTCGGCCGCATCGCGCTTGTCAGGATCGGTCATCGCCTGCATGAGGAAGACGCCTTCGGACTGAAGCGAAAACATGCCGGCGCCAGCACTGTGGGCGAGTTGTTTGCGCTCGCGGATTTCACGATTTAGACGCGAGCTCGCGCCGTTGCCGAGGATTTCGCCAAGAATTTCCAATGCGGGCGTGTCGGAATTCGTCACGCCGGGCACGCGCCAAGACATGGAGAGACGCGAGAGCTCGGTCGGGAACTCCTCGTGCACCTCGCGGCGGCCCATTTGAGGAGGTTCTGTGGCCACATAGAGAGGCTCGAGAGCCTTGCGGGGAGCAGAATCAAAAAGCTCGCCGAGTTCCTTGTGAATCGCAGCGGCATCGACATCCCCCACCACAACGAAAGTCAGATTGTTCGGCACATAGCGGGATTTGTAATAGTTCAGGACATCCTCGCGAGTGAGCTTGTTGTAGACATCGAGGTAGCCGATCACCGGATGCCTGAACGGGCTAGTGGTGAAAACCGTGTCGAGCATGAGCTGGGAGCTTTGGCGACCGGGATCATCAAATCCCATGGCGAACTCGCGGCGGATAACCTCCTGCTCTTTCGTGTATTCCTCCTCGGGAAGCGTGGCGTTCTGCATCGCATCTGCAAGGATCGCTACAGCATCCGAGGCGCCCTCTTTTGGCACATCGATCCAGTAGACAGTGCGATCAAAGGAAGTGTAGGCATTGATGTAACCGCCCCGGTTTTGGACCTGCTTGGCGATCTCGCCCGGGGGGCGCTTTTCCGTGCCTTTGAAAAGCATGTGCTCAAGGATGTGTGACAAACCAGCGCCCATCTTTTCACCCTCGTGGATACTCCCCGTGCCGCACCACGCCTGCACGCTGGCCACCGGTGCGCTGCGATCCTCCTCGACGATAAGCGTGAGGCCGTTTTCATAAGAGAAGACTTGGGCCTTGGATTCAGGAAGTGTGAGGCTTTCGGAGGTTTTGGCTTGGGTGTGATCGGGCATAAGAAAAAGAGAAGCTGCTATGGCAGCGGTGAGAAGACGGGGTTTCATAGGAAGGTTCCGACGCTGAGAGGGGGCTCACCGTTCAAAGAATCGGCTAGTGGACGGAAGGGAGCGACAAAGGCCTCGCGGAAATCAAACACATCCCGGAAGCTCTCCGCCGTATCCTCATCGGTCTTTCCGAAGATGCCGGCCTGGACGAGATTGAAGACCATCTGCCCGACATCCGCCGTGGCCATGACTCCCCAGTAATTCAAAACCATGAGTGCCATCGGACCGAATTCGGCGAGTGCATGAATGCGAAAACCATCGAGCAACTCGACGGCTCCAACATGGGGACCAGGCTCCTTTTTTGACTTCTTACGTCGCTTGATCGTGCCCTCCAGCGAGTCGCGAAGAAAGGCATAGGCTTCGGGATGGTAGCGACGGTCTTCTTTGTAAACCGTTTCGACAGCTTCTTGAAATCCTGTGTTCTGCATTATTGGGTCTTGGGAGCCACAGCGGCGGGAGCTGAATTGTCAGGGCGAGGTTCCCTCCAATGCCGAACACCAAGGCCCAACACCAGAATGAATACAAAGCCCACAACAAGCGTCTGCTCGCGGCGCGTCAGCTCAAACATGGAAGCCACGATAAACCGAAAAGCACACAGCGCAAGACGTGGGATGCGCAAAATCGATGCCTCGCAAAAATCCCACATCTAATGCCGCGTTGACGCCATGGCGCGACTGGGGTTTCATTCTGCGCTTATGTCCAAAGACGCTTCTGCCACCCGAATGGAAAAAATCGTCAGCCTCTGCAAGCGACGCGGCTTCATTTTCCAATCCTCCGAAATCTACGGCGGCCTGAACGGCTTCTGGGACTACGGCCCACTTGGCGTGGAATTGAAAAAAAACCTCAAGGACTTCTGGTGGCGGCGCAATGTGCGCGAGCGTGACGACATGGAGGGAATGGATGGATCGATCATCATGAACCGCGCGGTCTGGAAAGCCTCGGGACACGAGGAGACATTCAGCGACCCGATGGTCGACTGCAAAGTGTGCAACTCCCGCAACCGCGCCGACCAACTGCCGGAGAAGGACGGGAAAAAATACTGCCCGCAGTGCGGAAGCCGCGACCTTACGGAAGCGCGCGATTTCAATCTCATGTTCAAGAGCCACGCGGGTCCACTTGAGAGCGAGGACAACCTTGTTTATCTCCGCCCGGAGACCGCGCAGGCGATCTTTGTGAATTTCCGCAATGTGCTCGATACCTCGCGCCAGAAGCTCCCCTTCGGCATCGCGCAGATCGGAAAGGCTTTTCGCAATGAGATCAATCCCCGCAACTACATTTTCCGCTCCCGCGAATTCGAGCAAATGGAGATCGAGTATTTCTGCCGACCAGAGGATGGCATGCAGCTCACAGACTACTGGCTCGAGCAACGGATTAAATTCTACGAGGACATCGGCATTCCCCGCTCGAAGATTCACATCAATGACATCCCGGATGGAGAGAGGGCGTTCTACTCCAAGAAGACCTACGATCTGGAATACGAGTTTCCATTCGGCGTGAGCGAACTTGAGGGCATCGCCTACCGCACCGACTACGATCTCGGAAAACACATCGAGCACTCTGGTAAGCCGCTCGACTACTTCGACGAGGCCACCAAGGAACGCTTCATCCCGCATGTCGTGGAGCCAAGTGCTGGCGTTGACCGCACCACACTCGCACTCCTCTGCGAGGCCTTCGACGAAGAAACCGTCACCGACGAGAAAGGAAACTCCGAGACCCGCACCGTCCTGCGTTTCCATCCCCGCATGGCCCCGATCAAATGTGGCATCTTCCCGCTGCTGAAAAACAAGCCCGCGCTTGTGGAAAAAGCCAAGGAGATCGCCACCGCTCTCCGACCGATCATGAATGTCTTCTACGACGAAGCAGGCGCCATCGGCCGCCGCTACCGCCGCCAAGACGAGGCTGGGACGCCCTTCTGCGTCACGATTGACTTCGACACCATCGGCGAAAACGGCCCTGAAAAGGAAAACACCGTCACCCTGCGCCACCGCGACTCGATGACCCAGGAACGCATCGCCATCTCCGACCTCAAAAACTACCTGCTGGAGAAAATCGGCTGATGCTGGCCACCACGAAGTTGGTTGCGGGAGAGATCGAGCGGTTTGCCCTGTGAACTTTGACGCAAAAAACGGAGTTCGTCTCTCGACGAGCTCCGTGTTTGCAAACCTTGCCTGAGAAGCAGGGCGTTATTCGGTGATGATGTCCTTGTAGGTCTTGCCCGATGGAATCATTGGCAACACATGCTCAGTGTAAGGGGTCATGACATCGAGGATATAGACTTCCTTCGAATCCAGCATGCGCTTCATCGCGGCAGGGAGGTCTTTTTTATGGATCACCCGCTCGCAGGTTACGCCGAAACCTTTGGCAATATCAACGTAGTCCGGGTAGATGCGCTGCAGATCGCGCGGGTCGCCGAGGAAGGTATGGCCACGATTGCCACCATGGAAGCGGTCCTCCCATTGCACGACCATGCCGAGGTGCTGGTTGTTGAGAATAATTGCCTTTGCGGCGATGCCTTCGATGTGCGCGGTGGCGAGCTCTTGGACATTCATGAGGAATGAACCGTCGCCATCAATGTCTATGACTTGCTTGTGAGGCATTCCGACCTTGGCCCCCATTGCAGAAGGGTAGCCGAAGCCCATGGATCCGAGACCGGCGGAGGTTACGAGGCGGCGGGGCGCATCGAAGTCGTAGAATTGCGCGGCCCACATCTGGTGCTGACCAACGCCGGTGGTGATGATGGCCTCGCCTTTTGTCATCTCGCAGAGGAGCTGAATGACATGCTGAGGTTGGATGACATCCTCGGTGTCCTTGAACGAGAGCGGATGCTTGGTCTTCCACGCGTCAATTTGTTTATACCAATCCGGAAAACGGCCGTAGTTCTTCGTCGTGCGTTTGTAGCCGGCTTGATCGAGGATTTTGTTGAGGCGCGTCAGGGCGTATTTGAGATCGCTCAGGATCGGCAGGCAGACGGTTTTGTTTTTGTTGATCTCGGAGTTGTCGATGTCGATGTGAACGATTTTGCCGTGTTCGCAGAACTTCTCCACCTTGCCGGTGACGCGATCGTCAAAACGCACGCCGATAGCGAGTAGAAGGTCGGCTTCGTTGACGGCATTGTTGGCATACACGGTGCCGTGCATGCCGAGCCATTTGAGAGAGAGTGTGTGGGTTTCAGGAAATCCACCGATGCCCATGAGAGTAGTGGCCACAGGAATCTGCGTGCGCTCGGCGAACTCGAGCAACTCGGCCGAAGCCTCGCCAGAGATCACTCCGCCACCGCAGTAGATCATCGGGGCCTTCGCCTCGCCGAGCATTCCGATGAGTTCATTCAACGCGACATCATCCGCTTTGCGCTCGGGTTTGTAGCCGCGCAGATTGACGGTTTTCGGGAAAATTGGCTGCGTGGTGAGATTCTGAATGTTCTTCGGAATGTCGATAAGAACAGGGCCTGGGCGACCGGTAGAGGCGATGTGGAAGGCCTCCTTGACGATACGGGGAAGCTCATTCACATCCCACACGAGGTAGCTGTGCTTCACCATCGGAAGTGTCATTCCGAAAACATCGGTCTCTTGGAAAGCACCGCGTCCGATCATTTCCTGAGGCACTTGACCCGTGATGGCCACCAGAGGGACCGAGTCCATGAAGGCGTCCGCGATGCCGGTGACAAGATTCGTCGCGCCAGGTCCGGAGGTAGCCATGCAAACACCGACTTTGCCGGTCACACGGGCGTAGCCCTCGGCGGCGAAAACCCCGCCCTGCTCGTGGCGGGGAAGAATGGTGCGGATTTTTTTTGTTTTGGTGAGAGCCTGGTGGATCGGCATCGAGCACCCGCCGGGATAGGCGAAAACAACCTCGACGCCCTCGCGCTCGAGACACTCAACGAGAATCTCCGCGCCATTCATGACTTTGCCCCGTTCGGGCGTAGCGGTGGATTTTGTGGCGGCGGATTTTTTTGTCTTCATAAGTTGGAAAAAGAGTGAGGTAGAGTAAGCGGTGTCTTGAATGGTTGGCGAGTATAAAAAAGGCAGCGAACGACATCTCGGGCTCATTTCATGCCCGTTGCGAGCACAGTCTGAAAAAACGGCGCCTCCGCTTCACGCGAGACGATGGAGGATTCAATTTTGGAGAAGCCAGCCTTTTTCATCATGCGGTGAAGTTCGATTTCGGAAAATCCCAGCCAAACATGTCCGTAAAGCTCGCGGGCCTGCTCGTGAGTATGACTCAGCAAATCGAGAATCATCACACGCCCGCCAGGTTTGAGAATCCGTTGAGCCGCATTCAAAGCGCGCTGTGGAACGGCGGCATGATGCAAAGCCTGGCTGAAAAGAGCCACATCGACAGAGTTTGCATCGATCGGTGGATCTTCGATATCTCCGAGCCGGTATTCGAGATTGGAAAACCCGTGCTCATTCGCCAAAGCGGAGCCGAATTCAACCATCTTCTCGGAGTTATCAATGGCGATGACCTTTTTTGATGTCCGGGCCAGCAGTTGCGAGAGGGTCCCCTCACCTGCCCCGAGGTCCGCGATGACCATGGGCGGGAGCAGGCGCAGAAGCCCATGCGAGAGCGCCTCCCACGAGCGGCCAGGAACGTAGGCGCGGCCAAATTTTCCCGCCAGTTTGTTAAAATACTCGGCTGCTTGGTCCTTGCGTTTTTTGAGCGTGAACACGAGGTGCGCCTTATCTGCCGAAGCCTCCTTTAGCTCCGCCCGTGCCGCTTCGAGAATGGCCAAGGTAGGCTCACCAAGATCCTCCCCAGCTGAATAAAAGATGTTTTTTCCCACCCGCCGGTCTTTCACCAATTCCTCGCGTTTCAGCTGCGCCAGACTGGTCGAAATGCGGGACTGCCCGAGACCAAGTATCTCCTGCAACTCGGCGACCGTGAGCTCCTCTTCCATCAAAAGCAGCAGCAGGCGCAAGCGGATCGGATCCGACAAAACACGGAGAGATTTTAGGATTGACGCCATTAAACATATCAATATATTCAGATGCGTAGATGCGTAAAGCTTAACCTCAACCCAAACCAATAAGTCCTATGTCACGCCGTTACATTTTTTCCTCCGAATCCGTTGGCGAAGGCCATCCTGACAAAGTCTGCGACACCATCTCCGATGCCGTTCTCGACGCCTGCCTCACGATCGACAAAACCAGCCGCGTCGCCTGCGAGACCTTTGTGAAAAGCAACACCGTCGTAGTAGGCGGTGAAATCACCATCCCGAAAATCAAAGGCGCTGCCCTCGACTCTGTGATGAATGTGGGCTCAATTGTGCGCGAGGCGATCCGAGGAATTGGCTATACAAACAACGACGATATCTTCCACGCCGACCGCGTCTTTATTTCAAACCTCCTTACCGCCCAGAGCGCCGACATCGCGCAGGGAGTGGATAACAAAAAAGCCAAGGGCAAAGCTACTGCCGAGCAAGGCGCCGGCGACCAAGGTCTCATGTTTGGCTATGCTTGCAACGAAACCCCGGAACTCATGCCTGCTCCGATCATGTTCGCCCACCGCCTAGGACGCGAACTCACTGCCATCCGCAAGGCCGGCAAAGTGAAATGGCTCCGCCCCGACGCGAAGAGCCAAGTTTCCGTGCTTTATCAAGACGGCAAGCCTGTCCGTGTCACCAATGTCGTCATCTCGACCCAGCACACTGAAGAAGTCGAAATCGAAGAAATCCGCAAATTTTTGATCGCAAATCTCATTCGCAAGGTCATTCCGAAGGACTTCCTCGACGCCTCCACCGAATTCCTCATCAACCCGACCGGCCGCTTCGTCATCGGCGGTCCTCAAGGCGACTCTGGACTCACCGGTCGTAAAATCATCGTCGACACCTACGGCGGCATGGGCCGTCACGGCGGCGGAGCCTTCTCAGGAAAAGACCCATCGAAAGTCGACCGCAGCGCCGCCTACATGGGCCGCTATGTTGCAAAAAATGTTGTAGCCGCGGGTCTCGCCGACCGCTGCGAAGTTCAATTCGCCTACGCCATCGGGCATCCAGAGCCCGTCAGCATCCACATCGACACCTTCGGCACACACAAGGTGAACGAGGAAAACATCGAGAAAGCCGTGAAGACGGTCTTCTCCTTCAAACCAGCCGACATTGTCACCCAACTCAACCTCCTCCGTCCGATCTACAGCAAGACCACAAACTACGGTCACTTCGGCAAGGAAGACAAAGACATCACTTGGGAGAAGACAGACAAAGCAGCGGCGTTGAAAAAGGCGGCACGATAAAAAGCAGGAGAAGTTTTCAGAGTTCAGTTTTCAGCAAAGCAAGCAATGGCTTATCAATCATTCGAAGATTTGGAAGTGTGGCAGCGGGCTTGCCGCCAGTGCACTTCCATCTACGAGATGTTTGAAGATTGTAAAAAATACTCCCTTAAAGATCAGATCGAACGCTCATCGCTTTCCGTTCCCTCAAATATTGCCGAAGGCCACGAGCGCAACAGCAAAGCAGATTTCCAACGGTTTTTGAACATTGCCCTCGGCTCCAACGCTGAACTCCAAACCCAACTCTACATCGCCCGCAAACTCAACCTCATCAAACAACCCATATTCCAAAGCAGCATTAACGAATCCAAAGAAATCTCTGCCATGATCCGCGGGCTTTGGAAATCCATCGCCCACAAAACACCCACTGAAAACTGAATCCTGAAAAAACTGAAAACTAACTATGCCTACAAAACCCGCCTCCAAATCAAAAGCATCCGCCGCCGCCGTTCTCGCTGAACTCACCGCCGCGACTGTCAATCTCGCAAAATATGCCGCAGCCACTCCAAAGGGCGCGGATTACATTGTCTCCGACATCGCACTGGCCGACTGGGGACGCAAGGAAATCAGCGTTGCCGAGCATGAAATGCCGGGCCTCATGGCGGTTCGTAAAAAATACGCCAAGCAAAAACCGCTAAAAGGCGTCCGCGTGACTGGCTCGCTCCACATGACGATTCAGACAGCGGTTCTTATCGAGACGCTGGTTGATCTCGGTGCCGATGTTCGCTGGGCCAGCTGCAATATCTTCTCCACTCAAGACCACGCCGCCGCAGCCATCGCGGAGACCGGCACGCCCGTCTTTGCCTGGAAAGGCGAGACACTCGAAGAATATTGGGAACTCACCCTCAAAGCGATCACCTTCCCCGGCAACCTCGGACCACAACTCGTGGTTGATGACGGCGGCGATGTGACCCTCCTAATCCACAAAGGTGCCGAACTCGAAAAAGGCGACAAGTGGGCCTACCAACCCGCCGAAAACCATGAAGTCTCCGTCGTCAAGGCCCTCCTGCGCCGCGTGGCCGAGGAGCGCCCCGGCTATTGGACCAAGGTGGCTAAGGCATGGAAAGGCGTCTCCGAGGAGACAACGACAGGCGTCCACCGCCTCTACCAACTCGCCGAGGTCGGCAAACTCCTCGTCCCAGCGATCAATGTGAACGACTCGGTCACGAAGTCCAAATTCGACAACCTCTACGGCTGCCGCGAGTCCCTTGCTGACGGCCTCAAGCGCGCGACCGATGTCATGATCGCCGGCAAAGTCGCCGTCGTCTGCGGCTACGGCGATGTCGGCAAAGGCAGCGCCCACTCGCTCCGCGCTTACGGCGCCCGAGTGATCGTTACCGAGATCGACCCGATCAACGCCTTGCAAGCCGCCATGGAGGGCTTCCAGGTCAACACCATCGAGAGCACCCTCGGCATCGGCGACATCTATGTCACCACGACCGGCAACAAAGACATTATCACGCTCCAGCACATGCTCGCCATGAAAGACCAGGCGATCGTTTGCAACATCGGACACTTCGACAACGAAATCCAAGTCGAAGAACTCAAGAAACACAAAGGCATCCGCTGCGAGACCATCAAGCCGCAATACGACCGCTACTTCCTGCCCGGCGGCAAGAAGAGCATCTACATGCTCGCCGACGGCCGCCTCGTGAACCTCGGCTGCGCCACAGGCCACCCAAGCTTCGTGATGTCGAATTCCTTCACGAACCAGACGCTCGCACAAATCGACCTCTGGCAGAACAAGGACAAATACAAAAACACTGTCTATCGCCTGCCCAAGAAGCTCGACGAGGAAGTCGCCCGCCTGCACCTCGAAAAAATCGGCGTCGTCCTCACCAAGCTCACCAAGAGCCAGGCCGAATACCTCGGCGTGCCGTCCGAAGGCCCCTACAAGCCCGAGCACTACCGCTACTAAAAGCAGAAGCCGTTCGATTCAATAAAAACACCCCGGTAGCATCTAGCTACCGGGGTGTTTTCATTTAAAACAACAATGTTGCTGCGAGACTGAGCAACTATGCCTGGAGTGCCAGCTTCGACAAAGCCTTCAGCAAACGATGGGCGTGAATTGCTTGTGCTCCACGAGAAATTCCTCGTCCGCGCCGGAGTAGAGATTCCCGAAAGTAGGTGTGGGAATGCGAGGCGTGGGATTTGTTTTACTGCTGAGCGAGAAGGTGCGGCGTTCGCTGATGGCATGGTGCGCGCGTTTCCAGAGCATGGATTTCATGCACTCGTCGGGCAGGCGGTTGATGAGTTGCGTGGCTTCGTCCCAGCGTTTTTCGCCGCTGAGAAGCATGGCTGCGTTCATGACGGGTGCGTCGTCGAGCGGCCACTTGCGCGCGCAGGCGGACCAACTTTCGATGGCAGCAGCGGTGTCGCCGAGGCGGTAATGCATGCAACCGGCAGCGAGAAGGGCGTAGCCAGAAGTGCGGTTTAAAATAGGCATCTCGGACAAAACATCGCGGAGAAATACCTCAGGCTCGTCGCGGTATGCCCACGAAATGAGCGTGCGGAAAGACTCCGGGCACTCGGCCTCCTGAGCGCGGAATTCCTCAATGAGAGGTCGCAGAAGCGGGATCTCGGGGAGGTTTGCGAGGCTTGCGCCAGGACTTTGGAGAAGATGGCAAACGAGGTGGTTGCGGGCGCAACCGAATCGGCCTTTGGCGGCCTGGAATCGGGCAAAAGTGAGCTGTTGCTCAAGGACCATCGCGGAAATGCGGTCTCGGAGAGCACGGAAGGCGTCCAAGCGGGGCGCTACCACAGACCCCTGCCAAGCGGCAAACTCGGTAGCCAATTCGGGATTGGCGGCCTCGGCAGAAGGCTCAACCTCAAAACAGGTGGCGTAAACGGGATGGAGCAGCGCGTGGAATTTCGCTGGCATCATGTGCATATCCATCTGGTCTACGCAACGAAGAGGAGTCACCGATTCGTTGAGGGCAAGGATTTCGTCGAACGGCAAGTTGCAGTAGCGCATAGCCTGACGAAGCGTGAGCGGGATAGATGGGATTTTTTCCCAAAGTGAGCAAAGTTCGCTATCGAGGAAAATTTTGCGGTGGGCATCCCCCGCTTCGGTGTTCTGAAACGAGAAGCAGCCGAGCATATGGATGAGGGCCTCGGCGTGGCGACCGAGGCGGTTTGCCTTGCAGGCAAGGCCGTAGAGGCGGACGAGGGACTGCTCATTGTTTTCCGGCGCGATGGATTTTTCGATCTCATAGGCCTCTTGAAGGCGTCCGGAAAAATTGAACGCGAGGGCGATTCGGAACAGTTCTTCAGGCGGTAGAGGGCGTTTTTGGTCGAGCAGGACATCCGCTGATACAGAAGCGCGGATGAAGCGACCGAGGCGGTTGAAAATATAGATCGCTGCGGAGTGGACTTCGGCCGTAGGGGCTTGGGCGAGCAGACTCTGGATAATGGCTTCGGACTCTTTTTCGAGTCCGATATCCAGGAGGGCGAGGGCTTCGTCGATGCGAGAGGCAATATCGTCTTGGCTCATGATTTTAATAAGAAAGTAGGTCGTTTCGGGTTTTGTAGGCTGGTGGCCTACAGATGACTGGATACATAGCAATTCCCGAACCAACTTTTTATTGTGCGGCAGAGCTCTGAAGGGATTGACCACAGAGGACACAGAGAGCACAGAGGGGGAGAGATTTATCGCGTTTTAAGTGGACGCCCTTTTTTGGGCGTGAGCGCACGAGATCTGCGTGGAACGGCCAGGAAACAAAGCGGTGGGAAAAAACTGCCTTTCCGGCGGGAAGGGGGCTTTATTGCGGATCGGTGCGCTCGACAGCGGCGTCTTCGAATCGGGTGTATTCCTCAAGGAACGTCAGAGGCACATCGCCGGTGGGGCCGTTTCGCTGTTTGGCGATGATGAGGGTGGCCTTGCCGGCGGCTTCCTTTTTGGCTTCCTCGTCCTCTGCGTAGTATTTGTCGCGGATGAGGAGTCCGACGATGTCAGCATCCTGCTCGATGGTGCCGGATTCGCGGAGATCGCTGAGACGAGGGCGTCCAGCGCTGGAGCCGGTTCGCTGCTCGGGATTTCGGTTCAGCTGGGCGAGGACGATGACGGGGAGTTTGAGTTCCTTGGCGAGGGCTTTGATGCCGTAGGAGATTTCCTGGATTTCGATCTGGCGGTTCTCTTGGGCGCGGCGGGAACCGGATCGCAGGAGCTGGAGGTAATCGATGACGATGAGTTGGATTTTTTCGCGATTGTGCAGGCGGCGGGCCTTGGCGCGAAGTTCGAGAATGCTGAGGCCGGGGGTGTCATCGACGAAGATTTTCGCCTTGGAGAGCTGGCCGGCGATGTTGATGAGATTCGTCATTTCGCGATTGGCAATGAAGCCGTCGCGGAGCTTGGAGCCGTTCACCCTCGCCCTGGAGCAAAGGAGACGCTGCACGAGCTGCTGGGCGCCCATTTCCAGGGAAAAAACAGCGACGGGCTTTCCGGCATCGATCGCGACATGCTCGGCGATATTCATGGCGAGAGCGGTCTTTCCCATCGAGGGACGCGCAGCGATAACGAACATCTCACCCTCGTGCATGCCACTCGTCATGCGGTCGAGTTCATGGAATCCGGTCGGGAGGCCGGTAATGCCGCCTCCGGAACGCGAGAGCTTCTCGATATTGTCGATCGCATCGCTCACCATTTGCTTCATGGTGGGCATGGCGGATTGGAAGCGCTGCTCGCCAATTTCGAGCACGCGGGCCTCGACCTCGTCGAGGAGGATTCTCACATCGCCCTGCTCGTCGTGGGCACGGGCGACATACTCGGTGCAGGTCGTGATGACGCGGCGGAGGAGATATTTTTCGAGAATGATCTCGCGGTAGTAATCGGCATTTGCGGCCGTCGGGACGAAAGTAAAAAGCTCGGTAATGGCGACTGCGCCACCGACCTCGTCGAGCATGCGGCGGTCCTCAAGCGTCTGGGTGAGCGCGATGAGGTCGATCGGCTTACCGCCATTTCGCATCTCGACCAAGAGCTCGAAAATTTTCTGGTGGGCCGGCAGATGGAAATGCCGCGCCTCCATCTGCGCCATGGTGTCGTCCAACGCCGTGGCGGAATGCAGGATCGAGCCCAGAAGCCCCTTCTCGGCATCGAGACTCTGCGGCAGTGGACGACGGGCGTCTGGAAGATACGCCGCTCCGCGCTGCTGATAATCAGGCTTCTTTTTTCCACGCCCCTTGCCTGCCGCATCACCATTTGAAGAGGGGGCGCCGGCGTTTTGTTCAGGAGTGGAGGACATGGTCGATCAGGAAAAACTTAAGAGCTTGGGGAAAAGAATGAGGCCGGACGGAAAGATAACTTCCACGCACGGCCTCATGGTTAATCAGAAATGATTACGCGGGGCTAAAAATTAGGCCTCTGTAGTGACTTTCCGGCGATATTTTTTTTCAGGAGCCGCCTCGGTCGATTCCTCCACTGCAGGAGCATTCACCTTAACCTCAATCTTGAGATTGGCCGTGACGTCGGGGTGGAGCTTGACTGCGACAGTGTGGTCGCCACTTTCCTTGATGGCCTTTTCAAGAACGACAGCGTGCTTGGGAAGGTCTTCGAGTTTGAGATCGGCAGTGATGCGGTCGTGGATGTCTTTGGCAGTGACGGAACCGAAGGCTTTGCCAGTCGCACCAGCATCCAGCGTGAAGCTGATCGAGAGTTTGTTGATCTTGGAAGCAATTTCCTCAGCGGCGGTCACCTCGCGGGCCTCGCGCTCGGCGCGCTTGGCTTTGAGGTGGTTGATCTGACGGAGAGATCCGGCAGTGATTTCAAGGGCTTTGCCTTGAGGATAGAGAAAGTTGCGGGCGAAGCCACGGCGGACTTTGACGATGTCGGCCTCTGCGCCGAGCTTAGGAATATTTGCGGTAAGAATGACTTCTGTGAATGCCATAGGATCAATTTTGTGAACGGAAGGGAGAAACTATCGGGCGCGGCAAGGATGTCAAGAAACCGAAGGCTTTATTTTTAGCGCTCTCGATTCCAAGCGTGGGGCCAATTCCTCCGCCTGTGCCTGAAGCATCTGTAGGGAACCGTCATTCCAAATGACAAAATCCGACTGAGCGATTTTTTGCGCGTTGCTCCACTGCGAGGCCACGATTTGCTCCACCTGTGGCAGCGTCAGGCCTCTCGACATGGCGCGCTGAGTTTGAATTTCAAGAGAACAGGCGACTGTCACTATGAGATCGAATCCGGACGAGGCGCTGGTTTCAAAAAGGAGAGGGATATCCACCAGTAGATCGCGACCCGCCGCTCGCGCATCCTCAGCTAGAGCCTGCCTACGGGCGCGAACGAGTGGGTGCAAAATCGCTTCGAGTCGGGCTTTGGCTGCAGGATCTGAAAAAACAAGAGCCCGAATGGCGGCGCGGTCCGGCGTTCCATCCGCTCGATACGCTGTGGGCAGGATGTCCCGAGTCACGGCTTCGCGCACGGAGGAATCAGAATCTAGAAGCTCTCGGGCAGAGGCGTCGGAATCAAAGATCCAAGCGGCACGAATTTCAGCCAAAGCGCGAGTGAAAGTCGATTTGCCCGAGGCGATGCCGCCAGTGATGCCGATTATTGCCATAGAGTTTGGGAAATTGATCTCCTCATACCACTCAGCGCATCGCCAGCCACGCTGGAGTTTCGTATTTGCCGGAAGCAAGCTTCTCGATGGCTGCCTGAAGCGAGGCGGCTTTTTCAAAGCGGAAAACCTCCGCTGCAAGCGAGTTGGCGATTTCAGCCGGAACCGCGCCCGGCAGATGAAGCGAACCTTGATAAAGAACGCCTGCTTTCGAGCGCCGGAGGGCTCCACCGCAGATTTTTGAGGCCCCAGCGATGATGTCAAAAGCCACGGGGCTCTCAAAGCAAACCGGCCCGCAACAGCATTCCTCTGGAAGCACCAACCGCGCATTCGGCAGGCATTTTTGAATTGCCGGAAGAAGGCCAGCGTGAATTGCGCTGTAAATATCCCGCGAACTGCCGGATGCAGTGGCTTCCAAAGAGGGAATAGCCAGCGCCAACGTGACATCGCTGCCATGAAAAACCATCCCTCCCCCACTCCATCGACGCATGAGGGGCAATTGTCGCGCCAAGGACTCAACTGCCGCAAGCCTCTGTGCGTATCCAAATGTCACCGCAGGCGCGGTCCAGCGATAGACGCGCATAACCGGCATCCCGCAAGACTGCAACAGAGCCTCGTCGCACGCCATCTGCCCTGCCGGGCTGCGCGGCGAGAAGTCCTCCCAGATCTGAAGGCGACTGAATATTTTTGGCATCGGGCCTGATTTGGAAAAAATGAAATGCGCCTTCTACTTGTCGGCGACTGGCTCCATGTTTAGGCTCCGCTTCCATGGCAAAGCAAGCACTCGGCAAGGGCCTCGGCGCACTCATTAACAAGCGCGTGGCCAGTCCGGCCCCAATTGAAGAACACGGCGAGAGAATCCAAAGGCTCCCGCTTGCGAACATTACCCCCAGCCCGCTTCAACCGCGTCTGGATTTTTCCTCGGACCAATTGCACGAACTGGTCGAGAGCATCCGTGAGCGCGGGATTATTCAGCCCCTCATCGTTCGACAGTCGAATGGAGTCTATGAACTCATCGCCGGCGAGCGACGCTGGCGGGCTGCAAAAGAAGTCGGTCTCGCGGATGTCCCCGTCATCGTTCGCGAAGCTAGCGACCGCGAGGTGCTGGAACTGGCCCTCATCGAAAATCTCCAGCGCGAGGGCCTGAACCCGATCGAAGAGGCCGCCGCCTACGCCAGGCTTCACCAAGAATTCAGCCTCACGCAGGAGGAAATCTCCCGCCGCGTCGGCAAAAGCCGAGCCTCCGTTGCGAATGCCATGCGACTACTCGACCTGGAGTCCGATGCACAATCCCTCCTCAAACACGGCAGGATTTCTGTAGGACATGCCAAAGTCCTCCTCTCGCTGAAAAACCACAGCGAACAAAAATGGCTCGCCGACCAGATCGTTAGAGGAACCCTCTCCGTGCGGGTCGCAGAAAAAATGGCCGCGCAAAAGCTGGCGGATACTGGCAACACCAGACCACGCCGCAACGGCACGGGAGTAACAACAGAGCCAGCTCCGGCCATTCAACGCGTCCAAAACCTCCTCACCCACCGACTCGCCACCCGCGTGCAAGTGAACCACTCCGAAAAGAAGGGTCACATCCAGATCGAATATTACGGCACAGACGACTTGAACCGCATTCTTGATTTGCTCGGCCTTGAGGAAGATTAATACCGATGCCCGTTTTAAGAAAACTATTCGCCCCTTTCATCCACGCCATCGACTCGGACTATTTCCCCGCTGGCGCTGAGAAAGTGCAGGAAATGCCCGAACGCTTCGAGCTCTCGCGGGCAGTTCCTTTTATCATCCTGCATCTCGGCTGCCTCGGCGTCATCTGGGCAGGCTGGAGCTGGGTGGCCGTCATCACAGCCGTTGTGCTGTATTTCACCCGCATGTTTGCTGTGACAGCGATCTACCACCGCTACTTCTGCCACCGTGCCTACCACACGTCGCGGATCACCCAATTTCTTTTCGCCCTTTTCGGCCTCACCGCCGTGCAACGCGGTCCGCTCTGGTGGGCCTCCGTGCACCGCCACCACCACAGACACTCGGATGACGAGCACGATGTCCACTCCCCCGGCATGAAGGGTTTCCTTTGGTCCCACATTGGCTGGCTGACGAGCAGCAGGAATTTCCCCACCGACTACGACCGTGTAAAGGATCTCGCAAAATATCCCGAGCTGGTTTTCCTGAACCGCTTCGACTTGATCGGGCCGGCACTTTTATTTACCTGTCTCTACGGCTTCGGAGCCGCACTGGAAGCCTTTGCACCCGGACTCGGAACCTCACCATGGCAAATGGTCATCTGGGGATTTTTCATCAGCACCACAGTTTTGTTCCATGCCACTTGCACGATCAACTCTCTCACGCATTGCTTTGGGAAAAAACGCTTCGATACCGGTGATGACAGCCGGAACAGCCTGCTGCTCGCCCTACTCACACTCGGTGAGGGCTGGCACAACAACCACCACCACTTCCAGGCCTCCGCGAGACAGGGTTTTTACTGGTGGGAGATCGACATCTCCTACTACGTGATCCGCACCCTCGGCGCATTGGGGCTTGTCTGGAACATCAAAGGCGTCCCCGCACGCGTCTATTCCGAGTCTGTGGTGAACGAGTCCGCTCCGCAGTGAAAGAGCGCATCGGCATCATCGGCTCGGGCGTCGCCGGCATGGGCGCAGCTTGGCAACTCCGCAACCACGCCGACATCACACTCATCGAACGCGAGGCTCGGCCCGGTGGACACACGAACACCGTGACAGTGGAGGAAATCGGACGCGAAATCCCGATTGATACAGGATTCATCGTCTTCAATCATGCTACCTATCCCAATCTGGTGCGGCTCTTCGAGGAACTCGGCGTCGAGACAAAGCCCTCGGAAATGTCCTTCAGCGTCCAGCACGTGCCGAGCGGCCTTGAATACAATGGCATGGGGCTCGATAAACTTTTTGCCCAACGGCGCAACATCCTCAACCCGCGCTTCCACGCCCTCGTTTTCCAAATCCTGCGCTTCTTCCGCGTCGCCCGCGCGCTTCTGGAAAAACCCGACTCGCTGAACTGCACCGTCGGCGAATTTGTGCATAGGAACGCCTTGGGCGTCGATTTCCTCAATCTCTACCTCATCCCGATGAGCTCTGCGGTGTGGTCCACCGATCCGCGCCAAATGCTGGATTTTCCTGCATTGAGCCTCATCCGCTTTTTTCAAAACCACGGATTTCTCGGAGTCACAACCCACCACCCATGGTTCACCGTCAGCGGAGGCTCGCGCAGCTACAGAGACAAGCTCCTCGCTCACCTTCGACCCGTCCAACTCCCCGCCAAGGCCGTTGAAGTGAAGGAATCCGAAACCTCGGCCACCGTGAGCATCGAGGATGGAACGGTGTGCGAGTTCGACCGCGTCATTATCGCCGCCCATGCCGACGAGGCCCTCGCCATGCTGGCCGCGCCGGATGAAGCCCAATGTCGCCTGCTGGGTGCGTTCGGATATCAAAAAAACACCGCCACGCTTCATACGGACCACTCCGTCATGCCACGCATCCGCCGCGCCTGGGCGTCTTGGAACTACCGGGTCGAGCAGGATGCGAACGGCGACCGCGAGGCGACGACGCACTATTGGATGAACGCCCTTCAAGGCGTCAGTAAAACCCGCGACTACTTTGTATCCGTAAATGGCGCCGACAAGATCCGGCCCGAGGCCATCCTCTACCAGACCGACTACGAGCACCCCGTCTACACACTGCGCGCCATGGAAGCCCAGCGCGAACTCCCGACGATGAACACCCGCTCGCCCCGACAACGAATTTTCTTTTGCGGAAGCTACTTCCGGCACGGGTTTCACGAGGACGCCTACAGCTCTGCCGTTGACCTCGCCGCCGTGCTGCGCCCGCTCCTCGGCCAATGAACCACCCTGCGGCATCCTGCCTCTACGAGTGCACTGTGATGCACCGCAGACTACACCCCAAGCCGCACGAATTCGTTTACCGGATTTTCCTCTTCCTTCTCGATCTCGACGAAATCCCCTCGCTCACCCGCGCCGTGCCGATCTTCAGTGCGGTGGAACCGAATCTCTACTCGCTTCGCAACGAGGATTACTTCCAATTCCACTCACGCGGCCTCCGCGCGAATCTTGAGACCTTTCTCCAAACCCAAAACGTCTCCACGCGTCCCGCCCGCATCCGCCTCCTCACACTCCCCCGCATGTTCGGCTACACCTTCAACCCGATCTCAATTTTTTTCTGCTTCGACTCGGAAGACCGTCCGCTCACATCCGTCGTTCAAGTCGGCAATACCTTCGGCGAACTCAAGCCCTACCTCGTCCCGCTCGACGAATCCGGCAGCGGCTTCCACATCCGGGTGCCGAAAAACTACTATGTCTCCCCCTTCTCCCCGCTCGACCTCGCGTTTGACTTCCGCTTCAAAATCCCCGGCCAGAACCTCCACATCGCGATCGACAACTACCAGGGCGACCAAAAAATCCTCGTCAGCACCCTCACCGGCAAACGAACCGAGTTGACAACCTCACACCTTGCCCGACTCACCCTCGCATTCCCTCTAGTCACCCTCAAAATCATCTTCCTCATCCACTGGGAAGCCCTCCGCCTCTGGCTCAAAGGCATCCCCTTCATCAGGAAGGAAAACAACCACAGTCAACAAACAGGAGCCTTCCGAATTCAAAAATAAACCTGTGCGCTCAGCCCGCCTCTGGCTTGTGAGGCCCGGGGGCGGAGAGAAGCGGCGTTTCCCTTTTCCCTCCACCAGATTTTGTCTTTCTGTCTCAGAGGCCGATTTTCTCCGCTGATTCTATAAATTGATTAGCTGT
>Ga0209085_1000287_pt1 | contig 37753 bp, 60 predicted proteins | sample C_131016_EF_Meta_FD_187310 | JGI IMG/M metagenome (GOLD analysis project Ga0209085, IMG submission 187310) | Freshwater microbial communities from Lake Croche, Canada to study carbon cycling - C_131016_EF_MetaG (SPAdes) (version 2) | ecosystem: Environmental > Aquatic > Freshwater > Lake...
CGAATGGATAAAGCGGTTTTACGAAACTGCTGAGACGAGGATATTAGAGAGTGACCGAAGCTGAGAGAATTCGTGAATGGCTAATCCGCGTTGCTGATGACGTACAAGAGAAATATGAAATGTACAAGATCGGTGTCGTCAAAAAACAAGAACTATTGGATTTCATTAGCCAGTCTTACGACACGCTCTTAGTAATGAAAAAGGTTGCTCATGGCACGGCATACATGAGGGGCATTACCCCGAAAGGAATTTAAATGGAATCAAGAATCTATAACGACCTTGCCCTGTACGGCGCATTGGTTTTGGAGGTCAATGAGACTGGCTTCCCTGCAAACCCACAAATTGGTACTTTCCTGATTAAGGACAGCAACCTCTACGGCTACGTCAGCATTGGTGGTCTGGAGACTTGGTATCCTTTCTCACATAAGACTCTGTCTTACATTCACTCTCAAGGCTTGAGTTCTACCACTTGGACTGTGGAGCACAACCTTGGTACTACCAACGTCTGGATTCAAGTTAAAGACCAGAACGGCAACATCGTATCTGTTGGCAAACAAGACATCAATAACAACTCTTTCCGCCTGACATTTACTGAAGCCGTTCGCGGCACAGTGATGGTGGTGGCTCCTGACTCCGTAGACGTACCTGAAGTTAAGGCCACCGTGATTGACGTGGGTAATGTCCACATCAGCACTTCTGGTATTACTGTAAACGGCTCGTCAGTTCTGACTTCCGCAAACATTCAAGACCAAATCGACGATTCCATCGCCGCTGTAGTGGGTGCTGCTCCCGCTGCTTTGGATACTCTAGAAGAGATTGCTGCTCAGTTGGCTAACGACGAGTCGGCTGTTTCCTCATTGACAACGATTGTTTCCAATAAAGCTAACAAAGACCTCTCTAACGTCACCACTCTCCCTGCTGGCGTAGTAGCTCAGTTGAAGGGTGATACAGGTGCTACGGGCGCAACTGGAGCCACTGGTGCTCAAGGCCCTGCTGGCCCTAACGGTGCTAAAGGTGATACTGGTGCCCAAGGCCCACAAGGTATCCAAGGTGTTAAAGGTGATACCGGAGCCACAGGTGCTACCGGAGCTACAGGCCCACAGGGTATTCAAGGCGTTAAAGGCGACACAGGTGCACAAGGCCCTCAAGGTGAAAAGGGTGACAAAGGCGATACGGGCGCTACTGGAGCTGCGGGTGCCACGGGCGCACAAGGGCCTCAAGGTATTCAAGGCCTCAAAGGAGACAAGGGCGATACTGGCGCTACTGGCCCAACAGGTGCTACTGGAGCTGCTGGCGCTCAAGGTATTCAGGGTCTGAAGGGTGATAAGGGTGATACAGGTGCAACTGGTGCTACAGGCCCAGCAGGTTCTGACGCTTCCGTAACTACTTCTTCTATCCAGTCGGCTCTGGGTTACACCCCCGTTAATCCTTCGACATTAGCCTCTGTTGCTACTGCTGGTACTTACGCAAGCCTGACAGGCAAACCTTCTCTGTCTACCGTGGCGACATCGGGTCTGTACTCTGACTTGTCTGGTAAGCCTACTCTCGCAACCGTAGCGACTTCTGGTGACTACGCAGACCTGACTGGTACGCCTAGCCTGTTCTCGGGTTCTTATAACGACCTGACCAACAAGCCATCCGTGGCTGCTGCTGGCGGCTCTGCTTCGCAAGACTTCGCCACTAAAGCCTTGACCGTAAGCGGCGACATCCTCCCATCCGTGGCAGGTGTGACCAACATCGGCTCTGCTACCAAGAAGTTCGGCGCTATCTACACAAAAGAATTGCGTATTGACGCTAACACTCTGTACGTGGATGGCGTTCCTGTTCTGGGTTCTTCTGCCAACACTATTACCTTTACCTCTGATAACAATCAAGGTATGCGTATCGCCACTAGCGGTACAGGTACTTTGGTTTTGGACTCCGCAGCTTCTACAACCATCCAAACTACAGGCCAGAACGGTGATGTACTGATCCAGTCTTCTGGACAGGGCGCTCTGACTCGCGTAACCTCTGCTACGCAAGTTACCCTGACTGCTCCTACCGTAGCAACTGTGGGTGACCAGACTATCTCTGGTAACCTAACCGTTTCGGGAAACTTCACCGTAGCGGGCACTCCAACAACTGTGAACTCCACGGTGTTGACCGTTAAAGACAACATCATCACCGTCAACAAAGGTGAAGCCGGATCGGGCGTAACACTGCGTTATGCTGGTTTGGACGTGGATCGTGGCGACTTGGCCCGTCAGCGTCTGTTGTGGGATGAAACATCTGGCAAGTGGGTTGCTGGCCCAACCTCTCAGGAAGTGGCTTTGGCTACCGAGTCCTATGTAACCACAGCGATCTCTGGTAAGGCTAACACCTCCAGCCTAGCTACCGTGGCTACAAGCGGCTCTTACGCCGATCTGACCAACAAGCCTACCTACGCTACCGTAGCATCTACTGGCGCTTATTCTGACCTCACAGGTAAGCCTAGCCTTGCCACCGTGGCTACTTCAGGTGCTTATGCTGATCTGACTGGCAAGCCTTCTTTGGCGACTGTAGCCACCTCGGGTGATTATGGCGACCTGATTAACAAACCTAGCCTGTTGTCACTGGGTTCCGTCGCAGGTGCGGCATTGGGCGTGGCTGCTGCTGGAACTGCTACTACAGCGGCTCGTTCAGACCACGTACACGCATCTCCTACAACCGTTTCTGGTAATGCCGGAACAGCTACTTCGCTTCAGAACGCACGCTTGATTGCAGGTGTGTCGTTTGACGGAACAGCTAACATCAACATTCCATTCTCTGGATTGTCTAGCGTACCCACTACAATTGCTGGGTTTGGTATTACTGACGCTTACACAAAGACTGCGATTGATACAGCGATTGCTTTGAAGGCAAACTTGGCATCGCCAACATTTACTGGTACAGTAAGCGGTATCACAGCCGCAATGGTCGGCTTAGGTAACGTAGACAACAAATCTAGTGCAACAATTCGTGGTGAACTGACCTCTTCTAACGTGACAACAGCACTCGGATACACCCCCATCAACCCAGCTAATACAATAGCCGCTGGAACATTCTAAGGAGTAATTAATATGGCCGCCACAGGATTCACGCCCGTATCTTTATACTACAGCGCTACCGCTTCTAACGTGCCACTCGCCGCCAACTTGGTGGCTGGTGAGCTTGCTATGAACACAAATGATGGACGTCTTTTTTACAAGGACAGCTCCGGTGTTGTTCAGACTATGGCCTCTAAGGGCACTGGTTCTATCGGTGGTTCTACTACCCAAATCCAGTTTAACAACGCTGGCGCTTTAGGCGGATCGGCTTCTCTGACATGGAGCGGCACAGTTCTGACCTCTTCGGGCTTTGCTGGCCCATTGAACGGTACTGTGGGTGCTACTACTCCTGCTGCGGGTTCTTTCACCACTACAACCATCGGCACAAGCGAAACCTTGTCTTATGGTACTGCCAACGGCGTGGCTTATCTCGACGGCTCTAAGGTGTTGACTAGCGGGTCTTTGCTGACGTTTACGGGGGGTAATCTTACGGCACAGGGGTCTGTCCAATCCAACACTTTCTTTTCTGCGGTTGGTGGCGGTGTAACAAGTTATTACTTTAGTACTTCATCAGGTACTACTTTTAATAACAGCACTGCACCATATTTGTGGCAATTCTCTGGCTCCGAAAAGATGCGCCTCGACTCCTCCGGCAACCTCGGCTTGGGGGTTACTCCTAGTGCTTGGAGTAGTGCGTATAAGGCATTTCAGTTTGGTCAGCGTGGTGCTGTGTACGCACACACAAGCATATCCGCTACCAATTTTTCTGACAATGTGTTTGATGATGGTAGCGCAAAGTACATCGTCAACGGCACAGCACAGCGATATCAGATGGGTGCGGGTCAACACATTTGGTACACCGCCCCCTCCGGCACAGCAGGTAACGCCATCTCCTTTACCCAAGCAATGACGCTGGATACTAGTGGCTTGCTCCAAATTGGAACCACAAGCAACACAGGCGGCGGTCGTGTTGATGCCCTTTCCAATGCAACATCGGCGTATACGGCACGTTCTGCATCGTCAGGAGCGGGAACTACGGTAAAAGCAGTTCGGTCAGTAGATAGCGGTGCAAGTAACTTTTCTAATGCTCAATACGATGCCTTGTCTCATGCTTGGATTCTGAGCAATAGTACCCAAGCAATGACTCTGGACTCCAGCGGTAACGTGGGTATTGGGACGAGTTCGCCTACATCTAGATTATCTGTAAATGGCGCGGCAGATGTTGTAGCATTACAGGTAACAAACGCAGCATTTGACGGAAATACTGCTGATGTTATGCAAATTCAACCAAGTAATGGCGCTTACTATGGAAAACTGTTAAAAATTACTTCTGGTCGCTCTGATTTTAGTGATTCACTTCTGTTCTTGAATACAACAACAGGAATGAATGGAACAAATGGTAGTTATTTAAGAGTACAAAATTCATCTTCAGCGGATATTTTTCGTATAGGAGGCAATGGTAACGTGGGTATCGGCATTACAAGCCCTAGCACTCCCTTGCATATACAAGCTGATTCATCAGGAAATTCGACACGAGTGCAAGGCAGGTCTTCTGATGGCTACGCAGATATATCCTTATTCAACAATGCCAATACTGTAAATAATGCTTTTTTTGGTTCATCTAATGCAGCAACTTTTTTGGGAACTGGCACAACAATTCCTCTTACATTCCAAACCAACAACACAGAACGCATGCGTATCGACTCCAGCGGTAACTTGCTGGTTGGGACTACGAGTTCCACTTACGGAGGCTTGATAACATCTAATGGCAACATTATTGCAACTGGCAACAGAATAATTGGAATAAACGGAACTGGTGTTGCCGCAGGAACATTTGCTTTCAGAAATTCTGTAGGTGTTCAAAAATCTGCTATTGGCTCTTATTACAACATTGCAGATGAAGGGAACATTGAGTTTTTAAATGGCACAACTACAAATGCAGTATTGACCTCCAGCGGTAACTTGCTGGTGGGGTTAACAAGCGCAATTAGAACAGTAACACCCATTCAAGCCAAAAATACAACTGGCGATACGGTTGTTTATTTACAAAACACAAATGCCTCCCCTTATGGCCTTCGTGTAAATTACACAAATTCTCCAAATGGAAGTGATAATTGGTTCTTTTACGCAGATGATGGAACTACTTTGCGGTTTTCAGTTCGTTCCAACGGTGGTATTGCCAACTATGCGGCAAACAATGTAATTCTTTCAGACCGCAGAGAAAAAATAAACTTTGCCCCCGCTACTTCTTACCTTGACAAGATTTGTGCAATACCTGTTCAGACATTTAATTACATTGACCAAAATCTTGAAACAGATGGTGGTTTGACATTGGGTGTGGTTGCTCAAGATGTTCAAGCGGTTGCCCCTGAGTTGGTAACTGAATCAAATTGGGCTAGTAAAGATGAAGAACCAAAGATGCGTTTGTCTATCTACCAAACCGACCTGCAATATGCCTTGATGAAGGCTTTGCAAGAACTCAAAGCAGAGTTTGACGCATACAAAGCATCCCATCCCTAACCCAAAGGAAATATCATGACAAACTGGACTATTACCCAAACTAACTACCTGACTTCTACAGGTTACATCACAACAGCACATTGGACTGCTACCGCCGTGGATGGAGACTACACAGCTTCTATCTACTCTACTTGTTCATTTGGTGAGGGTACTCCCACAATCCCTTACGCCGACGTTACAGAGCAAGAAGTATTGGATTGGTGTTGGGCTAACGGCGTAGACAAAGACGCTACAGAAGCCGCCTTGGCCGAGCAGATCGAACTGCAAAAGCACCCAGTACAAGAAGCTGGCGTACCTTGGTAAAACGGGAAGCCGCCACCCGACCTTGGCGGCACATTGAAAGGAAATACGATATGGAAAACAAAAAGCCCCAAATCGTGACAATCGACGGAACCGAGTACGACGTTAACGACTTCAACGAGAACCAGCTTCTCCTGCTGAACCACACAGCAGACTTGGATCGTAAGATTGCATCGACTCAATTCCAACTGCAACAATTGAACGTCGGCAAAGATGCGTTCTTGACTATGCTGAAAGAAGCATTGAAAGAGCAACCTGCCGAAGCAGAGGTGAAAGAATGAGCGATGTAAATTCAGCTATTGCCGCAGCAGCATCAGACGCATTAGTAAGCCAAGTGACTGGTAAGAAGTTTTATCTTTCTAAGACATTTTGGGTGAACGTAGTCTGCGCCGCCGCGCTCGGTCTTCAAATGCGCTACGGCTTTGTGATCGGTGCTGAACTGCAAGCTCTAGCACTTACAGCAATCAATCTTGGTCTGCGTAAGATTACAAATCAACCCGTAACTTGGTAAAAACATGGACGCCCAAACACTCATTAACATTGGTCTCGGATTCTGCATGGCAGTTTGCGGATGGTTTGCTCGTGAGCTTTGGGCGGCTGTGAAAGACTTAAAGTCTGACCTTGCCAAGCTGCGTGAAGAGATTCCTAAAGTCTATGTCCAACGCGATGACTACCGCGAAGACATGCGCGACATCAAGGAAATGTTCAGCAAGATCATGGACAAGCTAGAACTGAAGCAGGATAAATGATGGACACCATCGACATCCTAGCTAAAGTTTGGCCTCTCTTATTAGCCTTTGTTAGCCTTGTGATTGTCCTTGCAAAGCTTGATAACCGAGTCGCAGTCCTTGAGGAAAAGGTAAAAGTCTTGTTTGAGCTGTACAACAAAAAATGATCACTCTGCTTTCAACTATCGTCTCATTCTTAATGGGCGGCCTGCCTAAGCTGCTTGAGTTTTTTCAAGACAGGTCGGACAAGAAGCACGAGATAACTTTGGCCCAAATGCAAATTGAAAGAGAGCTTGAGCTTAAAAAATTAGGCTACGACATTCAGGAGCAGATTGAGCACATTAAGTCTGAGCAGCTTCAAATTGAAACCGCGTCGCAAGATAAGCGGGCTTTAATCGGCGCCCAGCAAGCTGAAATGCAAGCTATATACGCCCATGACGCAAGTTTGAATGAAGGGACTAGCCAATGGATGCACAACCTAAGAGCAAGCGTTCGGCCCGTGATTACTTACGGGTTCTTCTTTCTTTTGGTGGCCATCGACGCCTGCCTCGTCTATCATGGTATAGCTTCTGGCGTATCTTTTGACAAGTTGGCAGAACAGTTGTGGGATAACGAAACCCAAACGCTTTTTGCGGCCATAATAAGTTTCCACTTTGGTGGCCGAGCCTTTGGGAAATGAACGTCAGCGCCAAAGCCATCAAGACGGTGATGCACCATGAAGGCGTACGACAGAAGCCATATAGATGCCCGGCGCGGCTCTGGACTGTCGGTGTGGGCCACGTTTTGTACCCAGAACAGGGTAAACTCAAGATAGAGGACCGAATGTCCTTCCCCCTTAAAGAAGAGGATAATCGGACCTTTTCGATGGAGGAAGTAGATGGAATTCTTCGCGCAGATTTGGCTCGCTTTGAGCGGGGTGTGGCACAGTATGTTCCCGTACCCCTTACCCAAGGTCAGTTTGATGCTCTTGTTAGCTTTAGCTTTAATGTTGGTTTGGGCACATTACAGCGAAGCACGTTGCGTCAGAAGGCTCTTAGAGGAGATTTCAAAGGAGCCGCGGAAGAACTCCTAAAGTACTGTATGGCTGGGGGTAAAATACTCAAAGGCCTTCAGAACCGAAGAATTGACGAACGGGCGTTGTTTTTATCCTGAAGTCATAATAAAATAGCCAAATACTTTAAAGGGGATGCATTGTGACGGTTGCAGCCGTGATGACCTATGACTCGCTGGTCAATGACATCCAAACGTATTTGGAGCGCACTGACACGCAGACGCTCGAAAAGATTCCGCAGTTTATCATGCTTGCGGAGCAGATCATTGCGTCCGAAATTAAGTTCTTGGGCAACCTTCAGGTGGTTGAAAGTACCCTAGTCAAGGGCGAGAACGTCATTCCCAAGCCTGCACGTTGGCGCAAGACTGTGTCCATGAACGTCACCGTGGCTGGAAAGCGCCGCCCTATCCTCCTGCGCACATACGAGTACATCCGTGAGTACTGGCCAGACCCAGCTCAGGAGGACGCCCCTCTGTACTTCTGCGACTACGACTATGAGCACTGGCTCGTGGGTCCTACGCCAGACGACGACTACTCCTACGAGGTCCTGTACTACCAAAGGGTCCAGCCCTTGGACTCCGCAAACCAGTCCAATTGGTTTACTCAGTACGCCCCACAGGCGCTGCTGTACGGGACTCTGTTGCAGGCCATGCCGTTCCTTAAGAACGACGAGCGCATGCCTATGTGGCAGCAGAATTACAGCCAAATTATTGAAGTCCTGAAGACAGAAAACGTCACTCGTGCGGCTGATCGTCAGGCTATTGTGAGGGATTCATAATGAGCTTTACCAGTCCGTTTACGGGTCAGGTGATACAGCCGACTGACGTGTCCTATAGGTCCGTCTCAATTTCTGTTAACACGACCCTGTCTTGGCCAATCAACGGCAGCGCGATCGACAACGCCGTTGCGCGCATTATGGACGTTACGGCCACCGCTGCTGGCCTGTCCCTGTCCATGCCGCCTGCCAATCAGGCCTCTGTAGGCTCGGACGCTCTAATACGAAACGTCGGCGCCAACACCGTTACCATTAAAGACTACGACGGCAACTCAATTGCAAGCGTGGCCCCCAGCGCCGCACGGTACATCTACATCACCACCAACGCTACTACCGCGGGAACGTGGGGCAACATTGCCTTTGGCGTAGGCTCCTCTAACGTAGACGCTGGCGCCTTGGCTGGATACGGCTTAAAGGCCATCACCAATACCCTAAACGCGGCACACAACGTCACCACATTCTCTTCTTCCTATACCGCGATAGCTTCTGATCGTGCTTCTTACTATGTTTGGAATGATGGCGCAGGAACCTTAACGCTTACATCAGCCGTTACGTTAGGTAACGATTGGTTTATGATGCTGCGTAATAGCGGGACTGGCACTTTGACCGTTTCCCCCTCTGGTGGAGATTTAATCAATGGCGCCGCTTCTATCTCTCTGCAGCCTTCTGATTCCTGCTTTATCTGCTGCTCTGGCTTGGCTTTCTACACCGTCGGTCTTGGACGCAGTACTCAGTTCAATTTTACGCAGCTTACCAAAGCTGTTACATCTGGCAGCTACACTTTAACCTCCGCTGAGGCCGCAAACGTAGTACAGAAGTACACGGGAACCTTAAGCGGTAACGTAACGGTTACCCTTCCGCAAACCGTTCAGGTTTACTACATCACCAACCAGACTAATGGTACGGGTGCGGGCTATCAGATTACCTTTACCACAGGCGCTGGAGGCGGCACTGCAACCGTCCCTGCTGGTGAGCAAGTTATCTTGCTTTGCGACTCTGTAAACCTTTTAAACGCCTCCACAATCGCTGCGGGTGCCTTGAATGTGTCATTGGTCAACGGAACCGTAGCGGCGCCTTCTCTTAACTTCGCTTCTGAAAATTCAACTGGTATATATAGGCCAACTTCAGGTGAATTGGGTATGGCCATCCTTGGCGTTAAGTTGTTTGGCTTATCCTCTGCTGGTCTCACAATTTCTGGAACGGGAACCTTTACGGGCGGTATCTCTGGCGGAGTGTTCTAATGACCGCAAAAGTCTTTGCACTTGACACCATGCCCGGCGTCCAGCGGGACGGAACCACCTTTGATAAGCAGTTCTACAATGATGGTCGCTGGGTAAGGTTTCAGCGCGGGCGCCCTAGAAAAATGGGCGGGTATCGTGTCATTTCCGATCAACTAACAGGCCCATCAAGGGGCATTTGGGTTAACGCTCAGAACGCATTTAATTACATCTTCAGTGGTTATAACAATGGTCTGCAAGTGCTGACTATTGACGATAACGGCATTGGAGCTGGGGTTAGCAACTTTACGCTGTCAAACTTTACTGCCTCCAACCTTAACCTTTGGCAGTTTGATGGTTTCTATGACGTTGCTGGTGCTGGGGTGCAATCGCTGCTTGCGCATCCGGGTCAAAACCTCGCGTCGATTGACAATGACGCCAATACGCCTGTCCTAATCGGTGACATAAATGGCACGACCATGTCACAAATTGGCACGTTTACCGATACCATCACCTCTACTGGCACTGCCGTGGTGACAATTGCGGCCTCAAACCTATTGATTGGAGCTGGCCAAACAGTTACGGGAACCAGCATCCCAGCTAATACTACTGTACTTTCTGTCTCTACAACCACCGTGACTCTGTCCAACGCGGTCCCTGCTGGAGTGGTTGCGGCCACCTTCAGCAACAACATTAGCGTATCTGGTGGGGTGGTGTCGCTTCACCCTTACGTCTTTGTTTACGGCAACAATGGGCTGATTCAGAACTGCTCCGCTGGCAACGCTCAAGACTGGGTCTCCGCAGACACCAATGCAGTTAACGTGGCCACAGGAAAGATTGTGCAGGGGTTGCCCGTCAGGGGTGGATCAAACGCGCCTTCTGGGCTGTTTTGGAGCCTTGATAGCCTAATTCGCGTGTCCTATATCGGAGGAGCTGGAACACCCCCGCAATACTGGCGCTACGACATCATCAGCTCGCAATCTTCCATTCTGTCCAGCCAATCCGCAATTGAATACGACGGTGTTTACTACTGGTGCGGAGTAGACCGTTTCTTGATGTACAACGGCGTTGTTAAGGAAATTCCTAACAACATGAACCAGAACTACTTTTTTGACAACCTAAACTACAGCCAAAGGCAAAAAGTTTGGGTCAGCAAAGTCCCGCGTTTTGGTGAGGTTTGGTGGTTCTATCCTAGAGGTGACGCAACTGAGTGTACTGACGCTATTGTCTACAACACTCGAGAAAACACTTGGTACGACGCTGGCCAAGCTTTAGGCGCTCGCCGTTCGGCGGGTTACTTCTCGCAAGTGTTTCGCTTCCCTGTACAAGCCAATTGGGAAACCTCCCCATCTGAAATTGTGTTTACCGACACATTCAACACCACAAACGGCAACACTTTTCTGTACCTTGACACCTACAACACATCAATTGTTTTAGGGTTAGTTATTTCTGGATCAGGAATTCCTACAGGCGCTTATGTATCTACCATCACCACCAGCAACATTAAGACATTAGGAGCGATTACGGGGGGCACAGGATACGTCAACGGCACCTACACCAACGTCACCCTTACTGGTGGCAGCGGAAGCGGCGCAAAGGCTACTGTAACCGTTTCTGGGGGTGCTGTAACAGCCGTTACCGTAACATCTAGAGGCGCTGGCTACCAAGTGGGGAATGCTCTGAGCGCATCCAATACTGAGCTGGGCGGAGCTGGTGCTGGTTTTTCTATTCCTGTTGCAACTTTGTATGCACAAGCCGTCAAAATGTCTGCCGCGGCCACCGCAACGGCCACAGTGCCTCTTACATTCTCTACACCAGAGAACAGAATTGAAATTCTCCAACATGAGATTGGAACAGACGCCATCAACGGGCAGAACGTCAGTGCCATTGAGAGCTACTTTGAGACTAACGACCTAGGATTGGTCTCTGGAGGCCCATCACAGCCTACCCCAGATGGCCAAAACAGATGGCTGCGTTTAGAGCGCGTGGAGCCTGACTTTGTTCAGTCTGGTGATATGTCCTTAATAGTGACTGGCCCTCCATTTGCTCAAGGCGCCGATAAAGAGTCTGACCCGTACGTTTTTGGACCCAATACTGGCAAAGTTGACATGCGAGAGCAGCGAAGAGAGTTGAGACTTAAGTTTATTTCAAACGTGGCTGGTGGTGACTATCAGCTCGGTAAGCTCTTATTAAGCGCCGAAATTGGCGACGCGAGGCCATATGGCCCTTAATCCTGCTCAAGTTTATGACCCGCGCTATCACACGTTTGAGTCGTGGGCGTCGCTTATGTGCGAGCTGTATGCGGCTCAACAGTTGGAAATACCAACGCAGCATACGGATTGGAGAGTTTGGGGAAATGGCCTAAACGCAATCGACGTATTTTCTAATGAGGCAACGCCACGAACCGATCAGTACGAAGATTGGTACTATTGGGCGGAGGCTATGGTGGCGGCAGTCAACCCAGCGGTGCAAACAACATGAACTGGTGCAATGATTCACAGGTCTATACCCGTTTTTATAACGGTTTGAGCATTCTTTTCCCTGCGTGGGAGAAGGCTTTTGTGTCTGTTGCAAAGCACCACCTAGCGAGCCTGCATGACAAAGAACTATCGCAACGCCTTGATCAATTCATCAAGGAGGAGCTGGCCCACGCAAGCGCACACGAAGCCTACAATGCCCGCGCTGGGTTGACTCAAGAGGCGAACTTTGAGTTTGACAAGGCCTCCATCATTCACCGCCGCCCCGGTAACAAGCTTTGGCTTGGGGCTATGGTTTCTATTGAGCACCTTGCGGCCTGCATTGGCCGAATGATTCTTGACCTGCACGGAAATTGTTCTGGGCGCGAGCACAAATTGTTTGCTTGGCATTCACGCGAAGAGATTGGCCACAAGGACCTTGCTATCGACCTTTGGCGCAGTTTAGGTTATTCAGATGCTGACTTACGGGCAATTGCAAGGCAAAATCAAGCCTACGTCATCAAATTCATTGTGGTCTATACACTCAAGGGCGTCAGCTTTAAGCGCCTAAAGGACTGGACTGATCTTGCTCATTGGTCGTGGCACATGACAACCAAGGTGTTTATTCCTATGCTCAAGATTTACTTGCCTAATTTTCATCCTAACAAAGTGGACGATAGCCGTTACTTGGAGATACCAGCATGATCGGCATTCACCCAGTCAGCTCAAAAGAACACATGCTTCAGCCTAATGACATATTTTTGGTGGCTGCGCATGAGTACAAGCAGGGCCTAGAGATGTGCAAGGCCGCGGCTAAAAAAGCAAATATCACGCCTGAGCGCTTGTCGTACACCATTATGCTTAAAGAGTACAGTGACCCAAAACTGCTTAGAGTAAGGGCTGGCAACACTCTATTCACAATTGCCGCCCTTCCAAAAAGAACAGGGTTTATTCGTGGTTATAACGGCGATACGGGAGAAAACTACGTCAACAACATCATTGAGTTTATTCAATCAGCAAGAAAAATGGGCTTTGATAAACTTTTTGCGCACATAACACCCGAGGCTTTAAAAGCATTAAAGCTTGCTCTTAAAAAAGGTAAGTTTGAAGGTGCAGAATCTAATTATGATTCAACCTCTAAAATGTTTACGTTCACCACTGGTGAACCAAGGGGTGAATAATGGGATGGCTTAAAGATAATACTGGAATTGATATAGGAAACCCGCTTGGGAGCGCCTATAATCTTGCAACGAATACTTTCAACACGGCCGTTAATACTGTTCAGGCCATTTTAAGAGACCCCTTGCCTGTTGTTGCACAGGTGGTTGGAGCAAGTTTTGGTGTTCCTCCTTACGTAACAGCCGCAGTTATTGCAGGAGCTAGAGGTGGAAACATAGGCGATATGGCTAAGAGTGCCGCCCTGTCCTATGCGTCATCAGAGCTTATGACTGGAACTCAAATTGGCGCAGACATTAAAAACTACGCCGTAAATATGCCCTCTGGTGACATAACCGACTGGGCTATGGAAAACTTTAACCTATCACCCGATCAAGCGGTGTCGGTTGCAAATGCCTCATCCGCCGCATTGAACTCCTCCGTAATCGGAGGTATCAACGCCGCCTTAACAGGCAAGAGTGTTGCTCAGGGGGTGTCTTCTGGATTTACTTCTGGCCTTATTTACTCTTCTACAGACAGTTATTTCAACTCCGTCAACAAAGACCCCAATTGGGGATTTAGTCCAACAGCCTTAAATGTTATGAAAGGCGCAGCCAGCACAGCGCTTAACACGCTGGTGTCTGGCAAGGGCGACCCAGCTCAAACCGTAGGTAACTATATTGCATACGCTGGCGTCAACATGGCTGGCTCTGAAGTGTCTCGCATGGCCAAAGACGCTTATGTAAACTTAACAACCGATACAGAGGCCGCTCAAAAAGCTCAGGATAAATTTACTACTTACAAAGCAGAGCTTGATAGCAAGGCGGTTGAGGCGGAAAACTTGCGTCAGTCTATTATTCAAAGAGACTCTGATTTACAAAAAGCAATTACAGAAAAATATACCCCGTTTAAAACTCAATATGATCAGCTTGGCGTCTGGATAGAAGAATCTAAAGGTTATTATAATACTTGGAAAAATTCATACGATCAATGGAAAGAGTACTATGATCGTTATGCCCCATTAAATTTTTGGGGGAAAACCGATTATATGAATATGCTTGCGAAGGGCATGAATGAGAGGGCGGCTGTAGTAAATGAATCAGCACGATATATTGAAATGAATAGCGAAGCTGCTAAAAAGCTATATGAAGATAATAAACCTTTAATTGACTATATTGAGTCAGAAAACAAATTGTTACCTCAAAAAGTTGCAGAGTTACAAGCAATTAAAAGCGACATTGAAGCCCCCAATGAAGACGGAACTAACCTAGCTGCAAAGGCAATGGCGGCCGCTAAGGAGTACGAAACCAAGTACGCGGCTTGGTCCAAAACAAAAGCAGCGGCAGACACCGCTAATGAGAACTACACCAAAGCATTGGCTGAGGTGGCAACGCGCAACGCCACTATTGACGCCCTGAACTCTGGTGCAATCAAAGCCACGGGCAAAGACGAGGCAGGCAATTGGCTCTTAAACAACGGCATGACGTTGACCGCCGATGGTAGGTTTATGCAAGACGGCCAACAAGCGTTTACTAACGCTGCTGGCGTAGATCAAAACAAAATTGACTTTAAAGACGCTGGCGGAAAACAAGTTAGCTTTGACGAAAATTCAATTTTTAATACTGCATTTGCTAAATCTCAAGATGCAAGATCATCTTTAATGAACGAGCTAAATCAGTCCAACTTGACATCAGACGAGCGGACTGCTTTAAATGCAGCCATGCAAGATGTTTTTGCACAGTCTTCTACCGCACAGGCATTGCCCGCAACTTCAACCGATGCTTCTACAGGCACAAGTAGACTTGGCTCCGCATTTGCTGCTAACGATCCAAAGTTTCAAATTGCACTTGCCAAGAATCCAAACTTAGCTCGAGCTTTTAACGAGTACACCAATACTTATGGTTTTGCTGGTGTTGCAATGGATGCTAATTATTCAAAGGCGTTGGAGGAGGCGTTATTACAAACTCCAAACGATTCCAACTTGCAAGCTGAATACAAAAAAGTTACAGGGAAAGATTATCAGGCACCAATATCTGAGGCGGAGAGAATAAGGCAAGAAAATGCGGCAAAAGATTTAACACCTCTTACTCCTGTAGATGTAGATAATAGAGATGTTGTAAATGTAGACGTTACAGGTGGAGATACGACAGCAGCCGATACTACAGGAGCCGCTGATACAACTGAAAATACTGCTGTTATTGACACTGCTGGAACTACAGGAACCACTGATACAACAGGAACAATAGGAACAACAGGAATCATTGATACCACTGATACCACTGGTATTACTGATACCACTGGTATTACTGGTACAACTGGTATTACTGGTACAACTGGTACTACTGGTACTACTGGGGCCACTAGCACTACTGGGGCCGCCGATACTATCGGTGCTACTAACACTGTTGGTACTACTAGTGCTACCGATACTGCTGGCGCTACTGAAACTGCTGGCGCTACCGACACTGCTAACGCTACCAATGCTACTGGTGCTACTGACGTTGTTGGCAATACTGACGTTGCTGGCGCAACACAAACCGCAGCCAATACTGGAACAGCAACCACTGGCGCCACCAATACTGCTGGCGCTACTGACGCTGTTAGTGCAACAGATACTGCCGCCAATGTTGGAACAGCAACAACTAGCGCTACTGACACTGCTAGTGCAACACAAAGCACTGGTGCTGCTAACGCAACAACAGGAACAACAGGAACGACGGGCACAACAGGAACTGGGACGCAAATCAACCTTGCCGATGTTCAAGCTCAATTTAATGATCGAGTTAATCAGTTGATGCAGCAAGGTCAGGACTACCAGACCGCCACAAACACAGCTATCAAAGAGATTGGTGCTGGTGTGGCTGGGTTGCAGACTAACCTTACCCAACTTCAAGCGCAGCAGGCGGCAGAAAAAGCAAAAGCAGAGGCGGCCGCCAAAGCCAAAGCGGCGCAGGCTAAAACCGCCTCTAGCCTTTCAAGCGCCCTATCTTTAACTGGATTGACGGCCGCAGGCGGAACAGATGAAACCATACCCGGAACTAAAGACATTGGACTTAAAACATCGGGTGAGGCAAAATTTGAGGGGCCTCTTGATCAATACCTCAAAATGGTGAAAGAGAACGCTTATGTGCCCAAGCCTCAACAGCCGCAGCAACAAAATCAACAGGGAGCACCTATGCAAGATGCGCTAACACCTTCACAGCAAAGTTCTGATTATTTCGCTTATGGCCAGCAGCCAGAAATGAACGACCTTTTAGGTGGCTCTTCTGGTGGTGATTTGCTATACTCTAAAGAGGGCGGCCTTGCCGTTCCCATGATGGCTGGCGGCGGCAGTACGCGATACGGCAAATACGCCGGGGGTGGGTTGAATGTAATCAACCACTCTGGCAAGGCTCGCTTAGACTTCAGAAAAGGTGACGCGGTGACGGGACCCGGCGATGGTCAGTCTGACGACATACCCGCCATGCTTGCCGATGGTGAGTTTGTTTTCCCTGCTGACGTGGTTGCGGCTCTCGGAAACGGCTCAACCAAGGCAGGAAGCGATAAACTATACGAAATGATGCATTCCATCAGGGCGTATCATAGATCGGCCAAGCCGAAGGACCTTCCTCCTCCGGCAAAAAAGTCGCCGTTGGATTACCTGAAAAAAAGCAAGGCTAGGAGATAACCATGGCATTCACTCAAGGCGCACCGTTACCAGATATTAAACAGACGACGACCACGCAAGACAACGCGCCGTCGTACTACACCGATTACCTGTCTGGTCTGTCTCAGGCTGGCCAGACTGCCATGGGTAAAACTCCACAACAAAGCGTTGCGGGATATGACCCATTACAGACCATGGGTTACTCTAACCTGCCTGCCGCAACAACTTCCTATCAGCCACAGCTGCAAGCCGCACAGAGCACCGCCGCTCAGGCTGCACAGGGCATTACCCCTGAGCGTATTCAAGCCTTAATGAACCCTTACACCAGTAACGTGGTGGACGAGATGGCGCGGCTGTCTCAACAGAACGTGCAAAGGAACCTCCTCCCAAGCATGAAGGCTGGTTTTGTAGGTACTGGCGGCCTTGGTGGCCAACGCTACGCAAATGCCCTTGGGCAGTCCATGGCTGACGTTCAGGCTGGTTTGACTGGTCAGCAGTACGGCGCTCTTTCAAAAGGCTACAGCGAGGCTCTAAAAGGCGCCTTAGACGAGGCTCAACTGCAGAACTTAACCGCTGGTACGCAGGGTAAGCTTGCGCAGCAAGAGCTTGAGTCAGGTTTGACTGGAGTCGGCGCATTGACCAAAGCTGGTGCAGAGCGTCAGGCATACGAGCAGAGCTTGTTGGATCAACCTCTTAAGACTGCTACAACCGCCTCTGGGCTCATGCGCGGATACACCATGCCTCAGAACCAAACACAGACATTTGTGGGTCCTAAAGCTGGTTCTTACAACACCTCTGACCTTAATAACATTTTGGGCGTTATGTCTATACTTGGTGCTACAAAAGAAGGCTCGGCAGGTTCTAATTTTTATAATTGGGTTGGAAAACAGTTTCCCGACATTGATATAAAAAGCTGGTTTACAGATAGCGGATCGTCTGGAGATTCTTCTGGCGGTAGTTCTTCTACTGGACAAACTGAAGAGGAGCGTGCTTACGCAAATTCTCTTGGCAATTTCTCAGGCTAAAAGGATAAGAACATGGCCGAAGCTAAAACTCCATCAGCAAGTTACTTGCCGGGAGACGACCCTGATACAGTAGAGGCGAACAGGCGCTATCAAGAAGCATTGACGCTTCTTAACGAGTCTCTTGACACTCGCAAGAACAGGCTGTTCGATCCCACGCTTCTGGCTATGGCGCAGGGCTTTTTAGCTCCCACGCAAAGCGGAAGCTTTGGCGAGTCTTTGGGTAATGTTGCAAAGAACGTGGGTGCGGCTCAAGAGGCTGAAAGTAAACGTGAGCAAGAAATTGCGCAGCAGAGGTTTGCGGTGGCTGGACAAGGCGTTGAGCTGCAGCGCTTAAAGTCACGCGACGCAGAGCTGTCTAATTATCTAAACCCCACAGGCCCTGTAGCGGGCCCCAAAACAGCCCCAGTGGCTGGACCTTTGTCGGGCGCCTTAGCTGGCCCCAAGGCCGCTCCCGCACCTGCCGCCACTACTGCTACTGCCGCGGCTCCCGCTGGACCGTTGTCGCAAGGGGCGCCTGCCGCACCTGCTGGCGGTGGATTGCCCGCTCCGTCTAAAGCGGATCAAGGCAAGCAAGAAGAATACGACAACTTGAATCGAATTGTCGCCGCTTATAACAACCCAGAACAAAAGAAAAAATGGATGGAAAGTGGTAGAGGTTCAGAAGAACAATTTATAAATGAGAAAAATTTTTGGGAAGATCGACTTAAAAACATGCCTAGGCCGTCTGCCCCTGCAGCAGCGCCTGAAGTAAAAACAATTGCGCCGCAGGTCGTAACTCAAGGGCCTTTGCCAACTAGGGACAAGCCGCCCGGTTTTGAGGGTGTGGATGGCATTCAAGTTGCTCCACCCAATCCTAACTTTATGTCGGCCCGTGATTACGTTAGGCTGAACCGATTTGATAAGTCAAAGTCCCCCGGCGACCTCATCAAAGAAGGTCAGGAGATTGAGCAAAAGCGCTATCGAGACAAAGAAGGTGGCGTGCTTGACTTGTCGACTGGTAAGTTTTATCAGTACCCAACTGGAAAAACAGAAGAGGTGCAGTTGTACGGTTATCCCGGCACCTATTCAGTTGATGCGCGCACCGCGGCCAGACTTAGCATGTTGGCTGCAAACAATGATCCAGCCTATTACGACTTGGCCAAGCGAGTTGTGGAGGGCCCTCAAAAAGCAGAGGGTAAAGCTGGCGAACCATCACGCATAAAGTCAAAACAAGAACTTGAGCTTGACAAACAAAAAGCAGAAAAAACGCAATCGACTGAACTTGAAGAAGAATTTGCAACCAAAAAAGACTTTATTCAGCGCGGTAAAGATGCAGACGACACAATTACCTTGGCTAATCAATTTAGAAAATTTGCCGCTGATCCCAATGCCTCAAAAATGTCTGGTATTTTGAATAACGACAAAATTTCTTCAGGAATTGCAATGCTAATTCAAGGCGGTGTTGGGACAACTAACTTCCGTGTGGGCGTACCTGAGATTGAAAATGTCATGCGAAATGCTGGATTAAGTGCAGCAGATCAGGCCAAGTATCGCACGTTTTTAATGTATGTAGCCCAGATGCAATTGGCGCAGACCAAGTACATGAAGGGTTCAGTTTCCAATTACGAGCAACAGTTGATGGGAAGTGCTGGCATCAACGCACAAGACACGCCAGAAACAATTCGTATGAAGGCAGATTTGATGACCCGTCGCGCACAGTTTGATCGTCGCGTTGCAAAAGAATTTAAAAATTCAAAAATGACGGCTGGCGAGTTTTTAGACTCCGACCGATACGCGGAAATGCGTGATAAGTACAACTCAGATTTGGCCGACCTGTCGTTTGGTGGAAAGATGCTTGTTGAGCCAACCAAGCCGCCAGCAGCTCCCGCAACTAATGCAAACCCACCAAGCCCCGGATACATAAAAGACCCAGTGACTGGAATAAACCGTCGCAAGGTAAAGGGGGAATAACATGGCCAACAAAAATGTTGAACAGTTTATTGACACTTACGGGCCCGTTGCTCAACAAGTTAGCAAAGAGATCAACGTCGACCCCAATGTGTTGTTGAGTCAGTGGGGTTTAGAGAGCCGTTGGGGCCAGACCGATATGGCCAAGAAGCATCACAACTTGGGCGGCGTCAAAGACTTCAGCGGCCACGGCTACGAAGCCAAAGACAACAAGACTGGGTCCGTCGATAAGTACGAAAAATTTGAAGACCCCGAAATCTTTGGTGAATTTTACGCAGACTTGATTAAGCGCAATTTCCCGCTGGCCGTCAACACCGGAGACGACATTGGCGCATTCACTCGTGGCTTGGCGTCTGGCAAAAAAGGCTCTTACTTTGGCGTGAAACCGCAAGAATACGAGAAGACCCTGTCGAGCTTTTATTCTGCAATACCTGAATCCAAGATGTTGCCCTTTGAGCCGTTGGCACAGCCTGCTGAAAAGCCAGCAGAGCGCGACGGCGATATGGTCATGGCGGATGCCCCGCCGCCTCCCCCGCCAACGGGAGATAAATCTGGGGCAAGCCCGGCGGAGCGGTTTCTTTTTGGCGGCATTGGCACGGCCGCTGGAATGTTGTCTACTGGCGCTCAGGGACTTGGTGCTAGGAACACTGCCGCCGCCGTTAAACGCGCTGGCGCAGAAGAGACGGCCCGCATTGCTGCACAGCGCGCTGCTGGCGTAACTCCTCCCGCAGTTCCCGGGGCTGCTCCCGGGGCTCCCGGGGCTCCCGCCCCGAGTGGCCAAAGCATAATGCGCCAACCTATCCCGTCAGGCGGCCCAGACGCTGGCCGCTTGGGTGCTGGACAAACTGGCAACATGGTTTACAACTACGGCAAAGCTGCTAACCTGACTGACATTGAGGCGGGTCGCGCTTTAGATATGACCAAACAGTCTGGCGGCGTGCACGACTTGGCCTCACAGCGCCGCGAAGCTATGAACAAGCTCAAAACCATGGGCGCGGGAAACTTTGCTGAGAATCCACGGTACGGTGGATTTATGACGGAAAGTCAAAGCGCAGGAAGAGGTCCTCGCGAATCGTTCTCTATGAAAGCGCCCGTTGCGCCAAACCCAGACCTTCCTTTAGGCCAGCCGGGAGGTTTGTCGCAGCTGCCTCCTCGACAGCCTATTTCCACGGCACCCAAGCCTCCATCAATTATGTCTCAAGCAATGTCTGGCCTTGAGTCTGTCAATGGCATGTTTAGGAACATGATGAAGCCAGTGGCCACTGTTGGAAAGTATGCCTTGGCACCTTTAGCTGGACTTTCCGCTGGTTTAGATGTTGCTGAAGTGGCCCACGAGTATGACAAGCCAGAGAACCAAAGGGACTATTTAAAGATGGGCCTTAAAGGCGTGGGAGCTTTAAGCGGCGTAGCTTCGATGGTGCCCGGCCCTCACCAGCTTGTTACGGTTCCCGTCTCATTGGGCGCCTCCGCAATTCAGGCGTACCGCGAGGACCCTGAGTTTTACAACCAAAAATTGAAAGAATATACTGGCATTTCTCCCTAATTTGAGCGCTTGCTCAAGTTGCCGTGGCTTCGCAGTTGCCTACGGTATTTGACCCCCCGCCTTTCGGGGTGGGGGATTTTTTTAGAGATGTCACATAGAAGTAATTTTATGTAAGCCTAATAAGCGCATGAAAATTAAGCGCGTAAACACTCTTAATCCTTTGGCTGTTGATCAACTGTCAACGCTTCAAAAAATTTGTTTACCCTATGACAAACCGTACGACACATCCACTGGTGATTGGTGGATTATTTATGACGCACATGGCGTTGCGTGCGCTTTCGCTGGCCTTGTCCCTTCTCACCGCTGGTCTGACACTGGTTACTTATGTCGGGCGGGCGTTATCCCGACTCACCGCGGCTATGGCCTTCAAAAGAAACTCATCCGCGCCAGAGTCAGGCAGGCGAGGGCGCTGAATTGGAACTGGCTCGTCACGGACACTTACCACAACCCAGCTTCATCAAACAGCTTGATAGCTATAGGTTTCAAAATGTTCGAGCCAACGATACCTTGGGGTGCCAAAGGCACACTTTACTGGCGACTTAACTTAAAGGAATGATATGCCAAAGGCCGCAGTTAGCGAAAAAGAATTCATTGAGCTATGGGCCACCCACGGCTCTCACAGCAAAGTAGCAGAAATCCTTGGCCTTGATAAAAGAAAAGTTTTAGAGCGCCGCCGCAGGATAGAGAATAGGCAAAAAATTAAACTAGAGGCGGTGCACCCACACAGCGACAGGCACAGGAACCTCAACGCCGCATTGAACAACCCACAGAGGGTACACCTAGGAGTAGAAAATGGGACTGTCATCGTATTCTCTGATGCTCATTTTTGGCCCGGCCTTCACAGTACTGCTTATTTTGGTCTGTTATGGGCTATCAAAGAACTTCAGCCGAAAGCAGTCATCGCTAATGGGGATGTCTTTGACGGCGCTTCCATTAGCCGTCACCCTCGTATTGGCTGGGATTCAACTCCATCAGTTATTCAAGAACTAAAGGCCTGCGAGGCTGCCTTAGGGGAGATTGAGGAGGCCGCCAAAAAGGCCCGCCACAACGCTCAATTGGTGTGGACGCTAGGTAACCACGACGCGCGCTTTGAGAACCGCCTAGCGGCCAATGCGCCCCAGTACGAGCAGGTTAAGGGCTTCTCCTTAAAGGATCACTTTCCCGCATGGAAGCCCTGCTGGTCCTGCTGGGCAACAGAGGACGTGGTTGTAAAGCACCGATGGAAGGGCGGAATACATGCCGCTCACAACAACACCGTCAACGCGGGCAAGACCGTGGTGACTGGCCACCTGCACAGCCTGAAGGTCACGCCGTACTCTGACTACAATGGCAATCGTTTCGGTGTCGACACTGGTACGTTGGCCGAGACAAACGGTCCGCAGTTTATGGACTACTTAGAGGACGCCCCTGTAAACTGGCGTTCAGGTTTCGCAGTTCTGACATTTAAGGATGGCAAACTGCTATGGCCTGAGCTGGTTCATAAGTGGGCGGATGGGCAAGTTGAATTTCGTGGACAGATTATTGATGTTTAAAGGAGCTACCATGTACAGAGTTGAAATTGATATTTCGGTTTGGGGCGGCGACGAGAGAGTCGTCATTGAGACCTGTGACTTTGAAAAAGTACAAATCCTTCAAGAGTTCATCGACCTACAGATGGAGCATGGGTGGGCCGTCGAGTACGACGTTATCACTGAGGATGACCTGTACGAGGAAGAGGAAAAAGAAGACGACGAGCCGTCCACCATCTCAACCTTAACGATTAAGATAGAAGAGTAAAAAAACAGGGGACTTAACGGTCCCCTTTTTATGCGTAGGAAACCTTATTGGTTTCTGAGAGCTCTTTAAAGATGCGGCTAATCAGCTTGTCCTGATCCTGCACCTTTTGCTTAAGCTCTTTCACATGATCCTTTAGTTCCCAGCAGTCTGCCCGAAGCTGGTCGGACTCTGCTTGATGCCTGAGAATCGCAATCTCAAGCTCATCCTCGTACTCAAGGATGTCAAAGGCACAGTTTAGTCTTTCATAATTTAACATTGCGGATACTCCTCAAAGTTGAACCACTCATAAAACTCACACCTAATCGCGTAGTCAATTTCGCGCTTAATCGCCTCCTCGGTTGGCTCATCTGTATGCTTATGAGCCCTTCTCCACCCATACTCAACGCCATTCTCGACACACATCTCAATCAGCTTTTCTATTTTTGGGTTCATCACGCACCCCTTAAGTACTCATAGTACTCTTCATTGGACTTGATGTAGTACTCTTTGCCCTCTTTAATGATATGCGGGCCGCCTACGGCACCAGCCTCAAAGTCATACAGAAACCAGTATATATCCTCGTCCACATCTTCAAACAACTTTTCCATTACAAGTTGCAGTTTCAGGTCTTGAAGGGCAGCATATTTGTTATCAAACAACAAATCTCGAATATCCTCTGGGACAGTTTCTAGATAATCGTCCTGTGAATCTATCAGCTCTTTAAGCTGCTTTACTATCTCAATAAGTTCTTGCTTCATGCTGGTCCTTTCAGTGTGGTTACTTACGTACTTACATCTTTTTCATCTGCCACCCACTGGCGCACATAGAAATGCTCGCCTAGGTCTTCAATATCGGCTTGGGGATAGCCCTGCTCCACTAGCCAAACCCTCATGTCCCCGTCCTTGGTATCAAAGACCTTTGGGAACCCATATCTCCACCCAGCGGGCGGGTCAACCCACAGCTTCATACTTATCCTTAAACATTTTTTGATGGCACATATCTTCAAAAATACTCCACAATTTTTCTTGCCTCAAAGCGTTGAGGGTAATGAGTCCCAGCAAAGCGTTGGCCATATCGTCCTCGGACATCGGCGGACCGTTACAGGTTCTCTCAAATAGCAGGTTTAAGTCACCCTCCATGTCCGCCCGAAGGATCGCTTGTTCTAGATCAAATCTATCACTCATATATTTCTCCTTCAATGAGTAATGCATTGATGTAATACAACTAGCTTTGCCAGTTCATACATCCATATAGCGTGTTGGTTGTCTACATGTGATGAAAGTGTTTTGATTTCATCATCTTCATAAAACAGCACAATGCAAGACTGGTCAGGCGCTATGCGTTCTATTGCATGAGTAAGCATTCCGGTAGTATTCCAATCTTTAAGGTGATGTACTTTCATGGGTTCTTCTCCTCATCATCCGTAAGCCCAACCCATGTGCGCTGTGGTTGTGTGACGATTCCCAACACGTGACGTAATGCAGACGCTTCTTGTTTGTCAAAACTGTTTTGATAATCTTTGGTTTCCAAATGTTGCAAACGTCTTTCAAGAGGTTTTGTGTAACATTTCCATGCCAAAGGCTTCATTGCTTCCGTGCTCATGTGTTCTTCTTTTGTGGTAAATCAAGTATGTCTTGTATCAAATGAAAGCCGCCATCCTGCCTCTGAACAGAAGCTACAACCCCAATGCGGCCATCGTCCATCCAGAATGCCTTGATTGAGTGCTTTGGAAAGTCTGAAGATGGCTCCACAGGTTTCTCTAAGTTAAGTGTGATGTTCATGTGTTTCTTTCCTTAAGTTTTTCTTCAATTAAGTTATAGAAAGCTAATAACCCACATTCAGTAGTTTCGGACAATATTTCTTTGTACTCATCATCCGTCAACCCAACCCAAGGCCTCAAAGTCTGTTGCACTTTGGCCTGCGCAGCCACGCCGTCTTCGTAACCTTGTGCGTAAGTGTCGTTGTCAACTTCAATCAATTGCTTGATAAGCGCCAGACTTTCCTCGCATACTCGCGTCAGGCTGTCCATAGCCATGTTGCGTTTGATAATCATGCATTCTTCTCCCGCAGTTCGCGTTCGATTGCCCGTGCGCAGTTCATCATGTCGCCGCCGTAGCGGTTATAGATGCGTTCAATATGCTCATCCGTCAGCCCCGCCCATTCACGCTGAGGCTGTTCAAAGTAAGCTCGAAAAACATGGTTCTCTTTTGTTGGATCAATGATTTCAACAAATGTTTTACCCCATGCCGCCTTGGTTTCAATGATTTCATCTTGTGTCATGCTTTACCTCTGTATATAGAAACCAGCAAATACAATAAACGCCATGAAACATGCCACGGCGAACAGACCTTTAACGATCTGTAGGTTCTGATGCCGCTTCCAGTTTTTCTCAAAGATCAGTTCGGATTCTCTGAGCTTCTGTTTTAAGTCTGATTGGATAGTCATATGTTCTCCTTCTTAATCATCTTTACAACTTCATCCACGGTCAATCCAAGCGCCTCTAAATCTGCTGGGCGAACCATAAGATATTTTGGTATCAAGCTAACCTTTTCTCCAGCTTCATCCATGTGTTTTCGTATTTCCATGAGCGCGGCTTCCAAGCTGGACTCTGATAATTCAGTCATACCATCTCACCGTAGTAAGAAAGAATCTGTTTGTAAGCACCTTTCAAAGCGCCAATATGCTGCTTCTCAATCTCGGGTTCGCTTGAGAAAACTGGGACAGTCTCTGTCTCCAATAGTTCAAGGTCTTCCCTAAGGCGCTCAATAAATATGTTGTCTACGGTGTCGCTACCAAGTGTCACGTTAATTTTCATCACTTTTTCCCTCAATACGTTCTTTCTCCAACTTCTGCACAGCGATTACGGCATCTCGTTGTTTGAGCAGACTGTCTAAGAAACATTCCTTATGGGCATATCTTCCGAGGAAGGCGGACCCTTCGCTGTGCTCGACTGGCTTATGACAGATAAAGCAGTTCAATCTGTGCCTCCGGCCTTTTCTTCTACGGTGTTTACCTTCCCCTCCTTGACGGCCTCTCTGAGCATGTGAAGGAATCCATAGGTGATTAGGTACTTAGCCGAGTCGGCGTCCATGTGGAGCTGGACGTTGATAGACCCGTCTGGGTTCTCTTCTAAGTATTCCATTTCAATCTTGCAGTCGCTCATTTATTGCTCCTAAAGCTTGCCCATTAAATATATGGTTGCTATTGTTATTAAAGATGAAGCAAACGCAACACCCAGCACAATTCCATAACAAATCAGAAGTAACCTCATAAGTCATTAGCAGTGGGGCGCTGATTCTCAAGCGCTCTTGCTACCTCTGGGTTCATGTCGTTCACCATCTTGACGCAGCGCTGGTGCTCTTTCAGGGCAATCATCGGCTGCACAAAGGCCGCAACCTTTTGGGCAAATTGATAGATGTCTACGTCGTCCGCCACCACCGCGTTGGGCTCGTGCTGGTCGCAGTAAAAAAATATCTGTTTAATGGACTCTTCACTTAACATGGTCTCTCCTTACTGATGTTGATTTTTAAGCTGCCAAAATTGCAACAAGTGCATGAACATTTCCCAGCCGCGGTCTAGGTCCTCCGCGGACCACTCCTTTACGACCACCAAGTTGGGCACGCTGCGCGACACAAACACATTGGCCGCCCTTGCGCTTGGTATGCCTAGGCCCACTCGATAGGCTGAGAGCTGCATGAGGTGCTCGTCGTACGTGTCGACCTTTTCGGGGTCCGAGAACTCTTTAGTCTTGATGTCGACGACAATTCCTGACTTAGTAAATAGGTCGCACTTACCTCCAAAACCCGCCTCGTGTGCAAATGAGCGCTCAGAAATCCATGTGCAGTCACCAAAATGCTCGCTGATGGCTTTGGTGCAGGCGTCGACGCTGTCCTTGTGCCTTCCCGTTGGCTGTCCTTCATAGTGTCCTTGAATAGATGCGTGAATCTCCGTGCCTGCGTCAGCCGCCGCCCTGCCCTGCTCCTTGGAGTCGCTAATGATGCGGTCGATGTACTCCTTCTCGGGCTCCTCCGCGCGCTTAGGGAGGGTAAGGGCCGAGTACAGGACCTGCTGCTGCATCCAAGCCAATAGAGCGGGCTTGGCCACGATATTGAGGATTGTGGTGACGCTGGGTACCAGACTGAGCTTGCGAGCGTCACGCAGGGTTGTGGCGCGCTGGCCACCCTTCGCGGCCTCCACGGTATACATGGGAGCGCCGTCTCGCGTATACCAATGGTTAGACTCGCTTGCTCTTGTTGATGAGACAACCAAGCTCATTTGCGGCCCCTTGCGACAGGCTTGGGCTTCCTGCCGGGCTTCTTCTTAGGCACGCCGTCTTTTGTAAGGCCGTAAGGCGCCCGCTCAACCGCCTCCGTTGCATAGCGCCTAATCATGCGATCCCTTCTGGCTGGGTCGTTCCAAATCCCAGCAGCCTTCATGGCGGCCACCTGCTGCACGGTCAATGAAAAGGTGCCCTTTGGTGGCTTAGGAGGCTCTGGCTTTTGAAGGCCTAGGAGTGCTTTGACCTTAAGAATTAAGGACTCAAATTTGCTTGGTTGTTTAAAAGTTCTCATCACGTCTTGTTACCTTATTAAAATGGAATGTCGCTGTCCATGTCGTCGAACCCAGAGTCATTCTTGGGGGCAGGCTTGCCGCCCTGTTGCCACTCAGGCGTTGCTCTGATCTTTTCCTGCAGCTTGTTGCTGAAGTTTTCAAAGATGGCCATGTCAGGGTTTTCAAGGTCAAAAATCTCCAGCTCGTTGTGAGCGGGCGGTAACCCTGCCTTCTTGATTTGAGACGATACGGGATTGATGCTGGCAATGTTGGTGTACTCGTTGCCGTCGTTACCAATTTCCCGCACCACAGACAACATAGCCCACGCGCCCAGAATATTCTTAAGCTGAAAGCCTTCAAGCTCCGCGGCCGTGAATGAGCGTGAGCGCCAATTCTCTAGGTCCTTGCGTAGGTTTGCGTTCTCGCCTAGGCTGGCCGTAAAGTTCTTGCTGATGCTCATCGGCTCGCCCTTGTCGGTCACCAGCGGGGTGCCGTCCATGTCCTCGCTGTGCACCTCAAACTGCAGCATGATTTTTTTAAGTTTCTTGGCCACACCCTTGTAGGTTGACTCTTGCGTGCCGAGGTCCACGATTCGGTAGCACCGTGCGAGGTGCATGCCGGGTGGCACTGGCTTGAATGACGACGTTCCGCCTGATGCTTTCACTGTTAGTCCCATTTGTTTCTCCTAGATATTGATACCACTTCAAGTGTCACTGTTACTTTCCTCTTGGGCGTACCGCACTCGCTGCGGATGATGTCCCAATCGGACCCTCTTGCTTTGCCAGCCTCGGCCCTTTCCAAAGCCTCCTCTAGCATTTGCTGCCTTTCCAGCATGAGCTGGTGCATTTCCTCTTCTCTCATAAACGCTCCTTAGTTCGCTTCTGTGTTAAACACGCCTAAATGTATCACGTTTAATTTCAGCGTACAATACCCCTTGCGCAAATTTATTTTATGTGTAACATCCACTTAACCCAACAAAAGGAGAGGCATGAACCTAACCGAATATTTTTCAGACAAACCAAGGGGCGCCAAGGTCCAACTAGCCCTACAGCTGGGCATAAGCAAGACATGGCTGTCGTTAGTAATCTCAGGGCGAAAACTGCCTAGCCCTGAACTGGCCCGAGACATCGAGGCTTTGACTGGCAGGCGAGTGAAGAGGGCTGATTTAAGGCCCGACATTTTTGGAAAAACAGCGAAATGATTTGGTACAAATTTCACATTGGGGACTACATCTCACACACCATGCACCTAGACGACGCCGAGGACTTGGCGTACCGCAGGCTGCTGGACTGGTACTACATGGCAGAGCGACCCCTGCCTCTAGACATCAGCTTGGTGGCCAGACGCATTCGACTCGACGAGGACGTGGTTGAGCCCGTTCTAAAGGAGTTCTTTGTGCAGACCGAAGAGGGCTACATCAACACCAGAGCGGACAAAGAGATTGCGGCCTACAACGTGAGGGTCGACCTAAACCGTAAGTCTGGCAAGCTTGGAGGCAGGCCTAAAACCATTGAGGTTTCTAACGAGGAACCATTGTGTAACCCTAACAGAACAGAAACAGAACAGAAACAGAATATAAATACCATTAAGTCGGAAACTTCGTTTCCTCCCTGCCCCCACAAGGAGCTTTTAAGTCTTTACAAGAAACACCTGCCGCATTTAATGCAGCCAAGGGTATGGGAAGGGGCAAGGCAGGCCGCAATGAAGGCGAGGTGGACTCAGGCAGGCAAGCCATCCATCTACAGCCCTAAAGGCTACAGCACGATGGAGGACGGCCTTGAGTGGTGGGATTCTTTCTTTGGCTACGTGGCCAACGAGACCTCACTGGCGAAAGGCTTTGAGAGCAACGGCAGGGTGTGGCAGCCTGACCTTGTGTGGATCGTGAACGCCACAAACTTTGCAAAAATCATTGACGGGAAGTACGCAAAATGACATTCGCCAGACCAGATAAAAAATCAGACACTGTGGACGAGGGCAACAGGCTCTACTGCTCAGTGGCCGGATGTACCAACCTGTGGACTGTCCAGATCGACCGCCCAATGTGCAGCCATCACCAGTGGAATCGCGGACCTATAAAGCCTAAAATCGGCAAGCTTCCTGACCTCAAGGCCAAGACCGTGTCGCAGTGGTACGACGAGGAGGAGTTTTGAACTACTATGAAGCAAATCGAATTCTTGACAGAGTCAGGGACGGCGCGCAATTTAGCGAAGATATCATCCTCCAAGCTCTTTACCTCACAGGAGACCATGAACCAGTTGAGATTAAGGCTGCTGATGAAAAGTTTTTTGTTAACTATCCACATTTAGCATTATGAAATTTGGCTCTGTATGTAGCGGCATTGAGGCCGCATCTGTTGCATGGAATCCATTAGGTTGGGAGGCTGCTTGGTTATCCGAGATTGAGCCTTTTCCTAGCGCTGTTTTGAAGCATCATTATCCTGATGTTCCAAATCTTGGTGACATGACCGCCTTGCCTGACCGAATACTTTCAGGGGAGGTTGAAGCTCCTGATTTGTTTTGTGGCGGAACACCATGTCAGGCGTTTTCTGTTGCAGGTCTTCGTAACTCCCTTGATGATGCAAGGGGTAATCTTTCATTAACTTTTGTAGGTATCGCAAATGCAATTGACCATGTACGATCTGTTCGAGGAGATTCTCCAGCAATCATCTTCTGGGAAAACGTCCCAGGAGTCCTATCAACAAAAGACAATGCATTCGGCTGCTTTCTTGGAGCACTTGCCGGGGAAGATGATCCAATCGTCCCACCAGGGGAAAAGTGGACAAACGCTGGTTGTGTGTATGGCCCCCAAAGAACAGTCGCGTGGCGAGTCCTTGACGCCCAATATTTCGGAGTGGCCCAACGACGCCGCCGTGTGTTCGTTGTCGCAAGTGCTAGAGAAGGGTTCGATCCCGCAGAAGTTCTTTTTGAGTTCAATGGCGTGCGCCGGGATACTGCGCCGAGCAGAGAAGCGCGGGAAAGCACTACCGCAGGCGTTATTCCACGCGTTGCAGGCAGTCTCGACACCCAATGCGGAGGCCAAAAGCTAACGCATCAGTCTTTGGCTAACGGTCATGTAATTGGGACTATTACTGCTCGTATGTTCAACAGCCTTGGCGCACGAGATGTGGAAGAGGGGGCGCTGTTGCCTGTGTCTGTTCAAGACCAACACATAACGCAGCCAATTGCTTTTAGTCGCAATGATGATGGCCGAGATGCAACCACTAATTTATCGCCAACTATGCGAGTTGCTGGTAGGGCTGGTGGTATGTTAGGTGTGGCGCAACCAATTCCAATTGATATGAGAAATGCTGGACGTGACCCTGAAAAGCATGATGAGATGAATAGGCAGGGAGTGGGCGTTGGTGACTCAGGTGATCCAGCGCATACAGTTACTTCAGCCTTTGTTCATGCTGTAGCGCAGCCGATTGGTCTTGATGAAGAGCAGAATGCCATGATTGATTGTTTTGGAACTCTTAAAGCAAGAACTAAAGGGGGCGGTTTTGAAGGTTCTGTAGCACAACCAATTGCTTTTCACCCAACACAAGACCCTATCACAAGTACAAATGGCACAACTCATGGTCTTGGATGCGGATCAAATGATGGGCAAGCAAGTATTGCGGTGGCTTTTGGTTTTGATGCTTATAACCACACAATTCAAGGCCAAGTAAATCAACCATTGCGTGTTTCATCTGCGCCTGGACAAGTTGATGCTGTGGGGGGCATTGTGCAAGGCATGGCTGTGCGCCGCCTAACTCCTATTGAATGCGAACGTCTACAAGGTTTTCCTGACAACTACACCGAAATCCCTTGGCGCAAGAAGCCAGCCGACCAATGTCCTGATGGCCCTCGATACAAGGCTCTAGGCAATAGCTGGGCTGTTCCGGTAGTTCATTGGATTGGCAAAAGAATTCAAGCACAATTAGAGAAATGAAACCGCAAAAAAGAGAAAAAGCTGTACCTACAGAAAGACTCGCACCATCCAATATCACAATCAGTCTCGAAACTATTGAGCATATGAAAAATTGCGAAGCTAGAGAGTGGATTACAAGGTACAGAACTAAGCAAAAAGAGGTCGGTAAAGTAGCGGCACTAACGTGGTGGCACGGCACCATTGCCGACATAGCAAAGCGGCGTGGACAGAAAGGCGCCGATGATTTAAAACAACGTATGAATAGGATTCAAAATGAGAAGAGCGGCTAGGGTTGACGCAAACCAAGACCAAATCGTGTCCGCATTACGGGCAGCTGGCGCTTACGTATGGATCATTGGCCTGCCAGTTGACCTGCTGGTCGGTTACAAGGGTCACACTTTTTTGGTAGAAGTGAAGGATGGCCCTAAAAAGCGTTTAACGGACCTACAGTCTGATTTTTTTGAGAAGTGGGTTGGTGGCACCCTGTGCAGGATCGACTGCGCAGAAGCCGCTTTGAGAATGATTGGCGTACTTAAAGAAAGGAAAGAGGAAAGAGAATGAGCTATGAACGAGACCCGCACAAGGCGGTTGATCACATCCTGTCGTACAGGCACTTGTATGCAAAGGCTAGGGCGGAGCGCTCCTACATCGAGCAGTTTCGCAAGAGCCTCAAGGCAATCTTGATGAAGAAGAGTGGCGAGACCACCATAGGTGCGCAGGAGCGAGAGGCCTACGCCCACCCAGAGATGACCCAACTACTTGACGGGCTAAGGGCCGCAGTTGAGGAGGAGGAGCGCCTTAAGTGGGAGATGACCGCGGCCGAGCTGAGGGTAGAAATTTGGAGAACAGAGCAAGCAAACAACCGAGTGGAAGGAAGAGTTACTTTATGAAAACGCAGAAAAAATTTCAAATTGTTGGAGAGATCAAGCGAGCAACAGTGGAGCCGCTGACATTTTCCACACCGTGGGGTCGTGCATGGACCAGAGGCTCAGACGTGATGGGTACGTGGAAGCGCTACGGTTTTGTGCCCCCATCCGAGGTGCGCGACGACTGGTATTTTAAGATTAACCGTGAGGGAGGTAAAGTTGAAAACCGCTGAAGATGAAGCTTTCGAGAAAATTGAGGAGCTTGCCCAAAAGCGAGAGAGTAAAGACCCCGTTGAGAGAGCTTTCGCAGAGTGGCCGCACAGCCACAGGCCAGAGCAGTACTTTGTACAAAGGGAGGCGTTCCATGCTGGATGGATGGCCGCCAAGCGAGGCGCCAATTGAAGACCTGCCAAGTGTGTCGTACAAGGCCAGCCGAGAAGCAGGCGTTGACTAGCAATGGCCGCAAGATGTGGCGCTGCATCACCTGCTATGAACTTAAAGATCGCAACGAAAAGAGAAGCAAATGACTGAAAAGATGAAAATTGTTTTTGCCGAAGGGTGCTTTGATGACTTCGACGGCACCGAGGAGGAGCTGGCCGAAATAATCGCCGACCTTCAGACTATGGTGGACGACGGCACCTTGCTGGAGAACAGCGAGAGGCTCACGCCTGAGGAGGAGGACGATCTTATTGAGATGCTTAAGTCAAAGGCTCCGCGGCAATGACAACACTCAAAGAGAAAAAGCATATGTCCAAGGTGGCCGAGCTCGGTTGTGCAGTTTGTAGAAGGATGGGTTATGAAGGCACCCCTGCAGAGCTGCACCACCCACGCAAGCTTGCAGGGGGCTGGGGGCGCTCTAGCCACATGAGCGTGATACCCCTGTGCCCTGAGCACCACAGAGGAAATACTGGAGTGCATGGCCTCGGGACCAGAGGTTTTGAGAAATATTACGGTTATGATGAGGCTGCTCTCCTGAAGGATACACTTAGCCTGATTGAAGAACCCTATCGGGAAGAGCAAGAAGATTAAAATTTAGTTGAGAAAGTCTGTCGTATTGTTTAATTTGGGCTTATACTTACATCACTGACCAAGCAATAGTGCGAGGCAGACCAGAGAAGGAAAGCGAAATGAACAACGACATCAACTTTAACTGCGTAGACACTCTGGGCTCACTCTTGGCCCAGATCGCTGACTTGACCAAGCAAGCAGAAGCAATCAAGGACTCCATCAAAGAGTCTGCCAGCGCAGGCGGCGCTAAGGTTGTAGAGGGCGCCATCTTCAAGGCTACCTATATTGAGTCCAACCGTTCTGTATTCGACAAGGACGCCTTCATCAAAGAATTCGGTGCAGACGCCTACGCTAAGTTTACGAAAACCACAGCGGTTTTCAGCGTCAAGGTCACCAGCCGCTAAACCCACGGGGCTTCGGCCCCTATCAAGAGAACACCATGAAGCGATACACCACAACATACAGCAACGGCCATACAGAAGAAACTAGTCAATGGAATGAGGCCAGCCAATGGGTTAACTATGACGATGAGCAGAAATTCTTTTTGTCTGGTAAGCCAGTGACTTCTGTTGAGTTCTATGCGGCAGTTCAACAGGCCCGAGAGGCGGCTTTTGACAAAAAGAACAAGACACACAAACAAGTGCACGTTTTGTACGGCTCAAGCGCGGCTTGCTACGTAACCAAGTGGATTCCACGATAACCAAACCTAAAGGGCTTCGGCCCCATAACTTAAACGAAAGCGAATCATCATGTCAGAAGAAATCGAAACAATTATCTACACCGAAGAGCACGTGCGCATCAGCGTTGACCAGTGGGACAACGGCGGCGTCTGGCTATCTTTACAGGCGCGCAGTGCAAGCATGCATACCACACTGACTCGAGCTGAGGCAGAGCAGATGCTCAAAGGGCTGCAGGCCGTGTTGGGTGCAGAGGTGGCGGCGTGATTTCATTTGAAGAGCGCAAGAGAGACTTTTGGGAGTGGCACAAGGCCAACCCGAAAGTGTGGGAGTACTTTGAGCGGTTCTCGCTTGAGGTAGTGCGCACCGGCCGCCATAAAGTCAGTCACTGGCTCATCATCAACCGCATACGGTGGGAGGTGTACCTCGAGACTACTGGGGAGGACTTCAAGATCAGCAACGACTACATCGCCTTCTATGCAAGGCTTTGGAGGGCTCGTCACCCAGAGTACAAAGACTTATTCACAATCAAGAGAATGATAGGAGAGCCCAATGAATGAAATTAAAAGCCCTTACTTAAAAGCGTTTAAAGAGTTACAAAAGATAGGCGTTCCTGTTTACGTACGCGATGACATGGACGGTCGGTTCCAAATCAGCGCCGAGGACCCAGACTCCTACAAGTGGGCGGACTACTACAGCGCAAACAATAATTGGATTTTTGGGGTAAACCCCAAGATCGACAATGTCCTGAGGAAGTTTGGGCTGTACTCAGAGTGGATCAACCCCGGTGAACTTGGCGTTTACAGGATATAAAGCCAACAAAAAAATATTTTTGCTGAAGTGTGCACAACCCACTTGTTTAATATACACTTACAGGCATGCACTGAACGGTTCGGTGCTACAACAGTGAAGGACAGCGAAATGGACAAGATGGAACACGGTTACATGGTTGCAGCTAACGCGTTGCGCGCGATCAACGCACTGGACGCGACTCAGATCACTGAGGACGCCGCGGCCGCGATCATTGCAGCGCTAACCGCCAAGCTGACACGCAGCCCGATGGCTCATCAGGACCACATTGTGGCTGCCGTAGAGTCACTGGACTACGCTCACGAGTACTTAGTAACGCAAGAGGTTTGAAATGACCAAGGATGAAGTCAAAGCATTGGCAAGGTACTGCGGCGTCATGGAGGACGAGTGCGGCCTTAAGGTAAGGTGGGACGACCTCGAGCGCTTCGCTCACGTTCTAATCGCCGGAGAGCGCGACGCATGCGCAAGAATGGTAGAGGGCGTTGTAAGGGCCATAAGGAGCAGGTCCGTTGAGCCGCCGAATCATTGAAAGGATACTCGACCAGCTCATGGTAGGGCTGGTAGCAGTAAGCCTGCTCGTGCTCATATGCTACAGGCCAGACTTATGGAAACCATAAAGGTTTTCGCATTAGCATAGCGCCGAAAGGTTTGATACACTCGCGACAATCAAACCATTAGGACAGCATATGTCAGAAGTAAAAAAGAAAGTTGGGGCACCGAAAGGGTCAGGCTCCAAGTACTCACAAGAGATTGCAGACAGGATATGCAAGGCAGTGTCCTGCGGCGTTCCACTGCGTCAAGTATGCAGGGAGGAGCAGATAAGCTGGAGCACGGTGTACGATTGGTGTAATGCTCACCCTGAGTTTGCCCCACGCCTCGCACACGCGCGCGACCTTGGCTTTGATGCGATTGCGGAGGAGGCGCTGGACATCTCCAACTCACCAGTGACTGGCCTCAAGAAGGTGTTCTCTCAGGGCGGTGATAAGGAGATCATCACAGTGACTGAGGAGGACATGCTTGGCCACCGCAAGCTGCAGATTGAGACGCGCCTGAAGCTGCTGGCCTGCTGGAATCCTAAGAAGTACGGCAACAAGGTTCAGATGGGTGGCGACGCCGACAATCCGATCAAAATAGAGGCAGAGGTGCAGGCGCAGCAGCTGCTGGATGCATTGCTCAAGAACGTAGAGCTGACCAAGCAGGCTAATGGCTGACATAGCCGCCCTGCTCGAGGACCCGCAGGTAAGGCAGAGCCTCGAGGCCGTATCGCCTGAGTACAGGCTGGCGTGGGCGTGGAGGATGACGTGGCTCAGTAAGCAGCATGCGCACCAGACGCTGCCAGCGGGGGATTGGTGGGCGATTTTCTTATGTCTTGCGGGTCGCGGGGCCGGTAAGACTCGTATGGCCTCGGAGCAAATTGCATGGTGGGCATGGGAAGAGCCCAACACCCGATGGCTGGTGGCCGCTCCAACCTCGGCTGACGTAAGGGCTACTTGCTTTGAGGGTGACTCTGGCCTTTGCACCGTCATACCGTCAGCGCTAATCGCCGACTACAACAAGCAGCACCACGAGCTGCGCTTGATCAACGGCTCCCTCATTAAGGGCATACCCGCATCCGAGCCTGAGCGCTTCAGGGGTCCGCAGTTCCACGGGGGCTGGTGCGACGAGCTCGCGGCATGGGACTATCTGCAGGAGGCGTGGGACCAGATACAGTTCGGCGTGCGCCTTGGAAAGCGTACCCGTCTCATCTGCACTACTACACCCAGACCCAAGGACCTCATCATCGAGCTCATTGGCCGCGAGGGTGACGACGTAGTGCTCACCACCGCATCGACCTATACCAACCTCGGCAACCTGTCCGAAAACTTCAGGAAGCAGATTCTGCAGTACGAGGGCACCACGTTGGGGAGGCAGGAGATTTACGCCGAGATCATCGACCCTGAGGAGGGCGGTATCGTCAAGCGCGATATGTTCAAGCTGTGGCCAGCTGGCAAGCCCTTCCCTCGCTTTGAGTACATCATCCAGTCCTACGACGTGGCCACCAGCGAGAAGGTGCAGAACGACCCCACGGCCTGCATCACCTTTGGCGTGTTCAAGCCGCTGGACGGCCCTATGTCGGCTATGGTGATCGACTGCTGGCAGGAGCGCATGCAGTACCCCGACCTGCGCCCCAAGGTGCTGGAGGAGTACGAGACCGTCTTCGGTGAGGGCAAGGACCGCAAGAGGGTGGACCTGCTCCTCATCGAGGACAAGTCAGCTGGCATCTCCCTCATCCAAGACCTACAGCGTGCGCACCTCCCTGTGCGGGCGTACAACCCCGGCCGCGCCGACAAGCTGCAGCGCCTCAACATCGTCTCCAACATCATCGCCCGCGGCAGGGTGTGGATACCTGAGAGCGACCGCCGTAAGGGCTACGTCAAGGACTGGGCCGAGGGGTTCGTGAGTCAGATATGTTCCTTCCCCGAAACCACCCACGACGACCTAGTGGACGCATGCACTCAGGCGCTGCGTTACCTGCGCGACTCAGGGTGGCTGGACATCGATCCCCCACCGCGGGAGGACTGGGACGAGGACGACTACGCAGACACTGGACGAGTAAGAAGGGTGAACCCCTATGCAATCTGATGAGACCGTGATACAATGGAGGCGTTGTCGTAGGAAGCAACAGGTTCAAGCCGTTTACTCATGCCTCTTCTCCGCTTGCGGGGTTCCTACAGGGGGCAGTAGTAAGCGGCTTTTCTGTTTTCTATGCAACCCTCAGAGCGGGTTAGCT
>Ga0209085_1000288_pt1 | contig 37722 bp, 31 predicted proteins | sample C_131016_EF_Meta_FD_187310 | JGI IMG/M metagenome (GOLD analysis project Ga0209085, IMG submission 187310) | Freshwater microbial communities from Lake Croche, Canada to study carbon cycling - C_131016_EF_MetaG (SPAdes) (version 2) | ecosystem: Environmental > Aquatic > Freshwater > Lake...
CGGTGGTGGCGATTACCCACGACCGATACTTCTTGGACAACGCCGCCGAATGGATTTTGGAACTCGACCGCGGCCACGGTATTCCATGGAAAGGCAACTACAGCACCTGGTTAGAGCAAAAGCAAGACCGACTCGAGAAAGAACAAAAAGGCGAAGACGCCCGCGCCAAAGCGCTGAAGAAAGAACTCGATTGGGTGCGCCAAAACCCCAAAGGCCGCCAAGCCAAGAGCAAGGCACGTATTGCCCGCTTTGAAGAGTTGTCTGATTTCGATTACCAAAAACGCAATGAGACACAGGAGATTTTTATTCCCGTGGCGGAGCGCTTAGGGCAATCGGTGATCGAGTTTGTCAACGTGACCAAGTCGTTTGGCAACCGCGTGTTGATCGATAACCTGAGCTTCACAGTGCCCCCTGGCGCAATCGTCGGCATCATCGGTCCGAACGGCGCTGGTAAGTCCACGCTGTTTCGCATGATTGCTGGCCAGCAACAGCCGGATAGCGGCGAAGTCAAGATTGGCCAAACCGTGCAAATGGCCTTTGTTGACCAGACGCGTGACGATCTATCCAACGATAAAACCGTGTGGGAAGACGTTTCAGGCGGCCACGACATCTTGACCGTTGGTAAGTTTGAAATGGCAAGCCGCGCTTACTGCGGACGCTTCAACTTCAATGGCGGCGACCAACAAAAACGTGTGGGCACGCTCTCAGGTGGTGAGCGCGGACGCTTGCATTTGGCCAAAACTCTCATTGCTGGCGGTAATGTGTTGTTGCTCGACGAGCCATCCAATGACTTGGACGTGGAAACCTTGCGCGCCTTGGAAGATGCGCTATTGGAATTCGCCGGCAGCATCATGGTGATTAGCCATGACCGATGGTTCTTGGACCGCATTGCCACGCACATCTTGGCTTGCGAAGGCGATTCGCAATGGACGTTTTTTGACGGCAACTACCAAGAGTACGAAGCCGACAAGAAGAAACGTTTGGGAGAAGAAGGCGCTAAGCCTAAGCGCACGCGGTTTAAGGCGCTTAAGTAATCGCCGGCCACCAGCCCGGTCCAAAGCGCAAGTCTTTGGCGGCACGCACAGCATTGACCACCGCCATGGCGGTGACTTCTGCGGCTAGGGTGCTGAGCAACATCATGTCAGCGGCTTGACCACTAGTACCTGTTCCTAAAGCAAACAAAGTGTCTCCGTCCATAGGCGTGTGGACAGGGCGGATGCTGCGTGCCAAACCATCGTGCGCTACTTGGGCGAGTCGATGTGCTTGGGGTTTTGTAAGAACAGCGTCGGTTGCCACCACGCCGATGGTGGTGTTGCCTCCCGCTTGTGGCTTGGAAATGGTGTGGCCACTGAGTTGGGCTTGGCGGATATCCAGCAGGCTGCGACTATCCGCGGATACGCGGGCGCCGGCCAACAATTGGCCTGTTAGCGGATCTATGACATCGCCCAGCGCATTGCAAACTACCAAGGCCGCCACCGTCACGCCATTGACGCAGAGGCTGGCGCTGCCGATGCCGCCTTTCATGGCGCAATCTGGGCCGTTGAGCTTTCCCAGTGTGGCGCCTGTCCCTGCACCCACATTGCCTTGTGTCACGGGTTCTGAGTTGGCGGCTTGACACGCAAGGTAGCCCGCCTCAACGTCTGGGCGAATACGCGGATGTTTTGCAGACTTGGTTAGCGCATCTGAAAAATCATCCACCCACAAATCGAAGATAACTGCGGCGGGCACGATGGGCACGACCGCGGGCCCCACTTGAAAGCCGTGCCCGCGCTCTTCAAGCCAGCGCATCACGCCGCCTGCTGCGTCCAGTCCATAAGCGCTTCCGCCCGTCAACAAAACCCCATGCACTTCTTGCACGGTGTTGGACGGAGACAAAACATCGGTATCTCGCGTTCCAGGCGCTGCGCCCCGAACATCCACGCCAGCTACCGCGCCTTCTGGGCAAAGCACGACCGTGCAACCTGTTGGCCTTCGTTGGTCGGTGTAGTGGCCAACCAAGATACCTTGCAGGGAAGTTAAAGAATTGTTATGTGTTGCTTTCATCAATTTAACGAGTTAAAATTAATAATAATGTATTAATTCCTATTTTTGTCTTTTAGGGGGTTTGTGATGGATTTTGCGTTTGGCTCAAAAGGCTACGAAAGTTATTGCGGGACAAGTTACGCATCCAAAGTGTTGGGGATATCGGTTGGGACTGTTCAAGGCTTGGTGGAGAGAGGCGAATTGCGGGCTTGGAAAACCAATGGCGGTCATCGTCGCATTTCTTTGAAATCGGTACAAGAGTACCAGCATCGCCACAAACTTCACCCTAATGTATTGATGTACGTCGAAGATCACGTGCGAGTGATGGTGGTCGAAGACGATGAAGCCACCCGTTTGATGCTGCAAACTAATTTTGATAGCTGGGGTTTACCCTTAAATGTGATGATGTACGCCTCCGCCATCGAGGCCATGTTGGACATGCCTACCTTGCATCCACAAGTTTTGTTGACAGATTTGGTGATGCCGCGTGTCAACGGTTTTGATTTCATCAAAACCCTGAACGAACACATCAGCTTTAAAAGTTTAGCGGTTGTTGCCATGACGGGCCTGCGCCCAGAGCAGGTCAAAGCAAAAGGCGGGTTGCCTGAGGGCGTGCAGTTGTTGCATAAACCGATTGACCTCGAGTGGTTACGGGGTTTTTTTGGGGCCATTCTTTCGGTACGACAAATCAACCAACGTCTTCAAGCAGAAAGAAACGCGGCAACTACCTGACATAAATACCGATAGGGGCTTCCCGAATGGGCAAATGCATTTCCGCCCGTTAACCTAGCCTCCATGAAACCGCATTACTCATTTTGGCCCGCAAGAGTGCCCCATTCACTCTCTTTGCCAGAGACTACTTTATGGGACAACTTAGACATCAGTGCGCGCCGCTTTCCGAACAAAGACGCATTGATTTTTTTAGGTAATCGCCTGTCCTACGCTGACTTACGTAGCCAAGCTGAAAAATTGGCGGCGTATTTACAAAGTGTGGGTGTGCAAAAGGGCGATCGCGTTATTTTGAATATGCAAAACTGCCCGCAGTTGGTGATTGCGCATTTTGCAATCCTGCGCGCCAATGCAGTCGTTGTCCCGGTCAATCCGATGAACCGCTCTGAAGAACTCAAGCACTACATCACCGACCCTGATGCGCGCGTTGCCATCACCACGGCAGATTTGGCAGCTGATTTAGCCAAAGCCAGTAATGAATTGCCAACGGGTCAAGGACTCAAAAATATGGTGGTCACGCACTTCACAGATGCATTCCATGCAGATGTGCAAGGCGAAGATGCCCCACCTGCCGCTTGGCATGACTGGCTTTTTACGCAGCATGCGTTGCCCCAACTGCAAGGTGGCGAAGTACTCGATTGGCCACATGCTTTGGCAAATCAATTTGCATTGGGACCTCTGACGGTAGGTATCGAAGACTTGGCTGTACTGCCATACACCAGTGGCACCACTGGTTTGCCCAAAGGATGCATGCATCCGCACCGCAGCATCATGCATAACGCCATGGCCTCGGGATATTGGGGAAATGGCACACACGAAAACATAGGCCTTTTGGTTGTTCCCATGTTTCACATCACGGGTATGACAAGCGTGATGCATTCGGGAATTTATTTAGGCGCAACGCTGGTATTGATGCCGCGCTGGGAGCGAGAGTTGGCAGGCCGCCTGATCTCGAAATGGCAAGTCACGCATTGGACGAATATTCCCACCATGGTGATTGATTTATTGGGCAGTCCCAATTTCGATAAGTTCAACTTGAAGAGTTTGGTGCACATTGGCGGCGGTGGTGCGGCCATGCCGCAAGCTGTGGCGCAACGTTTGCTCGATTTATATGGCTTGAGCTATTCCGAAGGATATGGATTGACGGAGACAGCCGCCCCCTCGCACAACAATCCGCCCGACAGCCCTAAGCAGCAATGTTTGGGTATTCCGTTTATGAGCGTCGATGCACGGGTGGTTGATCCAGAGACTCTCGAAGAAGTTCCGCCCGGACAGTCTGGTGAAATCGTTATGCATGGTCCGCAAATATTCAACGGATATTGGAAACGCCCTGATGCAACCGAAGCTGCATTTTTTGATATGGACGGCAAGCGTTTTTTCCGCTCCGGAGATTTAGGCCGTGTCGATGAAGACGGATATTTCTTCATCACCGACAGACTCAAACGCATGATCAATGCTTCGGGCTTCAAGGTGTGGCCCGCTGAAGTGGAGGCGTTGATGTTCAAGCATCCTGCTATTCAAGAAGCGTGCATTATTTCCACCCGCGATGCGTATCGAGGTGAAACTGTCAAAGCTGTGGTTGTTTTGCGTGCGTCGCATAAAGGCCAATTGAATGAGCAAGACATCATCGACTGGTGCCGTGAAAACATGGCCATCTATAAAGCGCCGACGCATGTGCAGTTTGCCGATGCGCTACCCAAAAGTGGCAGCGGCAAAGTGATGTGGCGGGCTTTGCAAGAGGCAGAGGCTGTATCCAACACCCAGTCCGCTACAGCGAATGCCTGATCGCAACTAACAACATTTCTCTCATGAGGCTAGGTTTTTAAACAAGCTACAACTGCTGTTCTACAAAATCTAAGAAATTTAGTGCGGTTACCCGCGTGACAGCGCGAGACTTGCATTGCAGTTAAGCTACTTCTGTGTTAACACTTTCAGTCCTTGATCAATCTGCTGCTGGCGCTGGTCGCCAACAAGACGCCACCATCCGTCAAACCCTTTCGCTCGCATCCAAATGCGAGGCTTGGGGCTACAACCGTTTTTGGGTGAGTGAGCACCATAGCCATCCCAGTATTGTTGGAACTGCGCCAGAAGTTTTGATGGCGGCGATTGCTGCGCAAACTACACGTATTCGTTTGGGCAGCGCGGGCGTGATGCTTCCGCACTACGCACCTTTAAAAGTAGCCGAGCAATTTCGCGTGCTCGATGCATTGGCTCCTGGTCGTATTGACTTAGGCGTTGGTCGCGCCCCAGGAAGCGACGGACGTACGGCGCAACTGCTCAATCCCGATCGCTATGCAAGTGACAACTTTCCACAACAAGTGATGGAGTTGCAAGCGTGGGTGACTGGTGAACCACTGCCGCCTGGCCATCCTGGACATGGCGTATTTGCTTATCCAAGCGGTCCCACTTCTCCCAACGTGTGGATGCTTGGCAGTTCAGACTATGGCGCACAACTCGCCGCGCATTTGAGTTTGCCCTATGCATTTGCGTATTTCATCACCGATGGCCAAGGCGCTGAGCAAGCGATGCATTTGTATCGCAACAATTTCCGACCGAGCGAAGATAGACCAAAACCCGAAGCAGTCGCTTGCGTTTGGGCCTTGGCAGCCGACACCGAAGAAGAAGCGTGGAGGTTGTTCGAAAGTCGTGCGCGTTGGAAAATGGACCGCAATCTCGGACGCATTGACGCCATATTGCCACCTGAACAAGCGGTGCGCGATTACTCAGCAGGTGAACAGCGTGCATTGACAGAATTAAAAGACAAGGCTTTGGTAGGAACTGCCAAACAAGTCGTTAGCAAATTACGTGCTCTGGCAGATCACTTACAAATTGAAGAAATAGTTGTCATCACTTGGACGCATGACCCCGTTGCGCAAGCGCGTTCGTATGAATTGCTCGCTCAAGAGATTTTTTAAAAACTAACCCATTGGAGTTTTCTATGTTTACAACAGCAATCGCTGGTAGTTTGCCCAAGCCTGAATGGCTCGCTGAGACCAACAAACTTTGGCCCAAATGGCAAGCTGAAGGTGATGCACTCTTGCGTGCCAAGGCCGATGCAACATTGTTGTGGATCAAAGCGCAAGAAGATGCGGGCTTAGATGTGATTGGTGACGGCGAACAATCACGTCAACATTTTGTGCATGGGTTCTTAGAACAAGTAGAAGGCATCGACTTTGAAAATAAAGTCACCATGGGAATTCGTAATAACCGCTACGACGCACAAGTGCCTCAGGTCATCGCACCCTTGCGACTCAAAGGCCGCGTACACGCATTCGAAGCGCAACTCGCGCGCGCCCACACCAAGAAAAAACTCAAATTCACATTGCCTGGGCCCATGACTATTGTCGACACCGTCGCCGACCGTTTTTATGGCAAAGACAAAGACCCCGTGCAAGGTCGCATTGATATGGCGTTTGCATTCGCTGAGTTACTCAACCAAGAAGCATTGGCATTGCAAGCTGATGGTGTAGACATCATCCAATTCGATGAGCCTGCTTTCAACGTCTACTTAGACGAAGCCGCAGACTGGGGCGTCAAAGCCTTGGAGCGCGCTGCCCAAGGATTGACTTGCACAACAGCTGTGCATATTTGCTACGGCTATGGCATTGAAGCCAACAACAATTGGAAAAAAACTTTAGGCGACGAGTGGCGTCAATACGAAAAAGTTTTCCCCGCATTGGCCAAGAGCAGTATCAAGCAAGTTAGCTTGGAGTGCTTTAACTCGCATGTGCCACCGGAGATGATGGCTTTGCTCAAAGACAAAGATGTGATGGTTGGTGTGATCGACGTTGCCAGCGAAGAAATTGAAACGCCCGAGCAAATTGCCGACACGATTGGCAAGGCTTTGCAGTTTGTGCCTAAGCATCGATTGATTGCTTGTACCAATTGTGGGTTGGCGCCTATGAGTCGTGATGTTGCTATGAAGAAGTTGCAGGCGTTGGCGGATGGGGCTGCTTTGGCCCGTCTTCGTTTCGCCTAAGACTTTACTTTTTTTGCGGAGGGGAATGGGGTTGGGCATCTGTTTACGCTCATGTCCCCCGATTCAGGCTACGCCTGAATCTCCTCCTTTACTTCGCTACAACAGATACCCAACCCCATCCCTAGTCGTATTAAGGGGTGTTTGCTCGCCTAAAGGCGCTCAAAAACAGCAGCAATCCCCTGTCCGCCACCAATACACATAGTCACCAAAGCATATTTCCCTTTGATGCGTTGCAGTTCATGCAAAGCCTTCACAGTAATCAATGCACCAGTAGCACCAATCGGGTGTCCAAGAGAAATACCAGAGCCATTGGGATTAACCTTGACAGGATCGAGACCGAGTTCCTTAGTCACTGCACAAGCTTGCGCAGCAAACGCTTCATTGGCTTCAATCACATCCATATCGTTGGTGGTCAAACCAGCTTTTTGTAAAGCTAAGCGTGACGCAGAGACAGGGCCCATACCCATAATTTTTGGGTCTAGCCCAGTATGCGCATAAGCAACCAAACGCGCCAAAGGTTTTGCGCCGCGTGCTTGTGCAGTTTTGGCTTCCATCAAAACGACTGCAGCTGCTGCATCGTTGATGCCTGATGCATTGCCCGCCGTAACCGTGCCGTTTTCTTTGATGAATACCGGCTTTAACTTCGCCATATCTTCTAGTTTGCAATCCGCGCGGAAGTGCTCGTCTAGTGTGTACGCTACTTCGCCTTTTTTGCTTTTGAGCATGACTGGTGTGATTTGGTCTTTGAAGTAACCAGCCTCTGTTGCACGTTGCGCGCGATTGTGGCTTTGTACTGCCAAGGCATCTTGCATTTCACGGGTGATGCCGTATTTGGCAGCAACGTTTTCAGCGGTGACGCCCATATGGATGGTGTGGAAAGGGTCGTGCAGTGCGCCGACCACCATGTCGACCATTTTGCTGTCGCCCATGCGTGCGCCCCAGCGCGCGCTCAGCGATGCGTATGGGCCGCGACTCATATTTTCTGCGCCGCCTCCAATGGCGATGTCGCAATCCCCCAGCATGATGGCTTGGCTGGCAGAGACGATCGCTTGCAAACCTGATCCGCAAAGGCGGTTGACGTTGAACGCAGGTGTGCCTTCTAGACATCCTCCATTGATCGCTGCTACGCGCGACAAATACATGTCTTTGGGTTCGGTGTTGAGAACATGGCCGAAAACCACATGGCCAACGTCCTTACCTTCTAGGCCTGCTCTCGCAAGTGATTCCCGCACTACTTGAGCCGCAAGTTCTGTTGGAGGGGTGTCTTTCAAACTACCACCATATGTGCCAATTGCGGTACGCACACCGCTGACAACGACTACTTCACGCATATATATCTCCTGATTAGGTTTGTGAAAAATAAAAAATAATGGGCGTCGGATTCAAGTCCGGCAAGTCATGAAAATTTTATGCGCAGGCCTTACTGGGCAAGGCTTGAGAAGGGTGGGAATGCAGACCATGAAAGTGATGAATCAAAAGACAAGGGTTCTTCTGTAAATGGATGCGCTAACTTAATGCTTTTGGCATGCAACATGAGTCTAGGTGTCAAAGAAAGAACCTCAGGGAGCGCATACAAAGAATCTCCCAGCATAGGATGGCCAATGCTTTGCATATGGACGCGGAGTTGGTGGGTACGACCAGTAACGGGTTCAAGTTCTATCAAACTGGCAGATTCGCTCGACTCCAGCAATCGCCAACGACTCTGACTGGGTTTGCCATCTGGATGGATGATGTGCAATGGTCTATTAGGCCAATCTAGCAATATCGCGCCTTCAATCAAGGCCCAACCATCAGTGTCTTTTTCATGTGGTTCTGGCTTGCCGACCACTACCGCCATGTAACGTTTATGAACTTGTCTTGTTTCAAAAGCTTTGCTGATTCGACGTTGCGCTTCAATGCCGCGCGCCATGATGAGTAAGCCTGACGTATCTTGGTCAAGTCTATGCACTACCAGCGCATCAGGGTAGATCGCCTGCACGCGCTTAGACAAACAATCTTGTTTGTCAGGGCCCCTGCCTGGAACAGACAACAAACCACTGGGTTTGTTGAGAACGAGCATGTGCTCGTCAAAATACACAGGGGTCACGTCAGAGAAACTTATTTGTTTTTGATTTTTCCGCGCGGTGCGACATACGTCGTTGGCGGGTTCGGTCTGTCCGAGGTAGATGTTTTGGGAGGTGACGTGTCCTTTTTAGGCTTCTTGGTCATCTTGTTGCTGTGTTGTTCGCCTTTGGCCATATCACCTTCTTTGTAAATATCTCAAAGCGAGATAGTTGGCATGGTACTAGACCATTCGCGCTACTTAGCCCAAGTGTCTTTAAGGCCTGTAATCTTATTAAAAACTAACTTGCCGGGTGCATGGTCTATACGATCTGCCACGAAGTAACCGTGCCGCTCAAACTGGAAATGTTGGCCTGCTGTGCTGTTAGCCAAAGAAGGTTCCACGTAAGCAGTGATGACTCTCAAGCTATCTGGATTCAACGCCGTTAAAAAGTCTTTACCACCCGCATCAGGTTGCGGGTCGTTGAATAACCTGTCATACATGCGCACTTCAGCGCGCAAACCGTCGTTTACAGCCACCCAGGTGATAGCTGCGCTGGCTTTTACTGTCGCACTTCCGGAGGTGCCGCTTTTGGTGTCTGGAATCACAGTAGCTTCAATTTGCGTGATGTTTCCTAAGGCATCTTTGATGCAACCAGTGCACTCAATGACATATCCGCCCTTGAGTCGCACTTTATTACCTGGGAACAACCTTTTGTAGCCTTTAGGTGGAACCTCTTCAAAGTCTTCGCGTTCTATCCACACTTCTTTACCGATAGTGAAGTGGCGAACAGGAATAGTACTGTTATTAGTTTCGTCGCTTTTGTGGGGTAGTGCGGGTTGTTCGCACGGTTCAGTATGTCCTGTGCCCATCACTTCATCCCAATTGGTGAGAACCAACTTCACTGGGTTAAGAACCGCCATAGCACGGTGTGCTTTGGTTTCAAGGTCTTCTCGCAAGCAACCTTCGAGCGTGCTGTAGTCAATCCAGCTGTCGCTTTTAGTCACGCCAATGCGCTCTGCAAACAATTGCAAACTCTCTGGGGTATAGCCACGACGACGCAAACCCACAATGGTGGGCATGCGTGGATCGTCCCAGCCGTTAACTTTTTTTTCGTTGACGAGTTGCGCTAATTTGCGTTTGCTGGTGATGACGTAAGTGAGGTTGAGGCGCGCGAATTCGTATTGTTTAGGGGCGGGTGCAGCAAGAAGGCCATTGACTTCGCGTCCATCTAGCAAGGTGGTTGTTTCGCACAGCCTGTCCATCAGCCAATCGTAAAAAGGTCTTTGGTCTTCAAACTCTAGCGTACAAATACTGTGTGTTATTTGCTCCAACGCATCTTCGATCGGATGGGCGAAGGTATACATCGGATAAATACACCATGCGTCACCTGTGTTGTGGTGTGTTGCGCGACGGATGCGGTAAATGGCTGGGTCGCGCATATTGATATTGGGCGACGCCATATCAATTTTGGTGCGCAGCACTGCTGCGCCGTCTGCGAGTTTGCCTGCGCGCATTTCGCGAAAACGTGCCAAGTTATCCGCTGGGGTGCGTGCGCGAAAAGGGCTATTGACACCGGGTTTGCCAAAGTCACCGCGGTTGACGCGCATCTCTTCTGCGCTTTGTTCATCGACATACGCATGGCCTGCTTCAATCAAACGTTCAGCGGCCGCGTACATGAAGTCAAAGTAATCGCTGGCTTGGTATTGGTGCAATATGCCGTTGGCTTCCCAAGAAAAACCGAGCCAATGTACGGCGTCCAATATGGAGTTGACGTATTCGGTGTCTTCTTTTTCTGGATTGGTGTCGTCAAAGCGCAAATGGCAAACGCCACCGTAGTCGCGAGCTAGTCCGAAATTGATGCAAATGCTTTTGGCATGTCCTACATGAAGATAGCCGTTGGGCTCTGGCGGGAAACGGGTGCGAATTTTGGCTGGATCAGGATTGCCTTTGGCCTGATGCGCTGCGTCACCTGGCGTTCCTGCCCAACGTCGTTTGGCATAGGTGCCTTGCGCTAAGTCGGCTTCAATGATCTGGCGTAAAAAATTACTTGGCTTGTGATCATTTTCAGTCGCAGAGTTGGCAGGTGTCGTCATCCCCTGATTTTAGGGGTCTACTAACGTGATAATTTGCGCTTCACAAGGAGTTGTATGGATTTTGTTGTTTTGCTCAAAGCCGCGGTCATGGGAATCGTGGAAGGCTTGACCGAGTTTTTGCCTATTTCAAGTACGGGACACTTGATTTTGGCGGGCGCGTTGTTGGGACTAGACGATGAAAAAGGTAAGGTTTTTGACATCGCCATACAAACAGGCGCCATCTTCGCTGTGATCTTGGTCTATTGGCAAAAAATCTCAAGAACTGTCTTGGATTTACCGACTGACATAACTGCAAGACGCTTTGCTGCGAATGTGGTCATCGCTTTTTTACCAGCTGTGGTGCTGGGATTACTTTTTGGTAAGCAAATCAAGTTGTATTTATTCACCCCTGAAGTGGTGGCCAGCACATTCATTTTGGGTGGGTTGATTATTTTGTGGGTCGAACGCAAGTTAAAAGCGGATTCACCCTCAGAAGTGCCCCATGGTGGTGGCGCTGGTGCTGTTGCAACTTCTTCTCAAGCAGAACAATCCTCATCGCGTGTTCACAACGTAGATGACATGACGCCCTTAGACGCTTTAAAAGTCGGCCTTGTGCAATGTTTAGCCATGATTCCAGGCACAAGCCGAAGTGGCGCGACCATCATTGGCGGAATGGTCTTAGGCCTTTCGCGTAAAGCTGCTACTGATTTTTCTTTCTATTTGGCGATTCCCACATTGATTGGCGCAGGTGCCTACAGCCTATATAAAGAACGTGCGCTTTTGACCATGGCGGATGCGCCTACGTTTGCAGTCGGTTTGCTTTTTTCCTTCATCAGCGCTTGGGTTTGTGTGCGCTGGTTGCTGCGCTATATCGCGAGCCACAGCTTTGTGCCATTTGCTTGGTACCGCATTGTGTTTGGAATAGCGGTTTGGCTTACAGCTTATACCGGTTGGATTACTTGGAGCCCTTGAGTAATTTTTTAAGTTGGTACAAAGCATCCAAAGCATCTCTGGGGCTCAAGGTATCTGGATCTATCTGAGATAACTTAGCCTCTAACTGTGAGGGGCCAGTGTCCAAGGGTTCAGGTGGCGCAGCAAACAAATCTACTTGCGCTTTGCCAGAGGCTGCGCCTGATTCCAATGCCGATAGTGCATGCTTGGCGTGCTGCAAAACACCATTGGGTACACCAGCCAACCGTGCCACTTGAATGCCGTAACTGCGACTTGCAGGGCCGGCTTGAATTTCATGCAAAAACACAATCCCGCTGTTGCCACTGCTGGCAGAAGACTCTGCTGCGCTGACATGAACATTCATTGCTTGGCGGTGTTTCACAGGAAATTCGGTCAACTCAAAATAATGGGTGGCAAACAAGGTGAAGGATTGCGACTTGTCATGCAAGTGCGAAGCAATACCGCCTGCCAAGGCCAATCCATCAAAGGTTGATGTACCGCGACCAATTTCATCCATCAAAACCAAACTGTTGGCGGTAGCGTTGTGCAGGATATGCGCAGCTTCCGTCATTTCCAGCATGAAGGTCGATTGCGCGTTGGCTAAATCATCTGCAGCGCCAATGCGGGTGTGAATGGCATCTATGGGCCCCAGCGTGCAAGCACTCGCGGGTACGTGGCTACCCACGCTCGCTAACAACACAATCAATGCAACCTGTCGCATATAGGTCGATTTACCCCCCATATTGGGCCCCGTAATCACTTGCATCCGCTGGTTGGGCCCTAAATGCGTGTCATTGGCAATAAAGGTCTTGGCAGATCCGTCATGGGTGCGTCCATGGGTCGCAGCAAGTCTGGCTTCTACCACGGGGTGACGTCCTTGAGTGATGTCGATGCAAGGCGTATTTATAAAAGTGGGGGCGCACCAATGCAAGGTAACAGAGCGTTCTGCCAGTGCACACAAAGCGTCAAGCGTGGAGATAGCGCTACCCAGATGCGTAAGCGCTGGCACAAACGCTTGTAACAAATCAAGCAGTTGCTCGTATAAAAACTTCTCACGTGCCAGTGCGCGTTCTTGCGCACTCAAGGCTTTGTCTTCAAACGCTTTGAGTTCGGGGGTAATGAAACGCTCCGCATTTTTCAGCGTTTGGCGACGTCGATAGTCTTCGGGCACTTTATTCACTTGCCCTTGCGTAACTTCAATGTAGAAGCCATGCACCTTGTTGAACTGCACGCGCAAATTGGCAATGCCAGTGCGCTCACGTTCGCGGGTTTCTAGGGCGAGTAAGAAATCATCACAATTGGTTTGGATGGCGCGCAACTCGTCTAGATCGCTGTCGTAACCGTCTCCAATCACCCCGCCCTCGCGGAGCAATGCAGCAGGTTCTGGAAGCAACGCGCGTGTAATTAAGACGCCGCATTCTGGATTGACAGCCATGTCTTTCACCAAGGTCTGCAGGAGCGGACTCTTAGGAAGAAGCGGTTGCATTTGCAAAGCTTTTTGCAAAGCAATACCTAATGCCACTAATTCACGGGCTCGAACTTGTCGCAAGGCAATACGGGCACTGATACGTTGCACATCACCAGAACCTTTGAGCGCGTTGCGCAAAGCTTTGTAGGGTTCATGCAACGCCGAGTCTTGAAGCGCAGCAATGGCATTTAAGCGCAGGGTGGCATGGGTGCGGTCACGTTCTGGGGACAGCAACCACTGCTTGAGTTGCCGGCTTCCCATACCAGTCATGCAGGTATCTAGCAAAGAGAACAGCGTGGGAGATTCTTCTCCACGCAAGGTTTGGGTGAGTTCTAAATTACGACGCGTACTCAAAGGTAAATCGATCAGTGCGTCGTTACGCACTACCACCACTTTATGCACATGCGTCAATGCACGGCCTTGAGTGTGCTGAACATAGGCAAGCAAAGCATTCGCGGCGGCATGCGCTTGTGCCACGTCTTGCGCATTCCAAGCTTGCAATGATGCTGCTTGCAAATGCGCAAGGAGTTCACGCGCACCTAATGCAGAATCAAACTGCCAAGCTGGACGTAATTGAATAGGCAAGTGCATACCGTCAGCCAACGCTTGAATATTTTTTTCAAAGAGTGGACTAACTTCTGCACTAAAGATCAATTCGCTTGGCGCTACATTGGCCACCCATTGCGGTAATTCAGCGCTATCGCATTCGGCCAGAAACACCACGCCTTGTGTCACGCTCATCCAAGCCAGTCCCATGCCTGCGCGTTCGCTCTGGTGCACCGCCAACACAAAGCTTTCAGATTTGTCACTCAGCAAAGCGCTGTCTGTCAAAGTGCCTGGGGTGACTACGCGCACCACTTTGCGCTCGACAGGCCCTTTGCTGGTGGCAACGTCGCCTACTTGCTCGCAAATCGCAACCGATTCGCCGAGTTTGAGTAAACGCGCCAAATAGGTTTCCACCGAATGGAAAGGAACGCCTGCCATCACCACAGGCTGCCCAGCAGATTGCCCGCGTTGCGTGAGCGTGATGTCTAGTAAGCGAACGGCTTTTTCAGCATCTTCAAAAAACAACTCATAAAAATCGCCCATGCGATAAAACAGCAGCGTGCTGGGGTACCCGGCTTTCAGCCGCAAGTACTGCTGCATCATCGGTGTGTGGGCTGATAAGTCTGACATGCTGCTTAGCTGACGTTCATATAAAAACTATTCAGGCGCGACACTGAGTTTCTTATATGTCCTTGAAATAAAAATTACTTGGTTTCAGAAGCTGAGGTCAAGCGCAGCGTTTTGGTGGTTTCAGCGACTTCGTGTTTTTCAGCGGCAGATGCAAATTTGGAATATTTCTGCAAAAGTGGAACCATCTGCGCATAAATACGAGGATTCGCAGCCATACATTCTTTTTGGTCTATGTAGTTGGCCTCGCCAGTGAAGTTTCCTACCAAGCCGCCAGCTTCTGTGACTAATAAAGCACCAGCTGCCATGTCCCAAGCTTGCAAACCAATTTCAAAAAATCCATCTGTAAAGCCCGCTGCTACATACGCTAAGTCGAGGGCCGCAGCACCAGGGCGACGCACGCCTGCTGTGCGTTGCATCATGTCGCCCATTAAGCGTAAGTATTTGTCGAAGTCGTCTTCAGGACGGAAGGGGAAGCCAGTAGACAACAAACATTCGTCTAAGCGCACACGCTTACTCACGCGAATGCGTCGTTCGTTCATAAAAGCGCCGCGGCCTTTGGTGGCGGTGAATAGATCGTTGCGTGTGGGGTCATACACCACGGCTTGCTCGAGCTTGCCGCGCACTTGTAAAGCAATGCTGACGCAATAGACAGGAAATCCGTGGATAAAGTTGGTGGTGCCGTCTAGTGGATCGATGATCCAGATATGGTCTGCGTTGGGGTTGCCGTGTTGGCTACCCGACTCTTCGGCCAAGATGCCGTGGTCTGGGTAGGCGGTCAACAAGTTTTCGATGATGGCTTGCTCGCTGGCATGGTCGACCTCGGTCACAAAATCATTGACTTGTTTTTGTGAAATTCGAACCGCTTCCACATCGAGGGCCGCGCGGTTGATGATGGCGCCTGCGGCGCGTGCGGCCTTGACGGCCACGTTGAGCATGGGGTGGAGGGTAGAGGACGACATAAATTGTGGGTAAGAGCAAGCCCAAAGGGCAGAAATGCCACCCATAGATATAGGCAACGACAATAGGATTATTTTACGCCCCTGACCTTTCGCATTTGATGCATACCCGCTTTATCTTGATAGAGACCAGCCATGCCGGCAACGTTGGCGCCACAGCGCGTGCCCTGAAAGTCATGGGCTTCGATGATTTGGTGTTGGTGAAACCGCGATGGAGCAATGTGTTGCGGCGCGAAGAAACCATCCAACGCGCAAGTGGGGCTTTAGATGTTCTCAATAACGCGCGTATCGTTGATTCATTGGACGATGCCTTAGAAGGTATGACGCATTTGTGTGCCACTGCAATGACACCCAGAGATTTTGGGCCACCCACTCTAGAGCCACGCGGGCACTTTGCCGCTCTGATAGAAAAAGGTTTGGATGGAGAGGTGCAAAGTGATGCACAAAACAAAGCGCAATACAAAGCACAAAACGATCCCAGAGCACTTCAACAAGTGCATTCACAAAAAGGCGTAGCTTTCCTATTCGGATCCGAACGTTACGGCATGCGCAACGAAGATGTCTACCGGTGCCACGCGTGTATTCGAATTCCAACGAATCCGCAATTCGGTTCACTCAATCTGGCCTCTGCCGTACAAGTGTTGGCCTACGAATGGCGACTTGCGCTGGGCGGCTTTGCAACTAGCGATCAAGGCGACGTCGAAACCACGCCAGAACTTGCCGATGCCCAACAAATCGCAGGGCTCTTATTGCACTGGCAAGAGGCCTTAGCCGCTATCGATTTCCTAGACCCTGATTCCCCAAAAAAACTAATGCCAAGGCTCAACCAGCTTTTGAACCGCGCAGGCCTGACGCAAGAAGAAGTTCACATCTTGCGGGGTATTGCCAAGGCAACGCTGCAAGCTGCTGCAGTCAAACGATAATCAGCGCTTATGTTTGCTCGCTTACGCTCTGATATCCAATGCATTTTGGACCGCGACCCTGCTGCCCGATCGGGTTGGGAGGTGTTAACTTGCTACCCCGGTTTGCATGCCATCGTGTTGCATCGCTTCTCACATGCTTGCTGGAATATTGGTTTCAAATGGATTGCCCGTTTTGTTTCTAATTTCTCAAGATGGTTCACTGGCATCGAAATCCATCCGGCTGCACTCATTGGCGAGCGCGTTTTCTTCGACCATGCCATGGGTGTAGTTGTGGGAGAGACAGCGCAAATTGGTGATGGTTGCACCATTTACCAAGGTGTAACACTGGGTGGCACATCGCTCTACAAAGGCGTCAAGCGCCACCCTACTTTGGGTAGAGACGTAGTAGTGGGTGCGGGCGCCAAAGTCTTAGGTGGATTCACTGTAGGTGACGGCGCACGTATTGGTAGCAATGCGGTTGTCGTCAAACCTGTGCCAGCAGGAGCTACCGCAGTGGGAAATCCAGCGCGGATCATTCAAGAAAATTCTGATGCTATTCGCGAGGCCGCAGCTTCTAAGATGGGTTTTTCTGCTTATGGCGTCACGCAAAACGATGACCCTATTAGCCAAGCCATGCGCGGGTTGATTGACAATGCAGCAAGCCAAGAGCATCAAATCGCTTTGCTTTGGAAAACAATAGAAGAATTGTCTGTCGCGCAGTCCAAATCCGATTGCATTCCTTCAGACGCAGCCAAGCAAGAGAACTTTGCTGCTGCGCGAATCAACCAGTTATTGGATTAATCCACTGGTTAATTCAACCTGCAGCAAGCCCTAGTCAACCAGTTATCAAGTTAAACACGTTTGCTGTTGATGGCAGTTTTGGGTCTAAACGCTTTGCAAAACGCATCGCGCGTTTCCATGTAGGGTCCGCCGATTAAGTCCACGCAATAAGGCACTGCTGCAAACACGCCGTCTACTATCTGCTTGCCTTCGGAATCTTTCAAGCCTCCCAAAGTTTCTTGGATCGATTTGGGCTGGCCAGGTAAATTGATGATCAAGCAGTTGTCGCGAATCACAGCAACCTGCCTCGACAAAATCGCCGTTGGTACAAATCGCAAACTGATTTGCCGCATTTGTTCCCCAAAGCCAGGCATTTCCTTATGTGCCACGTCTAATGTCGCCTCTGGCGTCACATCCCGCTTAGCAGGACCAGTACCACCGGTAGTCAACACCAAATGGCAACCTGCATCGACCAAGGCAATCAATGTTTGGCTTATGGTGGCTTGCTCATCGGGGATCAAACGCTCTTCGAAAGCCAAGGGGTTGTAAAGCGCTTCTTGCAACCAGTCGCGCAATGCTGGCAGGCCTTTGTCTTCATAAACGCCAGTTGAGGCGCGGTCGCTGATCGACACAATGCCTATACGAATAGTGTCGCAACGCAGGTCGGGGCTTTGAATTTCACGCATGGTTTTGAGCCTCGGTCATGGCTTGTAAACCTCTTCGATTTCTGGCGGAATATGCGCCGCATCTTCCAAGGCGTTGAGTTGTGTTTTGACGAGTTGAAAAATATCCCGGTACGCGCGGCCTTGTCTAGGTAGTAAACCTTTTGCAACATCAGCCCTAGAGGTGGTGTCGTCTTTACGAGCTTGGCGCACCATGGCACGTAGTTGCTGACTGTCAGTTTGTGCGTGATGCGTCATCCACTCGGCGACTGCTTCGTCATCTGCCACCATGCGGTCGCGCCATTGCTCTGCCAAATGCAGCGCCAAGGTGTCACGCGTGCTACCCATTTTTTGCTCGTTCAATGCATCTTGAATAGCCGTGACAGATTCTTCGCTGAGTTTGCGCATCAGTTTTCCGACGTACTGCATTTGTCGGCGCTTACCTTCGAAGTTGGTGATACGACGTGCGTCGGCTAATGCATCGCGCAATAAATCGGTGATGTGTCCTTGCGTGTTTAAGCGTTCTGCGAGTTCGCTGCGCAGCGTTAAAAGCTCGACGCCAATGTCTTGTAATTGGTCGCTTTCGCGTTTTTTATCGGTACGGCTAGTGCCTTCGGTACCTTTGAGTTCGCGTTTGAGTTCGAGATCGAGTTCGCTACCTTCGGCCACAAATTGGCCGCGGACGAAATAACCTTTTTTGGGTTTGCGTGACATAGAGAATTGAAGGGGAGAGTGCCCAAGTATCATAGCCCTCGCTATGCATCACACACCCCAACCATCGGCGTTATCGCACGCCCACCCCGCACACGGTTTTAGCCACACACGGCAACAGTTTGAATACTTGGTCGACTACGCCATCGCGCACGCCAAAAAATTGGGCGCTACCGACGTCGGTGCTGAAGCCTCTGAAGGCTGTGGCTTAAGCGTTTCGGTACGCAAAGGCGAGCTAGAAAACGTAGAACGCAACCGCGATAAATCTTTGGGCGTTACGGTGTATTTGGGTAACCGACGCGGCAATGCCAGCACTTCGGATTTTTCTGAAGCGGCGCTAGAGCGCACCGTGCAAGCCGCCTTCGATATTGCGCGGTTCACCGCAGAAGACCCAGTGGCTGGCTTGCCTGACGAAAAAGATATCGCTAAGACACAACCTGATTTAGATTTGTTCCATCCATGGTTAATCACCAGTGAGCAAGCGGCCCAGATCGCTTTGCGTTGCGAAGCATCAGCCCTCAAAGCAGATAAGCGCATCACCAACAGCGAAGGCGCTGGGGTATCGGCGCAACAAAGCCATTTTTTCAGTGCCCATACGCATGGGTTTCGCGGCGGTTACGCCAGCTCGCGCCACAGCATGTCGGTCGCCCCGATTGCTGGCAAGGGCGGCGGCATGCAACGCGATGCTTGGTATAGCTCGATGCGCAGTGCCGACGAATTGTCTTCACCTGAGGAGGTCGGACGATTTGCCGCAGAGCGTGCTTTGAGCCGTCTGAAATCACGCAAGATCGCTACAGTGCAGTGTCCTGTTTTGTTCGACGCGCCAGTTGCCGCAGGCTTGTTAGGCGGATTTGTGCAGGCGGTGAGTGGTGGATCGCTCTATCGCAAAAGCACATTTTTATTAGACAGTTTGGGTAAGACCATTTTCCCCAAGCATATTGATATCTTGGAAGACCCGCATGTGTTGCGAGGTAAAGGCAGCTCACCTTTTGACGAGGAAGGCGTTACCACCTGCGCACGGCGTGTCGTAGATGCTGGACGTGTCGAAGGTTATTTCTTGAGCACCTATTCCGCACGCAAACTCGGTATGCACACCACGGGTAACGCCGGTGGCTCGCACAACTTGGTCATGCAATCGCGCCTCACCAAAAGTAGCGACGATTTAGACGCCATGCTGCGTCGCTTGGGTACAGGATTGTTTGTGATTGAGTTGATGGGCCAAGGCGTGAATTACGTCACGGGTGACTACTCACGCGGCGCAAGTGGCTTTTGGGTGGAAAAAGGCCGCATTGCTTACCCCGTCCACGAGATCACGATTGCTGGCAATTTGAAAGATATGTTCCAAGGCATTCAAGCCATTGGTTCTGATGCTTACACCACTGGCGCAAAAACCATCGGCTCCGTCTTGGTGAACCGTATGCAGGTGGCAGGAAGTTAACCCCAAGCTTGAAAAAGTTTCGCCAGCCAAGATTCCGCCGCTCAAAACTTAACCAGCTAGCGCTTTTTTGACCGCGGCAGACACCAAGCCCATATCGGCTTTACCCGCTAATTGGGTTTTGACTGCCGCCATCACTTTGCCCATATCACCCGCACCGGTAGCGCCTACTTCTTTCACGATAGCTTGAACGGCTGTAGTGATTTCTTCTGGCGATAGACGCTGTGGCAAGTAGGCTTCAAGCACTTTTATTTCGTTGCGTTCAATCTCGGCCAAGTCTTCACGTTTGGCGGATTCATAGGCCGTTACAGAGTCTTTGCGCTGTTTGATCAATTTGTCGACGATGGCGATGACTTGGGCGTCGTCGAGTTCGATGCGCTCGTCCACCTCTTTTTGCTTCATGGCGGCTTGTAACAAACGAATCGTGCCTAAGCGCACGCTGTCTTTGGCGCGCATGGCGGTTTTCATGTCTTCGGTGATGTGGGCTTTGAGGCTCATGGGGTGTCTCCATAGAGAAGGGTCATAAAAAAAGCCCGCGAAAGAGAGTGTCCCTCGCGAGCTGGTGCGCTAGCTGTGGCTAAAAGCCCAGCTGCGGGAGCAATTAGTACATCTTTTTGGGTAACTGCATGCTACGCACACGTTTGTAGTGGCGCTTCACAGCAGCAGCTTTTTTGCGCTTGCGCTCAGCGGTTGGCTTTTCGTAGAACTCGCGAGCGCGCAGGTCGGTCAATAGGCCTAACTTTTCAATAGTGCGCTTGAAGCGACGCAGTGCGACGTCAAAGGGTTCGTTTTCTTTTACACGAATGGTTGTCATGACCAAGGGTTCCAAATAGTTGCGCTGGCGCAGTATTCGCCAGCAAAGCCAAGAATTATAACTATTTTTTGGCCGCAGCCAAAGCCTTGGCGCAGGCGTGGGCGCTGGCCCAAGCCCACTGGAAGTTGTAGCCGCCCAGCCAGCCGGTGATATCGACCACTTCCCCAATGAAATACAGCCCTGGCTGGCGCGATTCCATGGTTTGCTGGGACAAATCCCGCGTATCCACTCCGCCCACGGTGACCTCGGCTTTTCGGTAGCCCTCGGTTCCAGATGGGGTAAGAGACCAGCGGTTGAGCGCCTGCGCCAGTTGTGCCAGTGCTTTGTCGCTGGCTTCCATGATGGGTCGTTGCCACGCGTCATGGTGTTGTGTCCACACATCCGCCAGACGACTTGGTAGCCAAGTGCCGAGTTCGTTGGCAATACGTTTCTTGGAGCGCTGCTTGGCTTCTAGCAAATCCGCCTCCAGCGAGAGGGCGGGGGCTAGATTGATGCGAATGTCTTCACCCGCTTGCCAAAAACTTGAGATTTGCAACACTCCAGGCCCCGACAAGCCACGATGTGTAAAAAGCAAGTCTTCGTCAAAACTATGCGTCGATTTAGCAGATCCCGTTTCAATGCTGACAGGAAGGGACAAACCTGAGAGTTCTGCAAATGGCGCCCATTGCGCGGCATCAAAAGTCAGAGGCACCAAGCCGGGTCGGGGTTCCACCATTCGAATGCCAAATTGCTTGGCCAAGCGGTAACCCAAATCGGTAGCGCCAATTTTGGGAATCGACAAACCGCCAGTCGCCACTACCACTGCGCCAACGCTCACTTCGCCTTGGCTGGTTTCTAGTGTGTAGGGCTTGCCGTTGGCGTCGCCCTCTGTGTAGCGCAGAGCTTTTAGGCTACAAGGTTGCCAACGGGTCACATGTCCACCTTGCGCGCCCGCATCGCACTCGCGCAAAAGCATTTGAATCAAGTCTTCAGACGAGCGGTCACAAAACAATTGGCCTTTGTGCTTTTCATGAAAAGCAATCTGGTGGCTTTGCACCAACGCCACAAAGTCTTGCGGTTTGTAGCGCGAGAGTGCGCTGCGACAAAACTGTGGGTTTTGTCCCAAAAAATGTTTGTGCGGTGCGCGCACATCCATCTCGATATTGGTGAAATTGCTACGACCACCGCCCGATATGCGAATTTTCTCTGCCACCTTGTCGTAGTGATCGATCACCAACACCTGCAAGCCTTGCTGGGCCGCCACGCCAGCGCAAAAGAGGCCGGCTGCGCCAGCACCGACTATGGCGACGTCAAAGGTTTGCAACGCTTATTTAGCCGGCGGTGTTTCCAAGCCACCCATATAAAAGCGGTTGAACGTGGGCGACACAATCATCTCGTTGATGCAAGTGCGTGCTGGCATGGTGGCCAAGAACAAAATCGCTTGGCCCATGTCTTCGGGTTGCACCATACGGTCGCGCTGTTCTTTGGAAGGTGGCACAGGGCGTTTTTCCATGATGGGCGTAGCCACTTCGCCGGGCAAGACAGAACTTGCGCGAATGCCGTAACCGCACTCTTCCATATTGATCGACTCCGTCAAAGCCAAAACGGCACGCTTGGTGGCGTTGTAAGCGGGGCCTGTGAGTTTGGAGGCATACAAGCCGGCCCAAGACGACACGTTGACGATCAACCCGCCTTTTTGCGCACGCATAGTCGGTAAAACCGCATGCACGCAGTAGAACAATCCATTGAGGTTGATGTTGACCACATCGTCCCATGCATCGGTCGTCAAGACGTCAAAGTTACGTTTGGTGGCGTTGGTGCCTGCGCTGGTTACCAAGATATCGATACGCTTGTGCTTGGCAACAATCTGTTGCGCGGCGGCGTTCACTGCGGCTTTGTCCGCGACGTCGAGCACGATGGACTCTGCACTACCCAAAGTTTGCAAATGGGCGAGGGCGCTGGCATTGGTTGCGGCAGTGCGTCCTGAAATCACCACATGCGCACCGGCTTTCACCAACTCGATAGCGCCTGCCAAACCAATACCGCTGCCACCGCCCGTGATCCAAGCGACTTGGCCTTTTAAAGATGTTGTCATGTTGTCTCCTTGTGTAATGAATGGCGTGATCTGATCACAAGTTGGCTGAGGCGCCTATCTTGAGGGTGACAGACCTAGGAATCAGCCTTGCGCGCTGCGCAAGTGGTGCGTGAAAGCGTCGGACTGAACAGACGCCAACCCCTTCAACACATCCCCCACCACAATCACAGAAGGACTGGCCAATGACTCGCGCACGACTGTCTCGTGCAATGTTGCCAGAGTGCACACCGCATGGCGCTGGGCAGGCAAGCTGACCTGGTGGATCACAGCCACTGGCGTATCCGCAGGCAGCCCATGTAACAAGTCAGCCTGCAACTGTTCGGCCCCTCGAATGCCCATATAAATCACCAAGGTGAGTTTGGCCTGTGCGGCAGTGTGCGAGAGGGTGGCCCAATCGACGCCATCGCCTGGCTTGGCGTGGCCGGTAACAAACACCACGCCGTGCGCACGTTCACGGTGTGTCAGCGACACACCGAGCGAACTCACACCAGCCAGTCCAGCCGTGATGCCGTTGACCACCGTCACCGCTACGCCATGTGCTTGAAGGAATTCCACCTCTTCGCCACCACGGCCAAAAATAAATGGATCACCACCTTTGAGGCGCACCACGCATTCGCCCGCAAGCGCTTCTTGCACCATCAACTTTTGGATAAAGGTTTGCGGTGTCGATTGGCAACCCCCACGCTTACCCACGTGGACGATGCGCGCCGAGGGCGAAGCATGTGCCAACACCGCGTCGCTCACCAAATCGTCGACCAACAATACGGTCGCGGCAGCAATGGCTTTCGCTGCTTTGAATGTCAGTAATTCTGGGTCGCCGGGGCCAGCGCCGACTAAATAGACGTGAGGTGGTGAAGTGGAAAAAGAAGTCATAGTTGTATCGCTTGCAAAACTGCTTGTACTTGCCGCGTCAAAGATTCAGGAACCGCTAAGTCGCCATTCAAAACCGCTGCGTTGTAACGCGCAGTAGTCTCAGGATCAATCGCACTTGGCCAATCAGGCAAACGCGTCAACGGCCCCGATTGTCCCTCGACCAAAGCCGTGCGTTGACCGTTGACAAACGCTTCCATCGGCGGACACCGCCGCGCATCTGCTACCGCCTCGCCCTCCGTGCCACGCAACAAAAGCGCCCGCTCACCAGTTAACTCAAATGTCGCGGCCATGGACAGCGCGTACTCTGGGTGTGTGTAACTACTAACCAACAAAGTTTTGCCGACCACGGGGTTCATCAGTTTGACCAAGCTATGCGCTGGGTTGCGCAAACCGACCACGCGCCGTACATCGAGCAAACGCTTCAAGCCAGGTGATAAAACTTCGGTTGGGACAAACACTGCCTCGCCAGCCTTAACTAGGCGAGGTGCGCTCAAAGCATTTATCCCCATCGCTGCAAAAACCTGTTCACTGGTCACACGTGTCGACTCAGTGGCACATCCATGCACCACCACTGCAAGCCCTTCACGCGCTAACAATTGGGCAAGCAAAGGTGTCATCAAAGGCAATCGACGCGCGCCGTTGTAACTTGGCAAAACGACAGTCCACTTATCTGCAGGACCTTCCAGGCGATGCAAACGCGCATGCACCGCATCTAAAAAACCAGCCATCTCGTCAGGCGTTTCACCTTTGATGCGCATGGCCAGACAAAAAGCACCAACCTCCAAGTCGCTAACTTGGGAATCCAATATCTGTCCCATCAAATCAGTAGCTTGCGTGCGATCCAGCGCACGCGCACCATCCCGCCCGCGTCCAATTTCTTTGATGTAGTGACCAATCGCCATAAGAAGTATTGTCCAGCACTCGCAGTCAAGAGAGGTAAGGGAGCCTTAATGTGGCGACATCAAGAGCGAAGCGAGGAGCCACATTAAGGCTCCCTTACCTCTCTTGACGGAGCGAGATCCAGAGTGTTCGATGCGCATCATCAAGCCCCAACCTCTTCACTTGAAGGAGTTGTGGCGATCATGCGTTTGAGTTGTGGAATGCAGGAGCCACATTGCGTACCGCAACCTAAACTACTTTTTAAGGAAGTTAGGCGCGTCTCTTCATCTCCGGTGCAATTCTTTAAATGGGTTGAAATCGCTATATCTCTGACTCCAACGCAAGTGCAAACCGTAGCGCCTGCATCCACCAAAGCGATAGGCGGCTTGACACCAGTCATTAACAAACGACGGCCATAAGAAGCTGTAGACGCTTGCGTTTGCAGCAATGCGTTGAGCCACTTTTCTGCAGAGGTATCGCCTGCAATCACAAATGCTTCGAGCCGTTCATTTCGAACAAGCATGCTACGTACATGGCAACGCTTAGCGTCCACATAACGCAAACTGGACATGCCAGACAAGCCTAGTAAATTTTCTATGGTGTGAACCAACACCATATCCGGTGATTCGCTGCATGCTGCGCGAAAGAGCACGCCTTGCTTTGCACCGTCGTCTGAGGAGAAAGGCACACAACTGGCAAATTCAAAGTCCGCCATACATTGGCGCAAGGCTTGGATGACCTCCATGCCGGAGCGTGGTGCACCAACTAAATCTGGAGCGAGTGCGCTAGTTGTGTTGTTAGATGAATGTGCACTGTCGGTGTCTAACCAAGCTAAACCCAACAAAGTCCAAGGAAGTTCTGCACGCAGCACTTTGACCGCCGCATGTTTGAGTTCAGGTTGCTTAGAAGTTGGGCAATAGGCAGATGTAGTGATGGCATTCACCCCTGCCAGTGGCTTGTTTTGGTGATCGCGCCCACTCAAGAAACCAGCGCCCCAATGCATCGCAATAAATGCTTGGTTGGCGCCTAACTCTTCACTGGCTTGGGCTGGTAAAACAATAGAGCCACGCTTGCTGGTGACGTGTACCAAATCGCCATTGGCGAAGCCCAAACGCAGCATGTCTTGGCTATTGAGTTGCACTACGGGTTCAGGAACATGCCCAAATAACTTACCAATTACGCCTGTGCGCGTCATGCCATGCCATTGATCACGCAAACGTCCGGTGTTGAGCGAAAACGGAAAACGCGATTCACGTACTTCCGAAGTGGGCACATAGGCAATCGCCGCAAATTTGGCGCGTCCACTGGCGGTTGGATAAACGCCGTCTTCATACAAACGCACTTTGCCTTGCAATGCACCTTCAGGCATAGGCCATTGCAAAGGGGTTTCTTGTAGTAGGTCATAGCGCATGCCAGTGATGTCTAGGTCGCGTCCGCGCGTCGATTCGCGGTGTTCTAGCCAAATTTCTTCGGGCGTGGTGTAGGCCATGTGCAAATGACTTTTGTCGGACGCAATACCAGGAGCGTCTCTCAATCGTTGCGCCAAATCGACCACGATTTGCCAGTCATGTCTGGCTTGACCTGGAGGCGGCACTGCAGCACGCACACGGGTGATGCATCGCTCGCTGTTGGTGACGGTGCCTTCTTTTTCTCCCCACGTAGTGGCAGGCAAGAGCAAGTCTGCGAAAGCGCAGGTTTCTGCGGTGGCGAAGGCTTCTTGCACCACAACAAATTCAGCGCGCTCTAGTGCGCGTCGAACCGTCGCTTGGTTGGGCATGGACTGTGCGGGGTTGGTGCAAGCAATCCACAACGCTTTGATTTCGCCGTCAGCGGCTGCTTCGAACATTTCTACCGCAGTTTTGCCGGGCTTAGATGGAACATCAGCGATGCCCCACAAATTGGCGACTTCTTGGCGATGCGCAGGGTTGGCCATGTCACGGTGTGCGCTGATCAAGTTGGCCAAACCACCGACTTCGCGTCCGCCCATAGCATTGGGTTGCCCTGTGAGAGAAAACGGTCCGGCACCCGCTTTACCTATTTGCCCAGTTGCTAAATGCAAGTTGATCAAGGCTGCGTTTTTGGCGGTGCCACTGCTTGATTGGTTTAGGCCTTGGCAATACAAACTCAGAGTGGCATGTGCAGCATGGTTGTTAGGGCGCTTACCCGCTTCGTCCACACCTACAAACCATTTTGTAGCTTGTATGAGTTGTTGTGGGCTGATCCCGCAAACTGCACTCACAGCAGATGGTGTGTAGTCTTTCACCAGTATTTGCAGTGCTTCAAATCCTTCGGTATGTGCAGCGATGTAGGTATGGTCGACCCAATCTTCTTGGAGCATCAAGTGCAGCATGCCGTGGAACAACATGACGTCAGTGCCAGGTTGCAGAGGTAAATGCAAATCAGCATTACTAGCGGTATCCGTACGGCGGGGATCGGCGACGATGATTTTGAGTTGCGGATTTTTTTGGCGCGCATCTTCTATGCGTCTAAACAAAATGGGATGGGCATAGGCGGCGTTGCTGCCCGCGATGAACAAGCAGTCGGCGTACATCACATCGTCATAGCAAGCAGGGGGTGCATCTGCACCGAGCGTGAGTTTGTAGCCAGCGACAGCACTGCTCATGCACAAGCGCGAATTGGTATCGATGTTGTTGGTGCCCAGCAATCCTTTGGCAAGTTTGTTGAAGACGTAATAGTCTTCCGTTAACAACTGACCGGATACATAAAACCCTAAAGCGTCTGCTCCGTGAGCTCGCACAATGCTGGCTAGAGTTTGACTCGCCCATTGCATGGCGCTATCCCAACCCATGGGATGCAAACTCCCGCCGCGCACTAAGCGCTTTTGCGGTTGCAGCAAGCGCACGCTTTGGTTCACAGAGGGGTTGGCGCTCATGTGCAAAGTAGAGCCTTTACTGCAAAGACGACCGAAGTTAGCGGGGTGCTGAGGATCGCCACGAACCCCTGTGATCTGCCCCGCACGCGACTCGATGATCACGCCACAACCCACGCCGCAATAGGGGCAGGTGGAACGGGTTTCTTTCATAGAGCGTTCAACTTTTCACACAATGCAAGGATGGCATTAATCCAAAGCAAGTGTGCTGAGTTCTTCTGCGTTCAGCGCGACTTCTCCGTCCTGAATGCGAACTGTGAAGCGTTGGGCGCAACCCACGTCTGGCGCTTGGGCGCAACCATCGGTCAAGCCAATTTGCCAGTTGTGCAAAGGGCAAGCAACCGTCTCACCATAAACAATGCCTTGGCTCAAAGGGCCACCCTTGTGGGGACAACGGTCTAGTAGCGCAAATACTTTGTTCTCTGCATTTCTAAAGACAGCTACTTCATGCCCCTTTGCGCGGCGAACACGTCTTGCGCCGAGCATGGGGATGTCTTCCACTTTGCAAATCGTTTTCCATTCAGACATGGTGTATTCCGTTAGTCAGGAGTTTTAAGCAAAAGTCATACAAAGATGTGAAACTTTTAGATGCGTTAGACCGAAATAGCTTCGAACTGGCGTGTATCGACCTTGGCCTTGTCAAATTCAAACCAAGGATCGGGCTCGCCCTCTAGGGCAAATTGCAAACGCGCCCACAAAGCTTTGCGACCCGCTTCGTCATCCAAGATCTTTTTCTTCACATAGTCCATGCCAACGCGATTGACATAGTGCACGGTGCGCTCCAAATACCAACCCTCTTCACGGTAGAGTTGCATAAATGCGCCGGTGTATTCCAGCACCTCTTCGGCGGTTTTCACTTTCGTGAAAAACTGCGCGACTTCGGTTTTGATGCCGCCGTTTCCAGCGATGTACATCTCCCAACCGCTATCGACGCCGATGATGCCGACGTCTTTGATACCCGCTTCCGCGCAATTGCGTGGACAACCTGATACGGCAAACTTCACCTTATGGGGTGCGTACATGCGCCACATGGCGCGCTCTAAGTCTTTGCCCATATTGGTGCTGTCTTGCGTGCCCATGCGGCACCATTCGCTACCCACACAGGTTTTAACGGTGCGAAGCGCTTTGGCGTAGGCGTGTCCAGAGGGCATGCCAATGTCTTTCCAGACATTGACCAAGTCTTCTTTCTTCACACCCAGCAAGTCAATGCGTTGACCGCCAGTGACTTTGACGGTCGGGATTTTGTATTTATCGACCACGTCAGCAATGCGGCGCAATTCGTCGGCGGTGGTCTCGCCGCCCCACATGCGTGGGATGACGCTGTAGGTGCCGTCTTTTTGAATATTGGCGTGGCTGCGCTCATTGATGAAACGGCTTTGTGGGTCGTCTTGCGCTTCTTTGGGCCAACTGCTGAGGCGGTAGTAGTTAACAGCTGGGCGGCAACTTGCGCAACCTGTCGGATGACGCCAGTTCAAAAACTGAAACACCGCTTCGTTGGTCAACAGCTTGTGATCGCGAATCGCATCACGCACATCTTGGTGGCTGTGGTCGGTACAACCGCAGATCGCTTTTTTCTTGGGCGTGGCAGAGTAATCGCCGCCCGCAGTGAACATTAAGATTTGCTCGACCAAGCCAGTACACGATCCGCAAGATGCGCTGGCTTTGGTGTGTTTGCGAACTTCGTCTAAGGTAAACAAGCCTTTGTCTTTGATGGCTTTGCAAATCGCGCCTTTGTTCACGCCGTTGCAGCCGCAGACCTCGGCATCATCGGACATGCTGGCGGCTTTGCTGTGGCCTTCGTGGCCCACGTCGCCAATATTCGATTCGCCAAACATCAGCTTTTCACGGATGTCGGCGACGCTGCGTCCATCGCGCAATAGTTTGAAATACCAACTGCCGTCGACCGTATCGCCATACAAACAAGCGCCGACCAATTGGTCGTTGCGAATGACGAGTTTTTTGTAGACACCTTCGTGTGGGTCGCTCAAAACGATTTCTTCGGTCGATCCGTCGGTGCTGCCCATGAAGTCGCCTGCGCTGAACAAATCGATGCCGGTCACTTTGAGTTTGGTGGAGGTAAGAGAACCGGTGTAGCGGCCAATGCCGTATTCAGCTAAATGGTTGGCCAAGACTTTGCCTTGTTCAAACAAAGGTGCAACCAAACCATAGGCAATTCCACGGTGCGCTGCGCATTCACCCACTGCGTAAATGCGCGCGTCGGTGACGGTTTGCAGCGTGTCTGTGACCACAATACCGCGCTCACAATGCAAGCGCATTTTTTCAGCCAAGGCGGTGTTGGGACGAATGCCCACTGCCATCACAACCAGTTCTGCCAGGGCATGCGTGCCGTCTTTGAACAAGACTTGCGCTACGCGACCGTTAGCGTCACCCAATATTTCTTGGGTTTGTGCGCCAATACGAAATTGCATGCCGCGCGCTTCTAGCGATTGTTGCAATAACTTGCCAGCGGTCTTGTCAAGTTGGCGCTCCATCAGCCATTCGGCGACATGCACCACAGTGACCGACATGCCGCGCTTCATTAAACCGTTGGCAGCTTCGAGTCCCAGCAAACCGCCGCCAATGACAACCGCATGCTTGTATTTTTGGGCCGCATCGATCATGGCTTGTGTATCAGCAATGTCACGGTAGGCCAGAACACCGTCGAGTTCGCGCCCAGGAATGGGCAGCATGAAGGGGTTAGAGCCCGTCGCCAAAATCAATCGGTCGTAAGGTGCCGTGCGTTTTTCGCCGGTAGAAGTTTCGGCATAGACGATGCGTTTGACACGATCGATTTCTGTGACGGTCCAACCCGTGTGCAAAGTGATGCCGTTCTCGCTGTACCAACTCAAAGGATTGAGAATGATTTCGTCGAGTTGTTGCTCGCCCGCCAAAACCGGCGACAACAAAATGCGGTTGTAGTTGGGATGCGGTTCACTGCCAAAGACAGTGATGTCGTAGAGGTCGGGTGTGAGTTTGATCAACTCTTCCAAGGTGCGGACACCGGCCATGCCGTTGCCCACCATGACTAATTTGAGTTTTGGCATCAGGTCTTCTCCACATGTGCTTGTCGTGTGTATAGGAAATCGATCACCGCTTTTCTGTAGTTCAGATAGGCGGGGTTATCTGCCAAGGTGACGCGTGAGCGGGGGCGTGGCAAGTCGATGTGCAGCACTTCGCCAATCGTGGCGGCGGGGCCATTGGTCATCATCACGATCTTGTCGGACAGCAACACGGCTTCGTCGACATCGTGCGTCACCATCACCACTGTGCTGTGGGTGTTGGCGACGATGGCAAGTAACTCGTCTTGCAACTTGGCGCGAGTCAGGGCGTCAAGCGCACCAAAAGGCTCGTCCATCAAAAGCACTTGCGGTTCCATCGCCAAGGCGCGGGCGATGCCCACGCGTTGTTTCATGCCGCCTGAAATTTCGCCAGGACGCTTTTGTGCGGCATGGGTCAAACCCACCATATCTAAAGCGGCATGGGTGCGCGCAACTAATTGGGCTTTGTCTTCTTTGACTTTGCCGTCGACCACACCGCTGTAGCCAAAGACGCGTTCTACGCCCAAGTAAACGTTTTCAAAACATGTGAGCCAAGGCAATAAGGAATGGTTTTGAAACACCACGGCACGTTCGGGACCAGGGCCTGCAATTTCGCGGTTTGCGCAAATCAAGTTACCTTGGCTAGGCGTCGTCAATCCCGCGATGAGGTTGAGTAGGGTGGATTTGCCGCATCCCGAGTGGCCAATGAGTGCAACGAACTCGCCTTTGGCCACGTTCAAGTTGATATCGCGCAAAGCAGGGAAGTCGCCTTTGGCCGTTTTGAAGGTTTGGGCAACGCCTTGAATTTCTAAATATTTGGTGGTCAATCCTTCGCTCATGACTTCACCTCCTCATAGGTGAATGCGGTGGCGATTTTGATCAGCGCGTATTCCAAGATCAAACCGACGATACCAATGACAAAAATGGCGATGATGATGTTTTTGACGTTCAGGTTGTTCCACTCGTCCCACACCCAAAAGCCAATGCCTACGCCGCCCGTCAACATCTCGGCGGCGACAATTACCAGCCATGCAGTGCCTACGGCCAAACGCACGCCCGTCAACATATAGGGCAAGACTGCGGGAAATAAAATCGTGCGGATGATCTTCCACTCCGAGAGGTTCAACACGCGCGCAACGTTCATATAGTCTTGCGGCACGCGTTGCACGCCGACTGCGGTGTTGATGATCATCGGCCAGATGGAGCAAATAAATATCGTCCAAATCGCTGCAGGATTGGCGCCTTTGAACACCAGCAAACCAATCGGCAGCCAAGCCAATGGCGAGACAGGACGCAACAAACTAATAAGCGGGTTGAACATGCGCGACATAAAGTCAAAACGTCCGATCAAAAAACCCATCGGAATGCCAACCAAGGCGGCCAAACCAAAGCCCATCGCTACGCGTTTGAGAGAACTCAATACATTCCAACCTACGCCTTGGTCATTAGGCCCTTTGCTATAAAAAGGGTCGCTGAATACTTCTAGGGCTTGTTTGAAGGTTTCGGCAGGAGAAGGAAAGTTATTGGTGCTGCTGAGCGAAACCAGCGCCCACAAACCCACCAGCAACGCGAGGCCCATGGCAGGCGCCACGACGTTGATGATGCTTTGTTTGGACAGAATAGACATAGCTAACCTTTACGCGTGCACTTTGAAGCTGTCGGCGTACTTTTTCGGGTCTTTGCCGTCCCACACCACGCCGTCCATAAACTTGGAAGTGCGCATCATGTCTTTAGGCACTGGCGTCTTAGAAGCTGTAGCGGCTTGCTTGTAGATGTCAATTTGGTTGACTTCTTTGGCCACTTTTAAATAGTCAGGGTGGTCTTTGAGCAAACCCCAACGCTTGTGTTGGGTGAGGAACCACATGCCGTCAGAGAGGTAAGGAAAGTTGGCGTTGCCATCGGCAAAGAACTTCATATGGCGTGGATCGTCCCAAGTTTTGCCCAAACCATTTTGGTAACGGCCCAAGATACGTTGGTTGATCACGTCTACGCTGGTGTTCACATAGGCTTTGTCGGCGATGGTTTCAGCCATCTTGAGTTTGTTTTGCAAGCCAGTGTCGATCCACTTGCCTGCTTCCAAAATCGCTGCAGTCACTGCACGTGCCGTGTTGGGGTATTTCTTCACAAACTCAGCCGTGGTGCCCAGTACTTTTTCTGGGTGGTCGGGCCAAATGTCTTGCGTGGTGGTGGCGGTGATGCCAATACCGTCAGCAATCGCGCGGTGTCCCCAAGGCTCGCCGACGCAGTAACCGTCCATATTGCCTACGCGCATATTGGCCACCATTTGGGGTGGGGGTACTGTGATGACTTTGGCGTCTTTCAGGGGGTTGATGCCCACGCTGGCTAACCAGTAATACAGCCACATCGCGTGCGTGCCGGTGGGGAAGGTTTGCGCAAAGGTGTAGTCGCGCTTTTCGTCGTTCATCAATTTGGCCAAGCTGGCTGCATCCACCGCGCCCTTATCAGCCAATTTTTTAGACAAGGTGATGGCCTGTCCGTTTTGGTTCAAACCCATCAAAACCGCCATATCTTTTTTGGGGCCTGATGTGCCTAGGTGCACGCCGTAAACCAGACCATACAAAACGTGCGCAAAGTCAAGTTCGCCATTGACGAGCTTGTCACGCACACCGGCCCAACTCGCTTCTTTGGTGGGGATGATCTTCACGCCGTATTTTTTGTCGATGCCCAACACAGATGCCATCACCACGCTGGCGCAGTCGGTGAGGGGGATGAAGCCAATCTTGACTTCCTCTTTTTCCGGTTTGTCGGAGCCTTGGGCATAAACCGCCGCGCGTAAGGCGGGAGCGATGGTCAAGGCAGTGGCTGAAGCAGCTTGCAACACATTACGGCGGCTCATGGGGGTCTCCAAAAGATCAGACATGTCATCAACTCCTTAAAAAATGCAGAAAATGAAAAAGGCGTCCGCACCCAACTTGCATTGCGCAAATAGGGTGGGGACGCCTTTGTCCAGGAGTCGTCATTGACTCTCGCAAGGAGCTCTGCAAAAGACATGCCTGAACTTACGGGCTAACCCTGAGAAAAATCTCCCGACAGCGGTGCATTTTGAAAAGTTCGCACCAAATTAATGCACCAAACTGATGCTTTGTCTAGAAGGATTAACAAGTTAGGTTTTCGAAATTCGAGGATAGCTAGCTCAACCAATTAAATCAGCCATATCCAACATGCGCTGGGCGACTTCGCCCATCTTGAGTCCTTTGTCCATGGCGGCTTTTCTAAGTTTGGTGAACGCGTCTTTTTCACTCAAACCTTGGCGCTCCATCAAAAGGGCTTTGGCGCGGTCGACCACGGTGCGTTCTTGCAGGGCGCTGCGAGCGTCATCGCGTTCTAGGCGAAGACGTTGCTCGTATTCAAAACGTGCCATCGCCACATCAAGAATCGGGCGGATGCGGGCGCTCGAGAGTCCGTCGACGATGTAGGCCGATACGCCCACCGCGACTGCGTCACGCACATGGGTGGTGTCGTTGTCGTCGGTGAAGAGCACGATGGGGCGTCGTGCATCGCGGGTGGCAAAGACCACGTGCTCCAAGGCGTCACGCGCTTCAGACTCGGCATCAACAATGATCAAGTCGGGTTGTAACTGGCTGATGCGGTCGGCCAAAAATACATCGGCAGGCAGGGTGGCGATCAAGTTGAAGCCGCTCACGAGTAAACCAATACGTAGTGCGCGAGAGCGTTCCGCTTGGGTGCGGGCGTGGTCATCAGTGGGGTCTTCTATTTCCAAATCGGGCGCGACCACCACGATCCGCAAAGCGGGAGGCGGGTTGGGCTTGGTGCGTTTGATGGACATAAAGGGTTGAGAGGGGGGTCTTACAATCGATGCAAGTTGTGCGCCAACAAGGCCCCAACGAGCTGTATTCCCGATTTCAAAACTAAGAGTTCCCCATGGCTGCTGACAAATCCAAAATCATCTACACCCTGACCGACGAAGCGCCGTATTTGGCAACACACGCTTTTTTACCCATTATCCGCACCTTCACGGCCCCTGCTGGCATCGACGTAGTGGAAAGCGATATTTCAGTAGCCGCCCGCATTTTGGGCGAGTTCCCAGAGTTTTTGACTGACGCACAAAAAGTACCCGACAACTTGGCTGAACTCGGTCGAATGACACTCTTGCCTGACACCAACATCATCAAGCTGCCCAACATCAGCGCCTCGGTGCACCAATTGGTCGGTTGCATCAAAGAATTGCAAGGCAAGGGATACAAACTTCCAGACTTTCCAGAAGATCCCAAAACCGACGAAGACAAAGCCATTCGCGCCCGCTATTCCAAATGTTTAGGCAGCGCTGTGAATCCCGTTTTACGCGAAGGTAACTCGGACCGCCGTGCCCCCGCCGCTGTTAAAAACTACGCCCGCAAACGTCCCCACAGCATGGGCGAGTGGAGCATGGCTTCGCGCAGCCACGTCGCGCACATGAAGCACGGCGATTTTTACCATGGCGAAAAATCGATGACGCTCGACAAAGCGCGCGAAGTCAAGATGGATCTTGTCACCAAGAGTGGCAAAACCATGGTGCTCAAGCCTCTGACCAAACTCCAGGCAGGCGAAATCATCGACAGCATGTACATGAGCAAAAAAGCTTTGTGCGATTTCTACGAAGAGCAATTCGAAGATGCCCGCAAAACCGGCATGATGCTCTCCTTGCACGTCAAGGCCACCATGATGAAGGTGTCGCACCCCATCGTCTTCGGCCACGCTGTGCGCATCTTTTATAAAGAAGCATTTGCAAAACACGGCAAACTGTTTGACGAACTCGGTGTCAACGTAAACAACGGTTTGGTGAATCTTTACGAAAAGTTAGACACTTTGCCAGCGGATCAGCATGACGAAGTCATCCGCGACCTGCACGCTTGTCACGAACATCGCCCTGAATTGGCGATGGTCGATTCAGCCAAAGGCATCTCTAATTTGCATGCACCCAACGACGTGATTGTTGACGCGTCTATGCCCGCCATGATCCGCATCGGCGGCAAGATGTGGGGTGCGGACGGCAAGCCTAAAGATACCAAGGCTTTGATTCCTGAGAGCACCTTTGCACGTATTTACCAAGAGGTCATCAACTTCTGTAAAACCAACGGCAACTTCGACCCCACCACTATGGGTACGGTGCCTAACGTTGGTTTGATGGCGCAGCAAGCCGAAGAATACGGTTCACACGACAAAACTTTTGAAATCTCAGAAGCAGGCGAAGCGCGCATTGTTGACATCGCCACAGGCGAAGTGCTGTTGTCGCAAAACGTCGAAGAAGGCGACATATGGCGCATGTGCCAAGTCAAAGACGCATCGATTCGCGACTGGGTCAAACTAGCCGTGATCCGTGCCCGCAATTCAGGTATGCCTGCTGTGTTCTGGTTAGACCCTTACCGTCCGCATGAAAATGAGTTGATCAAAAAAGTCGAGCTCTATTTGAAAGACCATGACACGTCGGGCCTGGATATCCAGCACCTGTCCCAAGTACGCGCCATGCGCTACACCTTGGAGCGCGTGGTGCGTGGCATGGACACCATCTCGGTGACTGGCAATATCTTGCGTGACTACCTGACCGATTTATTTCCCATCATGGAACTCGGCACCAGCGCCAAGATGCTCTCCATCGTGCCTTTGATGGCGGGTGGGGGCATGTACGAAACTGGCGCCGGTGGTTCAGCGCCCAAGCACGTTACGCAGTTGGTAGAAGAAAACCATTTGCGCTGGGACTCACTCGGTGAGTTCTTGGCATTGGCCGCCAGCGTGGAAGAGTTGGGCATCAAAACCAACAATCCAAAAGCCAAAATTTTGGCCAAAACTTTGGATACTGCCACCGGCAAATTGTTGGATAACAACAAGAACCCTTCCACCAAAACCGGTGAGTTGGATAACCGTGGCAGCCAGTTCTACTTGGCGCTGTATTGGGCCGAAGGATTGGCCGCACAGACCGACGACAAAGATTTGCAAGCGCACTTTGCACCTTTGGCCAAAGCCTTGGCAGCCAACGAGCAAAAAATTGTCGACGAGCTCAAGGTCGTCCAAGGTAAGCCTGTGGACATAGGTGGTTACTACATGCCTGACCTGAGCAAAGTTGCTGCAGTGATGCGCCCAAGTGCAACGTTGAACGCCACCCTAGCGGCTGCGTAATTGTTAATACTGGGAATCGAATCATCTTGTGACGAAACAGGGGTTGCGTTAGTAGACGGGGGGGCGCTTGAGATCCCCCAACTGCTATCGCATGCCCTCTACAGCCAAATCGCCATGCACCAAGCCTATGGCGGAGTTGTTCCTGAATTAGCTAGCCGCGACCATATTCGCCGTGTGATTCCCTTGACGCGCGAAGTCATGGCTGAGTCCCAAAAAACTTTGTCTGATGTTGACGTCGTTGCCTACACCCGCGGCCCGGGATTGGCTGGCGCATTGTTGGTTGGTGCAGGGGTGGCATGTGCTCTGGGCGCGTCTTTGCAAAAACCGGTCATCGGAGTGCACCATTTAGAGGGCCATTTGTTATCGCCTTTTTTAAGTGCTGACCCACCCGAATTTCCTTTTGTGGCCTTGTTGGTGTCGGGCGGCCACACCCAGTTGATGCGTGTCGATGGTGTGGGGCAATACATCTTGTTGGGTGAAACGATCGATGACGCGGCCGGCGAAGCTTTCGATAAATCGGCCAAGCTTTTGGGGCTTGGATACCCGGGTGGACCGGCACTGTCTAAGTTGGCAGAGTCAGGTGACCCAGCCTCCTTTAAATTGCCCCGCCCTTTGTTGCACAGCGGAAACTTGGATTTTTCTTTTGCCGGACTCAAAACAGCGGTGATGACCCAAGCCAAAAAACTCGGTGACGATTTAGACAAGCACAAGGCCAACTTAGCAGCTTCCACGGAGGCAGCGATTGTGGAAGTCCTTTTGAAAAAATCGCTGTCTGCTTTGCAAGACACTGGGCTAGACCGTTTGGTGGTTGCTGGTGGCGTCGGCGCTAACCGCCATTTGCGTGCCCAACTTAACGCGGCCTGTGCCAAGCGAGGTGTGCGGGTGCATTACCCAGAATTGCATTTGTGCACAGACAACGGCGCCATGATCGCTATGGCGGCTGCCATGCGATTACAAGCGCAACCAACGCTGGCGCAGAAAAACTACAGCTTTGATGTCAAGCCGCGTTGGCCTTTGGCAGATCTGTCTTATCAAGTTGTTACCTAAGCTCTAAGCCTTTTACAAGTCCCATTTCTTAATTTCTTGAATACGGTGAAAACGCTCCTATGAGGTTTGTTTCCGCCTGTTGAAT
>Ga0209085_1000289_pt1 | contig 37696 bp, 34 predicted proteins | sample C_131016_EF_Meta_FD_187310 | JGI IMG/M metagenome (GOLD analysis project Ga0209085, IMG submission 187310) | Freshwater microbial communities from Lake Croche, Canada to study carbon cycling - C_131016_EF_MetaG (SPAdes) (version 2) | ecosystem: Environmental > Aquatic > Freshwater > Lake...
CCTTCTGATCGGCGGTTCGATTGCTTTTACACTTGGCCTTTCAAACGGTCTGTCCCGTCTGTCCGAGCGCCTGCTCGACACCACCTTGCAGATGATCCGCAACATTCCGAATCTGGCGCTGATTCCTCTGGTGATCTTATGGTTCGGCATTGATGAAACATCCAAACTGTTTCTGGTGTCGCTCGGCGTATTTTTTCCGATCTACATCAATACACTCCACGGCATCCGTACGGTCGATTCACAATTGGTAGAAATGGCCCGTTCTTATGGCTTTCATGGCTTCCAGCTTTTTCTTCGGGTGATCTTCCCCGGCGCCCTGCCTTCGATTTTGGTGGGGCTGCGCTATGCGCTCGGTATCATGTGGCTGACCCTGATTGTCGCAGAATCCATCGCGGCCCAATCAGGCCTTGGCTATATGGCCATGAGCGCGCGGGAATTCATGCAAACCGATGTCGTCGTTCTGGCGATCCTGATCTATGCGCTGCTCGGCAAAGCCGCTGACAGCACCGTGCGCGCGCTCGAACGTTGGAGCCTCTCTTGGCATCCGGCCTATCGCAAAGGAGGCCTGCAATGAATGCGCTGCCACAGGCCTCCGCCGCTGACATCAAAGGGGCCGCTATTTCGATCCGTCATGTCGGACGCAGCTTTGCCAGCAAAACGGTGCTGACTGATCTCAAGCTCGATATTGAACCGGGTGAATTTGTTGCCGTCGTTGGGCAATCGGGCTGCGGTAAAAGCACCTTGCTTCGCATCATCGCCGGATTGGATCACGCCTATACTGGCAAAGTTTTGATTGAGAGCGAAGGACGTGACACTGCGTCCGCACGCATCATGTATCAGGAGCCGCGCCTGTTGCCCTGGGCAAGCGTCATCGACAATGTGGCGATGGGACTTGGACCTGACATCACCAGACAGGTGGCACTCATCCGCGCCCGCAAAGCGTTAGAAGCCGTGGGCTTAGGGGATCGTGGCAGCGAATGGCCACAAGTGCTCTCGGGCGGCCAGAAACAACGCGTGGCTTTGGCGCGCGCCCTGGTCAGCCGCCCCGATGAATTGGTGCTGGACGAACCCTTGGGGGCGCTTGATGCCCTCACACGGATTGAGATGCAGCAATTGCTTGAACGCGTCTGGTTGGAAGAGGGCTTTACCGCCTTGCTGGTCACGCATGATGTTGTCGAAGCCCTGACCTTGGCTGATCGTGTAGTGCTGATCGAACAAGGCGAAATTGCACTGGATTTCAAACTCCCCTTTGCGCGTCCGCGCAAGCGTTCATCCGTTGCTTTTGTAAACCTTGAAGAACGGTTGCTAGCCGCCTTGCTGCACACCAACCATCAACCCGTGGAATATGTCATATGAGCCAGCCATGCGATCTCATCGATTTTCGTCAGGCTATGCGAATGCTGGCTGGTGGGGTCAGCGTGATTACGGTTGGCACAGGCGACGACCGCACAGGCTTGACGGCAACCTCGGTCACCTCGCTGTCGGCTTCACCACCGCGCTTGATGACCTGCATCAACAAATCCGCCTCAGCCTGGCCGATTTTGTCCGAATACCGTAGTTTCGGAATCAATCTGCTGAGCGCGGAGCAGACCGATCTGGCCAATCGTTTTGCCGGCCGTGGCGGTGAAAAGGGATTACAACGTTACGAAGGTGCAGAATGGTACACTGCCGTCTCGGGGGCGCCTTTACTGGTCGATACGCTGGCCGCCATTGATTGCACCGTCGAAGAGGTCATCGAACGCCACTCCTATGCCATCGTCATCGGTCGCATCGAAGCTGTCAAAGTCACGCAGGATGATACCCCATTGATTTATTGGTCGGGTGATTACCGCACGATTACACATGGATTCAATATTGAGCGTTGATCAGACGAGGCCTCATGATTGAACGCGACGGTAATGACTTCAGCCTCTTGTGCCAGAACAAGGCACACAATCCTTCTTTTAAACCTCAACCCTAAAATAAAAAACGCCCCGAAGGCGTTGCTTCAGGGCGCTTTGAATTTTTGGTTGCGGGGGTCCGCTGCCACAAAGAATTTTTGTTTAAATGCTACGTTTAATATATTTTTAACGCAATTAAAGTGCTGGAGTAATTTTCATACTTTTGTTTTACGAAACAAATTATTTGACTCAATTAAAGCCGTTTTAAACGCTGCACTTAATTAGCAGAATAAATTTTCTGATTTATAACCAGCAAAATTAAACCTGCGAGCCCAGCAAAACCCACCAACAAAAATGTCAGCATAACAATAATATCAACATTGTGTAGGCCAATTGCATTCATCAACAAAAAGCCCAAACCGCGTTGCGAAGCAAACATCTCGCCTAACAGAGTACCGATCAAAGTGAGTGAAAATCCAATACGAAGACCAGAAAAAATTTCAGGTAAAGCAGATGGAATAATAATTTTATAGGCTGTCTCTAAGGTTGATAGACCCATGACGCGTGCGGATTTCAATAAAATCGGCTTCACATTTCGGACAGCATTGAGTGTAAATAGAGCAATCGGGATTACACCGTGAATTGCACCAAAGGCAACCTTGGCAGAAAGCCCCAGTCCAAAAACTAGCAACAAAATGGGATAAAGAGTAATTTTAGGAACCGAATAGATCGCAATCAAAAAAGGTTCAAAAATTTCTCGAGCAAATTGCTTCAACCCCAGCAAAAGTCCTATTGAAAGACCTGCGAACGTCGCGATCATCAAGGCAAGCGAAAAAGCTTTGATACTTTCATTTAAATGGATCGCAAACTGATCTGTTGCAGTGAATTTTGCAGTAAATTGAAATGTAGTCCATGGGGATCGCAGGGCAATATCTCCGACAAGCCAATATAGAATTTGCCAAATGATCAAAACAAATAATATCAACCAGAACATATTTTCAAACATACGTTTTGTGGAAAAATTCATTTGAGACCCCGTCTAACAAGGAGCGCTTTTTCCCACCGTGATATCATCAAATTGATTGAGATCGACACAAACAAAATAATAATGATCAATGGATACATCGTAGCATTATCAAAATTATTATAAGCAAAACTAATTTCATAACCCATGCCACCGGTTGACATAATAAATTCTGCACCGATCACACCGATCAGCGAATATGCTACTGCAAATTTGGCGCCTGTCAAAATATAAGGAGAAGCTGATGGAAGGATAATTTTTATAGCTGTCTCAAAAGGTCCCATGGAGCTAACACGTGCTGTTTTCAAAAAAACAAGGGGAACACGATCAATACCATTCAACGTATTGACGACAACAGCAACAAAACCCAGCATTACTGCAATAAAAATTTGTGGCGCATCACCAAGCCCTAACAACAAGATCAGCAAGGGATAAAAAGAAAAAACTGGAATGGCATAATAAGTTGCGAATAAGGGATCAAGCACTTCACGTAAACGCTTCAGTCGATGTATGACTAAGCCCACAATAACGCCCAGAATAAGGGCTATTAAAAATGCTACTCCCGCATTGCTTAGAGTTTTGATAATGGATTTATTAAATTTACCGGTCTGCAGTATCGATACAAGATCGAACAGCATTTTATGGGGCGCCTGCATGGTCAAAGGGTCGATACGACCCATTAATACCAAGCTTTCAAGGCCAATCAGAAGCATGGCGATCAAAGCAATGCGAATGATGCCTGCCTTTGTCATGAGGCAACATGCTTTTTGCCGATAGCCTTCATGGACTCTGCGCGCAGGGAGCGCCATAATCTTGAGGTAATATGCCCGAACTCTTCTTGCTCAACAATTTTACTGTCGCGGTCACGCGGCCAATTTGTAGTTATTACATCAATAAGCTTACCAGGTCGTGAAGACATAACACCGATACGATCTGCCAGCATCGCTGCCTCGTCAAGGGCATGAGTAATCAGAAAAATTGTGGCGCCTGTTTTTCGCCACAACGACAGAACTTCATCTCCCATCAATAAACGGGTCTGCTGGTCAAGTGCACCAAATGGCTCATCCAACAAGATCAATCGTGGTTGCGTCACCAAAGTCCTTGCAATACACACGCGTTGACGCATCCCCCCAGAAAGTTGCGAAGGGTAGACATTGTGAAAGTCTTCCAAACCCATCATCGTAAGAGCTTTTTCTATACGCGATTCTTGTTCCTGTCGGTCCAAATTCATCCTGCGCAATCCGAAAGCGATATTATCGCGCACAGTCAGCCATGGAAAAGAGGCATCTTCCTGAAAAACAACTCCTATTCCGTCGGGGCATGACCCACGAATTGGCTGGCCTTCGAAAGTAATGTTGCCGCGCGTTGGAGTTGTGAGACCAATCATCAATTCAAGCAGTGTCGATTTCCCGCAACCGGATGGACCAACAACAGCAAAAAATTCACCATGGTGCAAATCTAGATTGACCGGCCCTAAAGCGTGAATGTTTTCACCCTCTCCATCCGGACGACTGAAAATCATTTCCACGTCAGTTAATCGAATATGGGGCTGCATCTGTATCATTTCAAAGGCTTTATATCATCGGCTAAATATTGCGTATCTATCATTTTTGTAACATCGATTTCGCCAGCTAATGCCCCAACAGCTTTTTGCAATTCAACGGCACGATTTAGACCCTCCATATGAAATTGTCCCGTTCCCCAATATTCAATGCCGCCTGTTCGGTTTTCTACCAACGCTTTGACAGAAGCTCTCGCGACAGCAGGCTCCAAATTATAAACCTTAGCGATAATATCTCCAGCCTCGTTTGGATTTTGAATCATAAAAGCAACCGCACGTCGACGGGCCCTCAAAACCCCTTTTATAAACTCCACACGTGCAACAGATTGTGTGCTTGATGCAGCACCCAAAACATTGGCAATGGGGGGCAACAAATCAGATGCAATAGCAACGGCACGGTATTTATCTTTGAATTTTGCCCATAATGGCTCTGGAACCGGCGCAATATCGATTAAGCCCGCATCAAGCGCTGCAACCCCTTCCCCGAAACCTCCAGTTTTAACGAGTTCAACATCCTCCAATTTCAATCCACCCGATTGAATAATCAATGTTGCCAATCCTTGACTTGTTGAGCGTGGATTGGTGTAACCCATTTTTTTTCCCTTCAAATCCTTTACGGTTTTGATGGAAGAATCCGCTTTGACAGCCCACACAAATTCAGCAACCGTTAAAACATTATCACTCACAAATTTGATATCAGCACCTTGCTGGATAGCCGCAATAACCGCATTTGGGTTCACTTCGGCATAAGGCGCATTTCCTGCTAGCATATTGCGCAATGTCGTACCGCCGCCAGCTGAAGACAAAATGCCGGTGACATTTGCGCCTTCTTCTTTAAAAAATCCCTTTTCCATCGCAACAGCATAAGGCATCCCATTCGCTGAAACGCCATAATTTGAAACCACGATCTCTTCGGCTTGAACCGTCAAAGGCAGCGCCAATATAGCAGCACCGACACAAATCAATTGCAGTCTCTTGAATGTCGATTTCATTATTTTTGCCCCCTGATCGATAGATTTGAATTTATTTTGATATTGGGATTTAAGTAAAATTTATTCTTGGTGTTCCATAACATAATTGGCTTTATTTTTACTTTATACACCAACCAGCTCGGCTGGAAAAAGCCAAGATTGCTGTTCTTTTATTTTTTCATGAAATGCTAATATTTCATTTTCATAGCGCAAGGTCGTTGTAATCTCGTCGTCACCTTTTATCAAAGCTTGAACCCTCGATGCAGGCATTGAAAAGGACCAGGAAGGTCCATTATCCGCCGATACCGTCATTGAGCTAAGATCTGCTGTAAAAATGACTCCATCTGGATTTGTCTCTAGATAATTCTTTAATTGCTCGTAAACCCTATCATCAATAATTCCAGCTATCAGTTTGTTACGAAATGCGTTTTCATAGAAAATGTCTGCAAAGCTAGGCGCAAGCACGCATTTGATCCCGAATTGCACCAACGCCCAAACAGCGGCCTCGCGTGAACTGCCACAACCGAAATTTTGGTTGGCCAAAAGCAATTTAGAATGACGGAAAGGAGATTGATTTAAAATGAAATCGGGATTTTCAACTCCCGTTTCATTGTAGCGCTCTCCCCCAAATAAACCTTTGCCCAAATCTGCGGTTGCCGTACGCAGCCACGTGGAAGGAATAATCGCATCAGTATTGATATCTGCGCGCGGCAAGCATGCCATGGCACCACTAACGCACTCTATCGACTGCCCCATTACATCACCCCTTTATTTGGATTGATGATACAGCCCGCCAAGGCGGCAGCTGCAACCATGACTGGACTTGCAATATGCGTCCTACTTTTTGGCCCCTGTCTGTTTTCAAAATTACGATTGGTTGTTGCAATACAGCGTTTACCAGGCGCAACAACATCCTCGTTGATGCTAACACACATAGAGCATCCCGCATCACGCCATTCAAAACCCGCGTTACGAAAAATAACATCAAGGCCAAGTGCCTCTGCCTCTCGCTTGACAGACATCGAGCCAGGCACAACCAGTGCGCGTACATTTGGCGCAACACGATGTCCCTGTACAATGGAGGCGGCCATTTTTAAATCACAAAGACGTGAATTGGTACATGATCCAATGAAGGCGACATCAATTGGAATTCCTGATAATGCTCTACCTGGTTGTAAATCCATATAATGAATGGCCTGACAAACTCTCTCCCGCCTTGCTAGATCGGCATAACTCATAGGGTCTGGCACTACGCCATCAACGCCTGACACATCTTCAGGCGTTGTTCCCCAAGAAACTTGATGAGTGATTTCAGTGCAATCTATATCAATCGATTTATCAAAATAGGCTTCCCTTCCACTATGCAATGCGTTCCAATTTGCGAATGCGGCGGGCATATCCTTGCCTTTTGGTGCAAATTTACGCCCCTGAAGATAATCAAACGTTTTCTCATCGGGAGCGATAAAGCCTAGGCGCGCACCCAATTCAATTGACATGTTACATAAAGTCAAACGCGCTTCAATAGAGAGTGATTCAATCACAGGCCCTGCATATTCAACAGCATAACCGCGGCCACCCGCGACACCAATTTTGCCAATGGTATATAAGATTAGATCTTTGGCGGTTAACCCCCGCTGCAATGTTCCATGATAGATAATTCGCATATTTTTTGGTTTCGAGAGAGCCAATGTTTGGGTAGCTAATATATGCTCGACTTCGCTGGTTCCGACACCAATTCCCAAGCAACCGAGACCACCAACCGTTGACGTATGACTGTCACCGCAAGCCAAAATACTCCCTGGCAATGCGATCCCCAACTCTGGTGCAATCACATGAACTATACCTTGATGCGGATCTTCCACGCCATAATGACGAATTCCGGCTGTATAAGCATTTGAACGCATCAATTGCATCAATTCCCTGCCTGCTGGATTTGTGTTCTCATTGCGGCCGGGTTGGGTAGAAACAATGTGGTCTTGTGTCGCAATTGTAAGTGCGGGAAATCGTACACCTCGTCCCATCTTGCGTAATCCACTAAATGCTTGCGCGCTTGTGGTCTCTTGCAATATGTGGCGATCAACAAAAATAAGATCACGACCATCATCCAAGTGCTTGATACAATGTGCATCCCAGATTAAGTCAAACAAGGTCTTATGGTCAGCGTGCATTTTATTGGTCATTTTTTATCCCGCCCATTCAGTCCTGGCATTATCAGTTGATAACTGCGTCAAATGATTTTGGTATTTGGCCGCTTCTTTCCATCACCTTTTTTATTTATTTTGATTTAAATGATAGTAATGCTTAACTAACAGCAAGCGATAGGCACAATTTTCTGAATATGATATGAAAAAAAGTCATAACACATGACCAGATTACTCCCTCCTCTCAATGCGCTTCGGGCATTCGAAGCGACGGCACGTAATGGCAGTCTGACGAAGGCCGCGCTTGAATTACGAGTCACACAAGGCGCTATCAGTCGCCATGTTACCCAGCTTGAAAGTTGGTTAGGCATTCCTTTGTGCGCCCGTTTGCGCCGCGGCATTGAAACCACGCCTGAAGGTGCCATATATGCCTCAATGCTGAGCAATATGTTTGACGAACTCGATATCAAGACGCGGCGTCTTATAACGCAACCAACTGGAACAACTCTAAAAATAAAATTGCCTCCAACCTTTGCAATTCGCTGGCTTATTCCACGATTGGCACGGTTTCATGCCTTGAACCGTCATATCGATGTGCAAATCACCACATCACACCAACCTGTCGATTTTGACCGTGATGATATTGATGTCTGCATTCATTCTGGCCGAGCTCCACCTGCCAAAACCATCAGCCAAAAATTATTTGGTGAAATACTACTTCCGGTCTGCAGCCCAGCACTATTGCGTGAAAAGAGCCTTCCTAAACGCCCTGCTGATCTTAAAAAATTTGTCATGCTTTGCTCTATGCATCGTCCAAATGATTGGGCAGATTGGCTCCGTGCTGCCAAATTAAATAACATGGATGCCAATAACGGCTTGAAATTTGAAAATTCGGCTCTTTCATATCAGGCTGCCCTTGATGAGGTGGGCATCGCATTGGCCCAACATGCTTTTGTTGAGGAGGATTTGCGCAACGGACGCTTGGTCGCTCCTTTTAAATTAATGGTTCCAACTCAAAACAACTATTTTCTGGTTTACCCAGAAAGCAAAGCCCATTCGCCATTAGTCAAAGCTTTTGCAGATTGGGTCACTTTTGAAGCAAAGTCTAAAAAAGATTTGTGAGCCATTTGTAAAGCTAGATGACATAACTCTCAAAAACTTCAATTTAAAAATAGCTGGATTGAATGATGACACCCGAACAACGCATAAAACTTAAAGCCGAATTGGCGCCTCACGGCACTTTGCGAGCAGGCATCAATCTAAGCAACTTCCTGCTCGTCTCTGGCCGCCACGCAACAGGAGATCCCTATGGCGTTGCACCTGATATGGCAAAAGCAATCGGCGCCTCACTCGATCTACCAGTAACTTTGGTGCCCTATGAATCACCTGGTGCAATTGTCGATGCATCTATCAAGGACGAATGGGATATTTGTTTGATCGGCGCCGAACCGGCTCGCGCCGAAATTATGAGCTTCACGAAAGCTTATGTTGAAATTCTAGCAACCTATCTGGTTCCTGCGGGTTCAACGATCATGTCTATTGAAGAGGTTGATCAGCCCGGTATCCGAATTGCGGTTGCCGAGCGAGCTGCCTATGATCTGTGGCTGACCGCAAATATCAAACATGCCACCTTGATGCATGCCAAAGGCATTGATGGCGCATTTGATTTATTTGTATCACAAAATTTGGAAGCGCTCGCTTGTCTTAAACCACGTTTATTGACCGATCTGGAAAAACTACCTGGCTCCCGAATTCTTGACGGTCAGTTCACATCTGTCCAACAAGCCATCGGCACCCACAAAGTAAATACAAAGAGTGTTATATTTTTGGAAAATTACATACAAAAAGCAATCAAAGACGGCTTCGTAGCTGAGCTTATCGCCAAACATCAAGTGAAAGGTCTCTCCGTTGCAAATATTTAATGTCCGTTGAAGTGTGTTATACGCTCAATGAAAATGAGATATTGGTTTCTGAACCGGTTTTTTGGAGCCAATCGAAAGCCCGCATCAGAGAAAAATGGATCTATGTATGGGATTTAATTTACGCCCAATTTCTGTGCAAGATTTCGAATAAGATCATATGTTTTCAATGGAAGCGCCATACCCATTTGTTGGTTCGCCACTTTATTTGCGCGTTCGCGTTCGCCCGGAACCTCAACACGGTCAAAACCAGGGGCGGGTGGGCAGGATCGCACCTCTTTTAATATGGCTTCTGCGGCTTGAGTGATGGAGACAGGAGATCGATAGACTGCTGTATCAATTCCTATCAAAAACCAGTTGCACTCGATTTGCGCATCCCCCAACATGGCATCACAAATCATCTCAGCCATAAGAGCCATTCCGTAGCCCATTGGCCCTCCCTTGGGGAGAATTGCACCGCCCTCAAAGTAAGCCTTTGGATCACGAGCCGCATGGCCATCCTTATCAATGATCGCTCCCTCAGGGACAAGCGCGCCAGCGGCACGCGCAGAATGCAACCAACCACCAGCAATTTGTGAAGTAGCAAAATCAATAACCACTGGACCGCGCTCCCCACCCGGAAAACCCATAGCATATGGGTTTGTCGGCAAAATGGCTTTCATGCCACCGAATGGTGCAGCTTGGCGCCATTTTTCACGCCCCGCCCCTCCAATAATAATGCATAGGAGGCCTTGCCGTGATGCTTGCTCCGCGAAAGCCCCGATGCGGCCTGTATGGCCAACGTTTCTGACCGCAATGGCATCCATGCCTTTTGATGAAACTTTTTTTGTTAAATTTTTTACAGCGAGTGACATAGCTGGAATACCAATCCCGCCATGGCCGTCAATAAAATCGCAATCAAATTCATCTTTGCTTATGCCAGGCATTACACCCGTTTTCAGATAACCATTTTGATATTGCTCGTGATATTGCAAAACACGCATCAACCCATGGGACTCAACACCAGACATTTCTGCATCAATTAGATGAGCGCTGACCTCGGCCGCAATTTCATGGTGGCAACCGGAATTTACCAAAATACCACAGACTAATCGATCAGCTTCTGATGCCGATATAAGACGACGCCCCCCATCAAATGTCAGCTTGCTTTTTTTATCAGACATGTGTGGAGCTTCAGAAATTTTCATATCAAAGTTCCCGGTGCATTTTGCAGCCGTGATAATTCTGCGGCATCAATATGGCAAAAAAGAAAACGATCTGGACTGATTTGTTGCATTCGAGGCTTGTGCCTTTCACAAATGTCTCCAAGGGAACGATGACACCGTCTCTGAAAAGCACAACCTTGTTTCACTGGCGAAAATTCGACAACATCACGAGATAACAATTTTGGCTTGAAACCTGACACTGGCTCAAGAACAGCAGACAATAGCGCTTCTGTATAAGGATGATGCGGGGCTTCATAAACCTTACCCACAGGTCCGATTTCACAGATGCGGCCTTGATATAAAACAATGACGCGATCAGCTATAGCCCTGACAACAGCAAGATCATGTGCAACAAAAAGATAAGTAACACCCATTTTCTTTTTCAGATCATCAAGCAATTTCAGTACGGCGGCCTGCACTGAGACATCCAGTGCGGATGTCACCTCATCACATAAAATAATTTGTGCTTCAGCGATGAAGGCGCGAGCTATAGCAACACGTTGTTTTTCGCCCCCAGACAATTGTGCTGGCAAGCGCGTCATGTAATGCGGACCCAAACGAACCTTCTCAAGGATAGCAAGACAACGTTCATGGATCGACTTAGAATCCAAATCTGTATAAAGCCTCAATGGGTGCTCTAAGATTTCTCCAATAGTTTGTCTTGGATTCAGGCTTTCGTCAGGGTTTTGAAAAACCAACTGGATCAATTGTAATTGGCTTTTCGAACGCTCCTCCATCGTTGATGAAAGCAAACCCTCCTTTTCAAGGTGGATCAACCCATTGGAAGTTGGCACAAGACCAGCAATCGCTTTGAGAATAGACGATTTACCACTGCCAGACTCTCCAACAAGTGCCAGAGTTTCACCTCGTTGTATGTCAAAACTTACATCCTCGACAGTAGGCGGGCTTGAAGAAAATTTTCTAAAAACGGCATCCAAAAAGCCTCTTTTATCATAACTTATAGCAAGACCTTGAACATCTAGCATGATTTCTTCTTGTGTGCTGCGATACATTGATCTTGGAATAATATTCGGTGACCAACTTTCTACAGCACCCGAGTGGAAGCATCGGACATAGGCTCCATTATCTTGCAAAAATAGATTTGGTCTTTCAGTCTCACATAATTTCGATTTTAAAGCGCACCTTGGCGCAAATGCGCATGCATTTTGAAGGTCACCAATTGCTGGTGGTCGTCCCTCAAGTGCAGCAGGCAACGCGTCGCGATGCACGCGCGGAATAGATGCAAGTAAACTTTTCGCATAAGGATGACTAGGCGCTTCCAGAACCTGCTCAGCGGTTCCATCCATGACGATTTCACCAGCATACATTACCACAACACGTCGACAAACTCGTGCAATGGCACCAAGATCATGACTAACATAAACCATAGTCATATCTGTGTTCGTAACAATGTCATCCAAAAGCCCGAGAATGTGGGCTTGGGTTGTCACATCAAGTCCTGTCGTAGGTTCATCGAGCAGTAATAAATCTGGCTCGCCCGCCAATGCCATTGCAATGGCAACCCTCTGCTGTTGTCCGCCCGACAATTCGTGAGGATAGCGGTTAACGATATTTTCAGCATCTGGAAGTCGCACTTTTCCCATTAGTTCTACGATTCTATGGCGATACGTAGCGGGGTCATGTGAAGTATGTAGTCGCAATGCTTCATACATCTGGTCACGAACACGCAGTGTTGGTGACAATGATTGCGATGCATTTTGCGGGATCAAAGCCATCCGACCGCCGCGAATTCGTTGTAAGTCCATCTTCGAGGCTTGCATCAATTCAATATCTGAAAAATGCACTCTCCCACCGAAATAGTGCAAACCTTTTTTGAGATAACCCATAGCCGACAATGCAAGCGTGCTTTTGCCAGAGCCACTTTCCCCAACAATACCAACTGTTTCACGCTTATTGATTTTAAGATTTATATTTCTCAAGATAGGTTTGTGGCCATGGTCAGGAGAAATCAACCCAACACTCAGATCATTGATGTCAAGTAGTGTATCCTGCATATTAATGAACCGCTGATTGGGCACGATCAAGGCCGACAGCTTTTGCGAGTGCATCGGCCGTTAAATTAATTCCAATGATAAGTAAACTCAGTGCTATCACGGGCGCTAATCCGGCCCATGGTGCTATCGCCATATAACTTCTGGCATCCGCAATCATTAGTCCCCAATCTGGCGTGGGTGGAGATACACCAAAACCTAAAAATGACAGAGATGTAAACGCCAGCAACATCCATGAACAACGCATCGCGCCCTCGACAAGCAAAGCGTCGAGAACATTTGGCAAAATTTCAAACCAAATAATAGATAACCGGCTTTGCCCTCTGGCTCGGGCAGCTGAAACATAATCACGGGCAACAACGGCATGGGTTGCTGCCCTTGCAATGCGGATAACGGGTATACCATAAAAAAATGCAAGGGTAGGAATAAGAACAAATATGCCTGACCCAAACATGACAATGATTAAGAGCATTTTAAGAATCCAAGGGAGCGATAAAAAGGCATCAACAATTCGCATAACGATTTCATCAAAACGCCCGGCCACAAGACCTGTGTAAATTCCCAGACATCCACCCCATAAAATTGCAAGTGGGGTAGCAGTCATTGTAACGATCATGGCCTGACGTCCACCCAACAATGTGCGGGTCAATACATCGCGCCCCAATTGATCAGTTCCTAACCAATGCTGCCAGGAAGGCCCATCTAGAATGATATTTGCATTTACAACCTTGAAATCATAGGGAACGATCCAAGGACTTATAATGGCTAGAATAACATTTGTAACAACCAGAAACAGGCCAATAGCACCTGAGGGGCGAGACACAATTCCTGTCATTGTTTCAAAAAAACGTGATTTTGGAACTTTGTATGAATAGCTCATTACTGTCATGCTCGCGTCCTCATTGTACGAAGACGTGGATTAAGCAGGAGCCCCAACAAATCAGCGGCAAGATTGACCCCAACATAAACTGTCGCGACAATTAAAGCGATTGCTTGCACCACAGGCAGATCGCGGTCGGAAATGGCGTCCACCATGTAGTGACCAAGACCGGGAAAATTAAATACTTTTTCAACAACCACTACACCGCCAAGAAGCCATGCTATGGTTAACGCAATGACATTGATGGCAGGCAATAAAGCATTTGGCAAAGCATGTCGCAGGATGATTGTCCGATAGGGCACGCCTTTCAGGACAGCCATCTGGATATAATCACTTTCCATCACCTCTATGACATTGGAGCGGACAGCACGCAGTATATGGGCTGTCATAACCATGGTCAGAACCACCACGGGAAGAATGATGCCAGGGAAGAATGACGATAAAGGTGCAGATGCTGAAGCCGTTACAATACCTGGAACCCAACCAAGCCATATACTAAAAATAAAAATGAGAAGGGTTGCCGATACAAATTCCGGAATGGTCATAGCAAAAATTGCTAATGTCGAAACCACCACATCTGGAAGTCTGTCGCGACGTAAAGCCGTTAATATACCAAGTCCAATAGCAAGTGGCACACCTAACATCAGAGTCAAAGTGGCAAGCAGCATGGTGTTTTTAAAGCGCTCAAAAACCAAATCTGCAATCTGCTTGCCATTATGAATGGATGTTCCTAAATCGCCTTTTAATACTTGGATTGCCCATGTCGAATAGCGTATGATAGCAGGTCTATTCAAACCTAATTCTTGTCGACAATTTTCGAGTCTCTGCCCGACAGCATCGCGTTGTAAAATAGCCGTACAGGCGTCACCAGGGAGAATTTCCACAGCTGTGAAAATCATCGCTGAGACTAGAAAGACTGTGATTACACCAAGCCCCACCCGCTGCAAAAACATGCGGAACATTTTCCACCCTCGCAATCGAAAGAGAGCGGCAAATTTGCCGCTCTCACTGTGATCAATCGACCTTCACCCGATGCCAGCGGATGGTGAAGTTCTCAACCGCATCCATATCTTTCACACGCTTAGTCATACCAACATTGTCAATCACGCTAAATGCAACGAGAGTGCCGCCATTCTCGTAAATTTCCTTTTGCGCTTCGATATAAAATGCTTTGCGCTTGTCAAAATCGAGTTCTTTACGGGCATTATCAAGAATTTGGTCAAGCTTTGGGTCACTAAGATAGGACTCATTCCATGCAGCGCCTGAACGGTAGATTTCGTTCAATGCACCATCTGCTGGTCGCTCATTCCAACGTGTCATTGTGACGTCTTTCTTTCGCCAGACCTGCGTCCAAAATCCATCTGTGGGCACTTGCGTAATTTTCACACGAATTCCAGCAGCAGCAACTTGTTGCTGATAGGCTTCGGCTATCGTTGGCCATACGGCTTCAACCGTGCTTGTCATTAATTCAATATCAATTCCATTGGCAAAGCCCGCTTCGGCTAATAATTTTTTTGCTGCGTCAATGTCTTGCTCGCAGGTTCCATTCCAACGATATTGGTCTTTCGGCGCAACCGGCGTATCGCAGGATATGACACCGCCATCCGCCCCAGCCGTCAAGGCTAACAGGGCTTTTCGATCCGCTGCAATACGCAAGGCACGTCGTACGCGGGGATCTTCAAAAGGCTTGACATCGGATTTGATAACAATCCCACGCCAGTTACCGGTTTCAACACGTTGGATCTGATGGCCGGCGCTGCGCTCGATCAATTGTCTTTGCTGGCGTGTCATGCCAGGCAGAAAATCGATCTGCCCGCCAAGTAATGCCTGAACACGTGCTTGTGCATCTGCGATTCCGATGATCTCCATTTTTTCAACACCTGGAGATCCCTCGAAATAGTCCATATTGGCAACAAGGACAGTGGTACCACGCGGTTCAAATTTCTCAACTTTGAACGGACCTGTTCCGATACCGGTTGACTTGATCGTCTCCCCTGAATCCTTAGGTATGATCAAAAGCCGGTAATCGGTGAGTTGAATAGGCAGATCCGCAAAAGGCTGCGACAACTTCATGCGAATGGTGAGCGGATCCACTGCGTCAATCTCGGAAATCATCGCTATAGTCGTCCGAGCAGGCGAATCGGTTTTCGGATCCTGGATACGCTTGAGTGTATATATGACATCTTCAGCTGTCAGAGACTGTCCGTTATGGAATTTGACATTTGGGCGTAGTTTAAAAGTCCATTCTGTCGCCGTTGCATTGCTGGTCCAGCTTTGTGCAAGGTCCGGAGCAGGCTTTCCATCAAGTCCCGGGCGTACAATCCGGCTCATGATTTTCTCAGTCACCTGAAAAACGCGTCCCCGCGATGCAGGATCAAGGCTTGAAGCATCCCCTGAACCAATCTCATGGGCTTGCCGAAAAGTGCCTTTTGTTTGCGCAATGGCTGACGCCGTAGCCAAAGCTAAAATAAGAATACTTGTTCCCAATGCATGTTTCATGGCCGGTTCTCTCCTCATCTTCCCCCTGCACGTCTCTTTTAACGAGCTTATGCATTATCCACACTGCAAAAGGGCTATCAAGCTTACAAACCTAAAAAGTGTATTTTATGAATAAAAATAAATGCATGTATACACAAATGATGATCCATTTGCATTGCGGCAACAAGACGAGCACTATCGCCTTCAGTTATGAGGTGGCGAATGCGGCTGATTGCAATAGGCGGCGGTGGTTTTACCAACGCTAATGATCCAGGATTAGATGATTTTGTTCTTTCGCGGGCAAAAGGAAATCAGACTCGTTTTGGTTTTATTACCACTGCCAGCGACCACGATCCTATTAAAATTGATCGTTTAAATGGTATTATCGCACCTCAAGTCAAATCAGCGACCCATCTATCGCCTGAGGCGGACTCAGGTGCATTGGCTACATGGATACAAGACATTGATCTGCTCTACATCGGCGGGGGCGATACCGAACGATTGCAATCGGTTTGGACAGAAAGAAATTACTGGGCGGTCATACAGGCTGAGATTATGCGCGGGTTATACGTCGTAGGAGTCAGTGCAGGCGCTGTTGTTTGGTTTGAAGCAGCTTTGATCAGGAATCAACAAAAATTCTTAAAATTTATCAATGGGGCAGGCTTGCTCAAAGGAAGTGTTTGCGTGCATTACTCTTCCGAACCAGATCGCAAAGAACCCTTTTCCAAAGCTGTTCTCGAACAACAAATCCCTCAAGGTATCGCCATTGAAGATGGTGTGGCGGTTGTCTTTGAAACAGGAAAAGTGCCATATTATAAGTCGAGCCGCACCGGACATCGGGCCTATTATGTCCTTCAATCCGGCACATTCCCTTTTAACAATGTAAACGGATAGAGCTTTGCATAATCATCGGCCTGCTGGCGCAACCATGTACATACAGCTGCAACCTCCGCTCTTTGCCGTGCGCCAGGCCGTGTGAGGATATAATAGGATTTTTCTGGCTCAATATCTAATCCAAACGGCTTTGTAAGAAGCCCATGATCCACATCCGCTTGCACAAAAGGAAAAATACCAAGCGCAATTCCTTGCTCCATTAAAGCAGCTTGCAATGCGATATTTGAGTCTTCGATAATCGTATCATCCTGAAAAACGAGATCGTCTGCACCAGCTGCCGTCAACCATGCGCGCCACTCTGATCGATCTTGTTGATGAATGGCAGCAAATCGCGCTATATCTCGACATGATTTCAAGGATTGCCGCCCTTTGATTAACTTGGGAGATATAACGGGAGAGTAGCGGATTTTCATCAGCGGCTCGACTTCTAACCCATTCCAATCACCTAAGCCCCAATCAATTACCACTGCTGCAGGCATATCGTTAGGACTGGTAATGCGTCTTCCACGACGCAAAACCAGATCAACTTTTGGTAAATCTTGACGAAATGCGCTCAGCCTTGGCATGAGCCAACGGGCACCGATGATCGACCCAACCGCCATCGAAACCGAATGCCTTTTGGATGCAATATGGAATTCAACTTCCTGTACTATGGATTCAAACGATTGCCTCACGACGCGGCCCAGCGATTGACCTATTTCAGTCAGAACCACTTGCCGTGTCATTCTGACAAATAATAGACAACCCCAATCTTTCTCCAGCATCCTGATTTGGTTGCTGACAGTGGTCGCTGTAACCCCAAGTTCTTCTGCTGCGTCCTTGAAACTTTCCAATCGAGCGGCGGCCTCAAATGTGCGCAAGGCAGTCAGGGGCAACCGCTTAAACTTTTTCATGGTGACACCATAGATAAATTCTTCTTTATGCGTAATAGAAAACGAACTGGCTTGTCAACGGCACCCAATCAATTGCATATTTCGCTCGGGAGAGGCTGTGTTCATGAAACCGAAATTTGTTGATTTTGAAACCGCACGACAAAAAGCGCAGCAAAAACTGCCTCGTCTCGTGTTTGATTTTATCGATGGAGGTGCGGGAAACGAGAACGGTTTGCAACGAAACCTACAGGCATTTAACAATACATTGCTGATGCCACACGTATTACGCGATCCTAATACGGCAAAAATTGAAACTGTTTTTCTGAAAAAACATTATGCACGCCCATTCGGTTGTGCCCCAATGGGGCTATGCAATCTAGCAGGCCCGCAAACGGATCAAAACCTGGCACAGGCAGCGGCCCGTTACAAATTTCCCGTCTGCGTTTCAGCTGCCAGCTCGACCTCGTTAGAGCATTATATCGAGAAAGCACAAGGTTATGCCTGGTTCCAGCTTTATGTCACCGGCGACATGACACTGGCTGAAACTTTAATTGAACGTGCCGAAGTGGCAGGCTATGAAAATCTTATATTAACGGTTGATGTGCCGCGCTTGGCACGCCGCCCTCGTGATACACGAAACGGATTTCAAACACCGTTTAAAATGACTTTAAAACATGCGATTGATTTTGCTCGCCATCCAGTCTGGACGTTTCAAACCGTCCTGTCAGGCATCCCCAAAATGGCCAATTATGAAAGCATAAAGTCGGGCGGATATGACCGTAACGCTCCGCGCCGTGGGGCAGACTGGTCTTACCTTGAGCGATTAAGGGAACGCTGGAAAAAAAACCTGATTATAAAGGGCGTGATGTCTAGCGATGATGCTATAAAAATTAAAAACCTTGGCGCTGATGCCATTTATGTTTCCAATCATGGGGGACGACAACTAGACTCCGCTCCCTCTACTTTCAAGGCTTTAAATGCAATCAGAGAAATTGTCGGCTCTGACTATCCTTTAATCCTTGATGGGGGTTTGAGACAAGGCGAAGATTTGGTGAAAGCAATGGCTCAGGGCGCTCATTTCGCTATGATGGGGCGCCCGTTTTTATATGCCTCTGCAGCCGCCAATAACGGCGGCGTTGCTGCGATGGCCCAAGCATTCAGTAATGATTTTGAAATTGCCTTGGCACAACTAGGCGTCGAGAATTTAAACGAGCTTGGTCCCCATTGTTTCGCCGACGTATAAAGTTTTTATCCTGAAACAATAATATGTCCTCTCGCTTCAAGCCTTTTGTAAATTTCTGCAATATGGGCAGGGCCTACTTCGCAGCATCCGCCAACAATCGTTGCACCCATATCGACCCAGCCATCAACACAATCGGCATAGCTATGCGGATTTAGATCTGATCGAGACATTAATTGTTCCCGCGTTTTACCAGGCAGGAAGGTTTTCGGGATCTCAACAAATCCATTGGCATACCCCCCCACAGGAAGATTTGATCGGAGAAGCTCAGGAATGGCTGAGGTAATGGTTTCTGGCGGGCAACAATTAACCAGCAATGCTGAAATCGGCAATTTGCACATTTCCCTTACGGCAGCACTGATAGGCTCTGCTGAGCGCAGCCAAGGCCCGTGATCCATCAAGGACAGTCCAACCCAGACAGGAAGACCGAGTATTGAAGCTCCAACAACTGCGGCGCGCGCTTCCTCAATCGTTGACAAGGTTTCGCAGAGGAAAAAATCTACATACGGTGCTTGAAGCGAAGCAAGCGCCTCATATTCTTGGCGGTTGACATCAAAACTGCGTACCCGATCGGGGCGATAAGTTCCATTCAATGGCGGCAGACATCCTGCGATGCGCACGCCTTTTCCACGCTCGCCGGCCGCTTCGCGTGCCTCACAGGCCAATTGACAGGCTATCCGCTGTAATTCGGGGACACGCGCCTCGGCGTCGACCATAGCCATGCGCGTGAACGAGGCAGAATATGTGTTTGTTGTGATAACACGTGCGCCAGCCAATATGTAATCGAGATGAACCTGCCGAACAAGATCAGGTTCAGTTAACAAATATTCGGCCGACCAATGCTTCGGGGTCTTATTTTCAGACCGCCGAAGAAGCTCAAGGCTTGTCCCGCCATCAAGGAGTATAATTTCTGACTGCATTTCCAATCCTACCCTTTTTACAATCCGGGATGGTTGTTTTGCTCACAAATCGAAATTAACAACTATATAGATGATATTTTCTTTCAATATAAAATTTGATGCATATCTCTCAAGTTTTCGATTTGTCCCATCAGCATTCATACTCATATATTTAATAAAATCAGGGGGAAATGCGCCATGAAAGCTGTTGGATATAGAGCTTCACTGCCAATAATCGATCCAAACTCTTTGCTCGATATCGAAATGCCTGAACCCCAACCAGGACCACGAGATCTTCTGGTAAAGGTTCACGCAATATCGGTTAATCCGATCGACACAAAAATGCGGATGCGCCAGTCTGCTGATGCGCCCGACTGGCGGGTGCTCGGGTGGGATGCTGTTGGCGATGTGATTGCTACTGGTCATGCATGTAAAAAATTTAAAGTCGGGGATAGCGTATACTATTCCGGTGCACTCAATCGCAATGGAACCAATGCTGAGTATCATTGTGTTGACGAACGAATTGTCGGCCATAAGCCAAAATCTTTGAGTTATTCAGAGGCTGCAGCCCTTCCTTTAACTGCATTAACAGCTTGGGAGACATTATTTGATCGACTTGAAATTAATCGTCCCGTGCCAGGAGCTAAAAAACGTATATTGATTATTGGTGGCGCTGGAGGCGTCGGGTCCATTGCTATACAGCTTGCAAAGCAGGTGGGCTCTCTTGAAGTAGCCGCAACTGCATCCCGCTTGGAAACCAAAAAATGGGTGCATGATCTTGGTGCTGATATTGTGTTTGACCATGCAGAAAATTTAACCGAACAATTTTCTAAGGCAGGTTGGAACGATATTAGTTTTGCTTTTTCAACCAACAACTCTCATTCCTATGTCAACTCGATTGCTGACATTCTAGCACCACAGGGACGATTTGGCTTAATCGATGATCCCGAACTTTTTGATATTAAAGCCTTTAAACGCAAAAGCATTTCGATTCATTGGGAACTAATGTTTACACGCTCCCTTTTTTCAACCGAAGACTTAGATCGTCAGGGATGGATCCTTGATCAGATAGCCGATCTGATCGACAAAAGAAGTATTCGAACAACAATGGGTAGCCATTACGGGCTTATCAACGCGACCAATCTACGCAGAGCCCATAGTGATATTGAGACCGGCAGGGTCAAAGGCAAAATTGTTCTCGAAGGGTTTTAAAAATGGAAAAGATTACAAATATAAATTGACCACGGACTAAGCCATCAGAATATTATTCACACAAGGAAAAGCTGGGTGTTGAAATTGAACTTAACGCCTACCTGACTCACAAGCCCAAATTTTTCTAGATGAAAAACGTATTTTCAAAGGCAATAAAAAAAGTCTCTAATGATACCTAACATCGTTTGTCATGCGTGCTTGCGGGAGTTTAAATGTACCCTTAGCGAACCGAAAAATAGAGTGTATCCTTTGTCACACTCCTAATGATTCAGTCTATTCTTGAGCAATCAATCATCATCACTATTCAACAGTCAACCTAGCCTAAATGATAGTCATTCCGCGCCCAAAAGAATATATCAATCAGCAGACTGACGCCAGCCTACATTCCACGATAGAGTGCATAACGCGCGGGTAAATTACGTCGAACGCAGGCCAATGGCCAGGTCAGGGAATTATGAAATCATATTGCTGCATAGCAACATAACCCGCCACTAGACAAACTAATCTATTCTAGATTGAATGGATAAATGTCGGTCCGATGTAACAGGGGTTTTCTGATGTCATCCATTTTATTGAAAAACTTCAAACTTCTTGAACCGACTTGGGGTGAATTGCGCCCAGGCTATGAAATGTTGGTTGAAGGAACAACCATTCACGCATTGTCCGATAAGCCGATCAAGGCCCAAACGGCACACGTTATTGATTGCCAAGGTCAAACCTTAATGCCGGGCCTGATCGATAGCCATGTGCATATTTTTCTATCTGAAGTTTCAATCCCAAGCCTTGAAAAAATGCCTCTCACATTGATGACTGCGCGCGCTATTCAGGCCATGAAAGGAATGCTCGATCGTGGCTTTACCACAGTGCGTGATACAGGCGGTGCCGATTGGGGTATCAAGGAGGCCGTAGAAAATTCAAATGTGCCCGGGCCACGCTTATTTATTGCAGGTCAGGCCATCGGGCCAACGGGTGGGCACTCAGACTCACGACGCCGAACCGATTATGGTTTACGTTGCCGCTGCTGTAACGCCATGAGTTATACAATGGCTGTTTCAGACGGTGTGAGTGAGGTTAGGCGGTCTGCACGCGAGCAGATGCGTCAAGGAGCCGATCACATTAAAATTATGATGTCCGGCGGTGTAGCATCACCATTTGATCCACTGACCAGCTTGCAATTTTCAATGGAAGAAGCGCGGGCAGCCGTAGAAGAAGCAGAAGCTTTCGGACGCTATGCTTGCGCCCATGCCTATACACCAGAGGCCATTACACGCGCAGCCCATGCCGGTGTACGAACGATCGAGCATGGGAATTTGATTGATGATGTATCAGCACAATTAATGGCGAGCAAAGGGATGTTTCTTGTTGCCAATCTTGTAGCTTATTACGCGATGCGGGAGCGCGCCGAAGAGTTCGGCATGACACGGGACATGCTGGATAAAAACGATATGGTGATTGACGGCGCTTTACGCTCATTGGAAATTTGCAAGCGGGCTGGTGTCCCTGTTGCGTATGGCTCGGATTTATTAGGGCAATTGCAAGTTGACCAGTCCCGTGAATTCTTGTTGCGACGCGAGGTATTGGAGCCGATAGATATCATCCGTTCGGCAACAACGGTTGGCGCTCAGGTCGTACGCATGGAAGGCAAGCTCGGCACTCTACAGGAAGGGGCATTTGCAGACATGATTCTGATCAATGGAGATCCGTTAAAAGATCTCACCGTCTTACAAAACCAAGGTCGGGATATCAGTTTGATCATGAAAGCAGGTCATATCTTTAAAAACACACTTGCTGCTTAGAGATTTTATGGCTTATTCGGGAATGGCACGAGAAGGATTGATTGGGCGGATATTGCTCAACGGAGCCGCTGCTTTGGCAATGGCCTATATTCTCTTGCCACTTTTTTTTGTGTTCTGGCTGTCGGTATTTAAACAAGAAATCCCAAGCTTTCCTCCCGATGGTTATTCGTTGCGATGGTTTTCTGCCCTTGCGGAATACCGCGAATTTGCAAGTGGGTTTATTTTAAGTTTACAGGTCGGTGTAATCGCAACATTTGTCGGTCTTGTTTTAGGCCTGCCCGCTGCGCTTGTGATCGTTCGCTCACAAATCAACGGACGGGGGCTTTTGAATTCTTTATTACTGGCGCCGATGGTTGTTCCCGGTGTTGTCTTGGGTACGGCTTTGTATGTTTTCCAGATCGAGGCTGAAATCGCTACTGGTCTTCCGGTCATGGGGTCATTTTTAGGCTTGGTCATTGCACATAGTTTGATTGTTGTTCCATGGACCGTCAGGCTTATTTGCGCCAATCTGGTCGGCATTGACCGTACCATCGAGGAGGCAGCCTATAATTTAGGGGCCGGGCCCATAACCACTTTTTTCAAGATAACATTGCCGATGATCCGCCCAGGCCTCGTAGCGGCCACGCTGTTTGGATTTGTTGCCTCTTTTGGTAATCTTGAAATGTCCTTGTTTCTGGTTGGACCTGGCCGCACTACTTTGCCGATTGCTATTTTGCAATATCTTGAATGGAAAATTGATCCCACGGTTGCTGCTGCTTCTGTCTTGCAAATTGCTCTAATTGCCTTAGCTTTGCTGATTACGGACCATTATGTAAAACTAAGCAGGGTTGTTTAATGGCATCACTTGACCTGCAATCCTTGACAAAATCCTATGGCGAAAATCGCGTTGTCGCGGATGTATCGCTGCATGTCGAGCAAGGCGAATTTCTTGTTTTGTTGGGTCCGAGTGGCTGCGGTAAAACTACCACATTGCGCATGATTGCTGGATTTGTTGAGCCAAGCAGTGGACATATTTTAATTGGCGGCAAAGATATAACGACATTGCCACCGTGGCGACGCAATTGCGGAATGGTATTTCAAAATTACGCACTGTTTCCGCATCTGACAGTGGCCGAAAATGTGGCTTTTGGTCTTCAAATGCGCAAAGTTGAAACCCTTGAGCAACACAAGCGCGTAAAAGATGCGCTGACCATGGTTCGCTTGGAACATTTAGCCGGGCGTTACCCCCGTGAAATGTCAGGTGGCCAGCAACAACGTGTTGCTTTAGCAAGAGCGCTGGCCATTGAACCGGATATTTTATTGCTGGACGAACCCCTTTCAAATCTCGATGCCAAATTGCGAGAGGAAGTGCGCGTGGAAATACGCGAATTGCAGCGCAAACTCGGATTAACCACCATTCTCGTCACTCATGATCAGGAAGAGGCTCTGACTGTTGCAGACAGGCTGGTTGTAATGAATGGCGGGCATGTTTGTCAGATCGGCGACAAAAGGGATCTCTATGAACGGCCTGCTGATCGATTTGTTGCTTCCTTTATCGGCCGGTCCAGTTTCATCGAAGGACACATCAAAGGCCAGGGATTGTTTGAGTCTGCAGACGGATTACAGCTCAAGGTATCACGAGAAATAAACCATGGCCCTGCAACACTGGCTATAAGGCCAGAACGCTGCCGTTTGGGGGCTTCAGCGCAGACCTGCGAAAATCAGCTGACAGGTCAAGTTGAGTTTGTGTCTTATCTCGGTTCAGCACTCGATATACATGTGCGGCTCGGTACACAAACAAAGATTATAGTCCAATTATCCAATCAAGGGAGCGTCCAAGAACCTCAGTTGGGTGAGACAGTTCAAATAGGATGGGCCAGCACCGCCGGGCTTCTTTATCCTTCCGATCAGGGGCGGCAAAGTTATGGGGGATTATGACGATGAACAATACGAAACACGGACATATGAGCCGTCGTCACTTCATGCAAAAAACGGCTTTGGTTGCTGGCGCTTTGGCTGTAGGTGCAGAAAGTGGCTTTGCACAACAGGCTGGTAAAATTGTTGTGGGGACTTGGGGCGGTGATTACGCACGCTTACTGACTAAAAATATCGAAGATCCTTTATTAAAACCGAAAGGTTTTGAAATTGTTCAAGATCAGGCGTCTGACGCACCACGGCGCGCGAAGATTGTTGCTGAAAAACGATTACCACGCGGCTCCTCTGATATTCAGGGGCTATCATCCGCCAATATGTTTGAAATGAATGAGGCGGAAGCCGTTGAAAAATTAGATTACTCAAAAATTCCAAACGCCAAAAATTTGATCCCAGAACTGAAATATCCTTACGGGATCGGACATATCTATTCAGGTAAAGTGGTTGTTTATAATCCGAAGCTTATCTCGCCAGCGCCCACGAGTTTTAAAGATGCGTTTGATCCAAAATGGGGATCAAAAATAGGCATGATTGATATTCAATATCTTTATATCGTTATTGCCGCGTCCATGGCTGCAACCAACGGCGCATCAATGATCGACTTTGAAAAAGCCAAAGACGTATTACTAGCGGCCAAGAAAGCTGGGGCACGTTTATATCCAACCAATGAAGCTTTTGCGCAAGCATTAAAAACCGAAGAAATCGGCATCGGCATTATGTGGAAAGCTCGTGCCGTCCAATGGCAAAATTCTGGTATTGCGTGCGAATCCGCTGCGCCAAGCGAAGGTATTCCGCTTTACGTCTCTGGCTTCTCCATACCACGCAATGCCCCCAATAAAGATGGGGCCTATGCCTATATGAATGCAATGCTTGAAAAATCAGCCCAAGAGGCTTTTGCCGTCGATATGGGATATAATCCCACAGTATCGAATGCAATTGTTGCAGCTGATTTGCAAAAGCGAATTGGGTTTACTGCTGATGAAATGAAGCGCCTGCGCGACCTTGATTACGGCTATTTAGCCAAGAATGATGCCATGATTAAAGAATGGTGGGATAAGGTGTTTAAGGCCTGATGACACCATTAAATGCAAATCGCCAAAAAAAGCGAGGCCTTACCGCCTCGCTTCTGATCATGCCGGCAACCGCATTTGTCGTACTGAGCCTGCTCCTGCCCATGGCGATATTGTTTCGTTACAGCTTGAATGCATTCGTCCCCGGAAAATTTATGGTCGATGCATTAACGGCTGATAACTACATCAAATTTTTTACTGATCCTTATTATGCCTCTGTTCTTTTTCGTACAATTCGTGTTGCCAGCATCTGCACCATCTTTTGTCTCATCATTGGCTTCCCGCTTGCCTATGTACTGGCACGCACACAATCTCGTTTTAAAAACTTATTGATCATCGCTGTTGTATTGCCCTTGTTTGTTGGCAATGCGGTTCGAGCAGCGGGTTGGATGGTATCCCTTGGCAATAAGGGGGCCTTCAACCAATCCATGATTGCGTTGGGTTTTATCGATGCACCCATTGAAATCATGTATACAGAACTTGCCGTTTTATTGGGAATCATTGCAGTCAATCTCCCTTTCATGGTGTTAACTTTGCAAAGCGTCATTGAAAGCATTCCCCGACATGTTGAAGAAGCGGCTTTTTCACTTGGCGCTCCGCCTCTTAAAATGTTTCTGTTGGTATTATGGCCTTTGTCCATTCCGGGAATTTTGGCCGGAACCATTTTAACATTTATTCTGGCCATGAATGCTTACGCGACACCGGTATTGCTTGGGGGGCCAAAATTTCAAATGATGGGAACATTGATTTATGGCCAGTTTGCACAACAAAATAATTGGCCTTTTGGTGGCGCTATTTCATTTATATTAATGACGACAACGCTTTTTTTAACATTGATTGCACAAACCTTCGTTGCAAATAAAAAGTAGGCCCTCATTTCAAAAAACAAACCGGTATAAGCTTTTATTTAAAGCACTGTTAGATTTAAAAAAGAGATTCTAACTTTCTGCCAAACCGTTATTGGCTTTTTCCATCTATTGATCATAAAAATCAACAACGCGATTTTGGTCGCTGGGAAATTATTAAAGTTTAAGGGAGGCTAACCCAAATAGGCCTTTTCAATTTTTTGCATAATGCCAGTTTCGTCTGAAGCAGCATCCAAAACCATACGGCCTTGCGACAAGGCATAAACGCGGTCGGAAACAGACAATGATTTTTCAATTAGTTGCTCGACCAGCAAGATCGAGACACCCTTACTTTTCAAAATTGAAAGAACAGACAAAACGCGGTCTACCAATACTGGAGACAGCCCAGCTGATGGCTCATCCAACATAAGAAGTCGAGGCCTGCGAACAAGGCCTTGGGCTACGGCAAGCATTTGCTGTTGTCCACCACTGAGAGCGCCCCCACGCTCCATACGTTTTTCGGATATTTCAGGAAAATAGTCCAACGCCTCCTCGACACGTTGCCGCCGATCATCAGACGACAAATCATAGCCAGCAAGCAGCAAATTATCATAAACGGAAATTTGCGTAAAAATACGATGGCCTTCTATGACATGAATTAAACCTGCACGCGCACAGTCACGTGGACTTTTATGATTTAATGGCTGGCCTGAGAAGGTGACCGATCCTGATTGAACCGGAAGCAATCCAGACAAAGCACTGAGAAGTGTTGTTTTGCCAGCACCATTTGGGCCAAGCAAAGTGACAATTTCACCGTGCCGAACAGTTAAGGAAACGTCGTTCAGCACGTCCAATTTTCCATAACCGGCATTCAATTTTTCAACAACTAGAAGATTTTCAGGCACCGAGATAGGCACTTACAACCTCCTTATGAACACGAACGACAGAAGGAATATCACTGGCCAAGGGCTTGCCTAAATTTAAAACCGTAACATGATCGCAAATAGAAAAAATAAAATCTGCGTGATGTTCTACAAGCAATATAGCCGTGCCATTCTTGGCAACACCTTTAATCAGCTCGCCCAATTTTTTGATCTCTTCCACTGACAAGCCTGCTGCGGGCTCATCCAGCATCAAGAGCTTTGGGCGTCCCATTAAAGCACGTGCAATTTCAAGAAACCGCAATTCGCTGTGTTGCAAACGGTCAGCCCGAACAGAAGCAAATTTATCGAGCCCCACAGCACGCAGCGCTTGCAAAGCGTCATGCCGTTTTTTTTGTTCTTCTGCAATGGCGCGCGGCAAGGTCAACGCAGCTTCAATAAAATGGGTATCGCTAGAGGCGATCCCGCCCAGCATGACATTGTCTAGAACCGATGCCTCACCAACAATTTTAGGGGTTTGGTAGGTACGCCCAATTCCCAGACCCGCACGCAGATGAGGCAAGCCCGCCGGCAATGCTTGGCCATCAAAAACCATCTGCCCGAATTGGGGGCTGTAAAAGCCAGAAATCACATTGAGCGTTGTGGTTTTTCCACTCCCATTCGGACCGATCAAACCATGAATCTCGCCAGATTTGACCTGGAAATCAAGGCCGTCAATCGCTCTTAAAGCCCCGAATTGAAGACGAATGCCTTTTAATTCCAATGGTTGACTTTGCTGCGTTTCGGGCTTGAAGGCACCGAGCAAGTCAACATCCAAAACCAGATTCCGATCTGAATGGAGTGCCTTTTTGTTTTCAAAATCGATCAAGGCCGCAATGCCACCCGGCATTGCCAAAACGATCACCAGTAGCAACACAGCATATAAAAAATTGGACCACGCCGCCAAAGGTGCCGCAATCTCCGGCAAGAGCGTGAGAATAATCGTGCCGAGCAAAGGACCAATGATCGATCCGCGTCCGCCTATCAAAATAGAGATAAAAAACAAAACAGATAATTCAAAGGTAAACGCATCAGGCGTGATGTAAGTTTGCAAACTCGCAAATAGCCCACCGGAAATGCCCGCCAGCATGCCGGCAATAATAAAAACCTTGATCAGGGCATGCGGCTTATAAACGCCGCTAGATTCCGCTGCAACCTCGACGTCCCGAATAGCCACGAGAGCACGCCCATGACGGCTATGCGCTACATTGCTTGTCATCCAAGTACAAAGCGCTGCAATCCCCATGCAGAATGCATAAAAACCCCATGCGCTATTAAAGGGCGCAGGAAATTCAGGGCCAGTAATTCCGATACCCCCGCCAGTGACACTTTGCCAAGCCAAGGCAACCTGCGTCACAATGGTTGCAAAGCCCAAAGTCGTCATCGCAAAATAAAATGTCCGCAGCCGCAACGCGGGCAAGCCGATGAAAACACCAAAGAATGCGCCTGTTAAACCCGCAATCATCAAAGCAATATAAGGATGCACAGGGGGCATCACATTGCCCGCAGTCAACACGCTTGTGGTATAGGCGCCCAATGTCAGCAGCGCCACATAGCCAATCGCCAATTGGCCTGCATAACCGACAACCAGATTAAGCCCCGACACCAGAACCCAATAGATAGCCGCACGCGTTGCAATAAGGGCCCAATAATCATTGCCCACCCAAGGCAATGACAGAGCGACAATCAATAGACCGCAATAAGTCAACCGGTTTGCCGTCAAAAAGTCGGAGGACGCCGTATGCGTCGGAGCAGCCAGAGACATCAGACTCTCCTTGCCGTTGCCGAACCGAAAAAGCCTTGCGGTACAAAAAGCAACACGATGATAAAGAGAGCAAAAACCGCCACGGATGCGAAAATGCCCCCGACCATAAAATTCGCCGCTTGTTGAAATAACCCGAGCGCCAAGCCGCCGATCACCGCTCCCTTGTTATTTCCAAGACCCCCCAAGGCAACGGGCACAAAACCATAAAAGTTCAACACCGCCCCGTTCGCAAAAAAGGCAAGCATCAATTCGCCGCCCGAAAATCCGGCCAAGCCGCCAATTGCCCCTGCCAAGGCGTAGCTGGCAATGCGTAAATTTCTTTCAGGCAAGCCAAGTGCTTGTGCTGCATAATTATCTTCTGCGACAGCCACAAAGGCGCGTCCAACCAAAGTGTAGCGATAGAGATATTCCAGCCCGGCTATTGTCAGAATACATGCGATAACAGGGATCCAAAACTTTTCATCATAAATACCGGTCCCCAGGCCAAAGAGCTTTGGAAAAGGACGCGGCTCTGTTCCCCATTCGATCGCCGTCACTTGCTGGAACATCAAAGACAGAGCCAAAGTGGACAATACATAAAGGTGTTGTTCAAGACTTTTTAAAACGGGACGAACTGCCACATATTCCGTAATCACGCCGATCAAAGCACAGCTTGCCAAGACAAGGGGCAAAGCCAAGAGCAAAGGCAAGCCCCATACAATCATATATAAGGAGCCCAGCACACCACCGAGCATGCCGACCTGACCCGCCGTAAAGCTCATCACGCGAGAGGTCGCATACATAGTATTATAGGTAATGCCGACGAGCGCATAAACTGCGCCCGTCGCCAAACCCGATGCAATGATTGTTGCAAGCATGATAAAAAAGCCGAGGATTAAATATAGCCAGGCGCAAGCGTAAACGCGCCATCCCGCGCCGAACTTGCAGCAGACATTACCACCTCTTCGGTCTGGTAGCCGTTATGCTCTGTTTCAGAATAGGTATAGGTCCCAAAATAGCCGGGGAATTTCTTCAAACTATTCAGGTAACCCGTAATCGCCGCACTTTCTGTTGAGCCGCTGGTTTCAATGGCTTTTGCAAAGAGATTGATGGCATCATAGCCTGCCGCAACCCACCAAAGCAGGGTATCCTTCAGATCCACTTTGCCTTTGAGCCGGTCCACAAGCTCTTGCGAATGAGCGGGCAACTTACCCGCTGCGTCATAGGAGCAGCTCTTATAGCCAACTGCATAGACTTTTTCCCAATTGGCAGGTTTTTCAATCAGGCTGCCGATTTCACCCGACGACATAGACGGATGACCGATAAAGGGAACATCCCAGCCCATGGCCGCGCGTGTATTAAACAAACGCGCCAACATGCCTGTTGAAACACTCCAACACACAATGGCTTCTGCACCGGCGTTTTTCGCCCGCAACATATCCGGATTCATGTCCGGTTGCGTAGCGTCGATATTGGCGAGATAGACGACTTCCGCACCATCTTTTTTGATGGCGGCTGCGGATGCATTGGCTGCAGACACGCCATAACCTGTCGTATCTCCGAGCACAGCAACTTTTTTAGCCTTGAGGATTTTCAAGGTGTAATTGCGCACCGCATCATCCCATTGCGTATTCGAGGGCGCAATACGGTAGGAGGTCGGAAATTTGACGGGATCAATCAGAGTATCAACAACGCAAGGATGTAAATTGGGCATCTTTGCGCGGGCCAGAATAGGCGTCACGGCCAAAGACTCACCCGAATTGGTCGGCCCCCAAACTGCTTGAACCTTCAACTGGCTGATCATTTCCTGTGTCGCGTTCACTGCCTTTGTAGGGTCGCCTTGCGTATCGCGTGTAATAATTTCAATCTTACGCCCTTTAATCCCACCGGCGGCATTTATAGCATCAGCGGCGAACACCACGCCGCGGTTAAAGCCAACGGCTGGGGCGGAACTGGGGCCCGTCAAAGCCGCAAGCCAACCGATTTTGATCGGATCTGTTTGGGCCAGTGCTGGACGCGCTAGACCCATTGAAGCCGCACTGACCGTGCTGGCTGCAGCCAAAAGCATTTCACGACGAGATAGTTTCATGTGAGCGTTTCCTTTTCCATTCCCTCGTTTTTTAGTCTTTTATTATTTTTTAAGATCGCCGCTTATCCGGCGTTTTTTTAACTTTTTGATTGTCAAGATTGGATCATTGTTTGCTTCGCTCTGTCAATACGAAACCGTCTTGAGGCAGCACCAGCATGGCACAAGCCGCATTTTCAGTGCGGTTACATTTTCATTTTCAGATGATTGATATAATCGTGATTGAAGGTAAAGCCCCAACCCGGCCGCTCCGGGACAAGCGCGTCACCCTGGTCAAAATCGATGCTTTCGTTATAAAGACCTGAAAACCACGGCATATATTCCAGATAAATCGCGTTGCTCACGCCACCCAAGACCTGCAGGCTCGTTTCAGGAAATAAGTGACTTGATACAGGCACATCGTAGCTTTGAGCCATGTGACAGACACGGACAAATTCACTGACGCCCCCCACGCGTTGCAAGTCCGGCATCAAAATATCGGCCGAACGCAATTCAAGCATCCGTCTAAATCCATAGCGCGTATATTCCGTTTCACCACTGGCAATCGGCGTATCAAGCTCTGCCGCCACGCGGGCCAAGCCCTCCAAATCCCATGCAGGCAGGGGCTCTTCAAACCATGTCAAATCAAACTCTTCAAGCAAACGTCCCAGTCGAATGGCCTGAAATTCCGTTTGCCCCTGATTTGCATCCGCCATCAGCTTGATGTCGGGTCCAATTGCCTGACGGACAGCCCGCACGCGCGCCGCATCCTCAAGAGGATTTGCTAGGCCTAATCGCATTTTAACAGCCCTGAAACCTTGCTCGACAAAGCGTTGGGCTTCCGCAACCAATTCTTGCTTGGACAAGGATAGCCAAAGTCCACCGGAGTGATAGACAGGAACACGCGATTTAGCGCCGCCAATCAGCCTGTAAAGTGGCGTGTTCAGCGCATGGCCCAGCGCATCCCACAGCGCCCCATCTAGGGCTGAAATACCCATGACCGTCACACCTTGATGACCTAGGAAATTGATGTCTTTCCAGGCACGCGCCCAAAAATCGGCAATGTGGCCGGCATCACGACCAATGATCAAGTCGCTTAATTCTTGTACGATCGCCTGCAAAACCTTTGTTCTACGATCATTCAATGTAAAAACGAGGTTTTCACCTTTGATTCCCGAACTGGTTTCAATGGTCACCAATACACACCCAAAATGGCTTATTTTTCCAAGCGCGCTGCCGATCTCTTCCGCCAGAGGCAGCGTGACAACTTGGGTTTCTACTTTTGTAATTTTCATTTCCTACCCCAATCAAACATAAGTTTTATTTAGCTAATACGAACCGTTTCACCGATCTGATATTTTTTCAAAATCGTTGCATCTGGCTCAACCCCCAAACCCGGTCCATGAGGGACTCGGATACGGCCATCCATTGCATTGACCCAAGGATCAAAGGGATTGGCCTCCATATCGATCCAAAGAATTTCTATCAGCGGATCTTCAATGAGCGCTGCTGCAATATGATAGCTGGCGATCAAGCCCGGCCCAAAATAGGGGCAATGTAATTGAACGCCGATACCATGTGTTTGAGCCAGTCTAATCACTTGAACTGTTTCACCGATACCACCAATCTTTGTGACGCTGGGCTGGGCAATATCGATGGCATTGGCTTTGATGAGAGATTTGAAGCCAAAAACGCCCGCGACGTTTTCTCCAGCCGCAATCGGAATTCCGCATTGCCGCACACGCGCCAAACCATCCACATCTTCGGGAGGCCAGACGGGCTCTTCTAACCAATAAACACCATCATCTTTCATGGAGGTTGCATGCTCGCATGCAGCCACCGGCGACCAAGCGCAATTCACATCTAGCATAACTTTGGCCGTTGTTCCGCGGCAAGCATCAATCGCGGCGACAGTTGCTTCCCGTGTGACCTCATGCAGCTTGATAAAGCGGTACCCCTGTGCAATGGATTTTTTGACGTTTTCCGCTACCAAAGCCGGATCCGTATAGCATAACAAACTCGCATAGGCCGGCAGCATGGATTTTTCACCGCCACCCAGTAACCGCCAGATGGGCTGGCCGGCGCTTTTTCCCGCCAAATCCCATAGGGCTATTTCAACGCCAGAAAAGCCAAAAACAAAAGAACCATTTCGCCCCAACAGATGGGTGCTGTGAAGCACCGAACGCGTAATCCCGTTAATGTCGCGAGCATCCCGCCCAATCATCAAAGGGGCGATGATCGTTTCGATGGCTGTTTTGGTAGCCGGTATGGCAGCATGACCAAAAGCCTCACCCCAACCAACAAGACCACAATCCGTTTCGACTTTAACCAATAATATTTCCAGATGATCCCAGGTTTTACCTGAAAATTTTGTATAAGGACCATTCATCGTAAATGGCAGCGCCACGACAGTGGTTTCAATCGCGACAATTTTCATGTTTCCCCCCTCGGACAAATCCTGATTGTGCACGGCCTTATGCTCCGACCACATCACATTCTTGAATTGGTACAAAGATGCGCTGGTTTTTTATGTTTGCGCAAGCTTGCTTTTCCTAACAACTGAGCTTTCACAGATATATCAGCTAATTTAGCTTTCATTTAAACCATAAAAATTCATAGATGATTTGAATTGATCATCATCTTGCATTGAAATTAAAGCCTCATTTTCGAGTATTTTTTTTATAGTAAGCGATATTGCCAAATAGCCGATGACAATAGGAAATCTGTATAGACATGAACGCTAAACAGACCCTTTGTAAGTCTCACTTGCTTAAATTCGAGAAGTGGCCTGAACATCATCAGCACGCATGTCATGCTGCATTTGAAACCAATACCTTGCTTAGATCAAAATCTGCCGCCGCTATGCCTGTAGGCAAACATAAAGGGGGGGGCAGCCGTCGAGACATACACGGACGCAGCAATAAGTGGTGCAGGCTGCTATCCTACAGCCTTTCAAAAGGTAATTACCCACACATCCCCAAATACAAATTTGATATTGTTATTTGTGAAACGATTGATCGTCTCGAGCGGCGACTTGTTGATACAGCAGATCTACAAGATCAACTTGCGTTCAAAAAATCTGATTGTTCACACCCTCATTAGGCGCAATTACAATAATCCATATTGCGTGATGGGTATGATGGCGCAAATGGCTCTCAAAGACCGCAGAGGAAAGGCGAAACCCGGGGAAATGGAATTGGCGCGAGGCAGGATCGATCTCATTGAACTCAATCCACGGACAAACGGCTCTGGAATTGATGCAACGCTCTATGGCGCACTGGCGCAAATCCTGGCCGTTTGCAGCACGAGAGCGCGCAACAAAAAAACGCCCCGAAGGAATGCTTCAGGGCTATTTGGAATTTTGGTTGCGGGGGCCCGCAACCCCAGAGAATTTGCACTCAAATGTTTGGTTTAGCATCCAATGATGTACGCAACTGAATGCCGGCAAGTGATCATTTACATTAAAATATTACAAATCCTCATGACCTCCCGCCATCAACAGACAAGATCTGGCCAGATATCCAACCTGATTGTTCGCTGGCAAAAAACAACACTGCATGCGCGATATCCTGCGCTGTTCCCAATCGGCGGGTGTGAATACCTGCAATAAGGCGGGCCTGTCCCTCGGGTCCATAGGCCTGCCATTGTTTTTCGGTTGATGGGTTGGATCGCACAAACCCGGGAGCAACTGCATTGCAGGTAATGCCCAAGGGACCGAGGTCCTGCGACAACTGTTTGGTCAGGCCAACCAAAGCATGTTTGGCGGCAGTATAGGCCTGGATGCCCGTCAGGCTGGGGCGCAAACCCGCTCCCGATGCAATATTGATAATACGGCCAAATCCATGCTCCTGCATCAGACCGGACGCCGCTTGCGACAACCAGAAGGCTCCGTCGACGTTGGCTTCGAAGATGGCACGCCATGCCGAGGGCTTGACTTGTGCAATGGGGCCGCCAACTTGCCCCCTGACACCACCCGCCGCATTGACCAATATATCGAGACGACCGGTCTGCCTATTGATCTGATCAATCGCTTTGTGACACTCGCCTTGATCACCGACATTGAAATGCAAAGCATGCATTCCGTGCCGGGAGGCAAAGGCCCTGACCTCCTGCTCATCAAGATCAGCAGAGAAAACTGTTGCGCCTGCTGTTTGAAATTCCAGAGCAATCGCCTGTCCAATTCCTTGTGCACAGCCGGTAACCAGCACAATGCGTTGATCAAACTGGCTAGGCATGTCCCGCATCCTGACATGTCTTTATCAACAAAGCGAAGGTCTCATAGGACATCGGCTTGCGTCCGTTTTCCAGATCATGGATTAAAGCAACCAGATGCTTCAAAGCTGGTGTAGAGACACCTGATTGCTTGCCCAATTCGCCGATAATACCAATCTGGGGATCAACCTCTGTCTTGCGCTTGCGAATGGCAAGATCCCTGTAGATACCGGAATGGGTCTTGGCGGTTTTGCTGTTGAATTGAGCAAGCCGCTCGATTGAGTCTCTGGCCGCATCCTCACTGGCTCCAGCAGAAAAACAGTCAGGGTCGAAGCCGTTGAAGCCGATCGGTTTTATGCCTTTGGCATGGGCTACAGCCATAACTTCCCGTCCTAGCCTGTTAAACACAACAAATCGGCGTGGATCTTTGAAATTCTCGGCCATTGAATCCGGTGTCAATGCGGTGGCAAACAGCATAGCGCCATAAGCAAGCTTGCCCCACAGAAAGCCCCAAATATTATCGGTCAACACGGCATCGGGATCAAAGATTTGGAGCATTTTATGCATAACTTGGGTGCGTGGTCTGATTGTTCCATCAATTTCACCAACCACCACCGCTCCACGATTACCAAACAGCACCTCACCGGGCGCCTGCCAATCGGCACCGAAATTAACAAAACAACCCATCGTTCTCCCTTCGCCCAAAACGCGCGCGATCAGGATTTCATTCAGACCATTTTGCGCTGAGAGCACATAACCATCAGGAGCAAGATGAGACGCCAGATGGCCCAGCGCGACTTCTGTCGCTTGGGCCTTGACGGCCAACACGATAATATCGAACTGCCCCTTAATGGTCTGTGGTGTAAAAGTCGGGATCACCGCACAAAATTGTTCGACTGGACCAGTGATCCTCAATCCGGGTGTTGTGCACGCATCTGCATGTGCCTGATCAAGGTCAACCATAGTAACAGGCAGACCGGCGCGCGACCAATAAGCTCCGAGCGTACCGCCGATGGCACCCGCTCCCCAGATCAAAATAGACGGATGGGACATCATGCGTCTCCTAAATCATGCAATTCGTGATGCGTGGCCACCGTCATGCGGCCATCCGTGCTGATCCAGCCCCGATACATGCCCAGTGTGTTATAGGGTGCCAGCGGGTCGCCTTGCGCCCCCAACACAATCATGCCTGCACCAATCCCATAACTGGCCAGAGTTTCATGAACCAGTATATCGGAGGCCTGTTGCAAGCTTTGTTGTCCGTAAATCATCCGTGCGGCCACATCATAGGCGGCAACGCGCCTGATAAAGATTTCGCCTTGTCCGGTACACGATACCGCACAGACGCCATCTCTTGCATAAGTTCCTGCTCCGATGATTGGACTGTCGCCTATGCGGCCCTGCGGCTTGTTATTGAATCCACCGGTTGAAGTGCCCGCGGCAAGATGGCCTTGGCAGTCACGCGCCACAGCACCAACGGTACCGTGCTTTTCAGCCTCGGAAGCTTTGGCAATCGTGCCAGTCAAAGCGCGTTGCTTAAGACTTTTAACGGCCTCGATCCGGCGTTGGGTAGTAAAATAATCAGGGTTCACCATGACCAAACCAGCCTGTTCGGCAAATTGATCAGCCGCTGCCCCTGTCAGCAAAACAGCCTTACCGCCTTCCAATACGGCACGCGCCGCCTGAATAGGGTTGCGCACCCGTTTAATCGCAGTAACCGCACCGGCATTAAGCGTGGCGCCATCCATAATGGAGGCGTCAAGCTCATGATCAAAATTCTCGGTCAGCGCCGCACCATATCCCGCATTGAAATGCGGACTATCTTCAAGCACCATAATGGTGGCCTGCACAGCGTCAATGGCCCGACCCTTGGCTTTGAGAATTGCCCATCCCGCACGCAAAGCCTGCGCAATATGCTGTCGACTTTCCGACCAATCGGCTTCCG